>JAESGL010000521.1_pt1 | contig 15193 bp, 9 predicted proteins | sample 9269711 | NCBI WGS metagenome assembly JAESGL01 (sample SAMN14515918, study PRJNA621676) | algae metagenome | isolation source: Kastovskya adunca ATA6-11-RM4 and co-occurring heterotrophs from soil and... | place: Chile: Atacama Desert | collected 2011-06-27
TCACTAAGCATAGGTTACTGAATTTTAAGTGATTAGTTGGTCGTACTTCTAATATCTTAAATTCTGTAACCTTTTGCTATTTAACGCCCTTGATTATCAATGAATTAATCCATAACTCACGTTAATTTAGAACATAGCCAAAGCGGTCTTCAACAGGTGCTTCATTTTCAGCCTGGCCCTTGTCATTAATGGTGGATGAATGCGTAAAGCTGTAAGAAAAGCATCAGCCTCGAAATGCGGTAACATAACTTTAGGATGAACGATCTCTGAAATTTCCTCGAGTTCTATTTTCGAAAAAACATTATCTGAAGATTTAGTATGAACAGCCCTTTCATCAAACCCTATATTTTTAATTAGGGAAGCATTGGGCGTAATTGATAAGCCACCTTCCTTCCAGGTACTATACAACCATCGGTATCCCCAAACACTGGGTGGGTTTTCGCTTAATACTTTATCAAGATTATTCTTCCACCTTTTTTCAACTGCTACCGAAAAGTTGTTTCTTAAAAAACCGTTGGCAATAAAGTCATTATAATCTTTCATCTGAAAATCAAAAAGTTTCCAGGCTCTCTTCCACGTAGCCCAGCCCCAGACTTCAGCGTATCTGGAAAAATAGTAGGTGGCATCGCCTCTCTTATGCCCCAGCTGACTGTTGGAGCCTGAAATATGCATGATACGCTCATCATGATAATGATACTTCAGCATTTCTTCGCAAAAGAAAAAGAAACTTTGGCTCGGCAAACAATCATCTTCCAGGATAATACCCATGTCTTCATGTTCAAAAAACCAGGTTACAGCACCGGAAACACCCAGGGCACAACCCAAATTAGTTTCTCGGAACAATGTTGAAACCTGGCAATCCCAGTCAATCTCATTCAGAACCGTTTGTCGGGTTTCTTCACAAATTTCTGCTTCGCCTGCTTTATGAGTTCTTGGCCCATCAGCAGCAATATATAACCTTGTTGGTTTTACCTTTCTTATAGCTCGGATAACCTGAAGCGCAGTATCAGGCCTGTTAAAAACAACCAGAAGAACAGGGATTTCAAAATTAGCGGCCATACTTTTTGTTATCTGTGAGAGAAAAGAATCCTGTAGCTAAATGAATGGGAAATAAAGCACGTGTTTGTGCTAAGAACAATTCTTTAGATTTTTTTGAAAATGAATTACTAAGGTACGAAGCAGTGAACTGGGAAAACAATGTAGCAAAAGCAGCTCCGTTTATACCATATTTTGGAATCAGTATAAGATTCAAAATAATGTTTACCATCATTCCCCAAAAGGTTCTGATCAAATTCATCTTTTGAAGATTCTCATTGATCAGCCACCTGCTGCCTACCTGGCCAACAAAAATAAACACCAGGCTCCAGGCATGTATGGTCAGTACACCACTTGCCGGTGCAAATTTAATTCCATAGAGCATTTCAATGATCGTAGAACTGAATATGCTGATTGGAATGGTTATTACCAAACCTATAACTACCAAAAGGTTAAGCAAGGACTGCAATCGTCTTTTATAGAGCGCAGGGTCGCTAACTCTTGCCTTTACTAAGGCCGGAAAAAAGGAATTACAAATTACTAGACCAATAAAGAACCAGATTTCAGAAAGTTTAACTGCAGATGAGTAGTAGCCGACACTCTGAGCATCTAAAAGCCATTTAATCATTAGCTGATCAATGCGCATATATACAATTATGATCAGGCCGGAGATCATCATCGGCCAGCATTCTAAAAGTATTTCTTTTGCTAACCCAAAGTCGAATTTCCATTTCAGGATACTATGGGAATTTCGCTGATAAGAGTAAATCAAACCAACAGCAAAAACGATTCCTTCAATTAAATAAACTGCGGCAAAATACTCGAGGCTAAATTCATATATGATAAAATATACCTTTAAAAAAGCAGAGCAGATAATTTGTAAGCTTGTGGCCAGGGCAACTTTTCCGGAGTTTAAGTTACTCTGAAAATAGCCTTGTAAAACACCAAAAGAAGTAAATACCGAGGAGCAGGTTATAATGAGTACAATAGTAAATATGATTGCCTGATCGAAAGCTCCTAAGAAAAACAGCACAAATACTGCTGCAATTGAAAGTAAAGAAGCAAAAACCCTTGAAAAGAAAAAGGTGCCAAGAATCAGGTTAATCCTCGCCTTATCTTCTATTAACTTTTTTACAAGAAACTGCTCAACACTTAATGTTGCAAAAGTGGTTAGAAAAATAGCAATGCTTCTGCCATAATCCAATAGCCCCAAATTTTCAGGCCCGAAGTACCTGGCTACATATATCCCTACAACAAATGCAACTGAAAGCGTAAACACCTTCTCAAACATCAACCAGAAAGTATTCTGCAGGTATATGAAGAAGCCCTTCTTTTTTCCTAAAGCAACTGCTTTATCAATAAATACTGCTCTGTAGTTCATTCTACACTTCTCTTTAGCCTTACAGATTATATTCCGAAATTACCTGATTGATTGTAGTTATGGCAACAACAGGCTTCCAGCAGCAGTTATACAACCCTTTGCTTAGCCCTTAACTCACTCTGGTAAACATGTCTTATGAAATGCAGCTCAAACTTTTTTCTTATAATATCCGGAGTATTCCTCTACCCCGGCGGCTCCATTATAAATGATTCCGCAATTAATTGAATGCCTTTTTACCAGTTTGGTAAGGCGGTGTAGCTCATCCCTATGAGTATAATCCTGCCGCACCACTAAAAAGGTATAATCTGTATGTTTGCCCAACTGCAGATAATCAGCAACAATTCCTACAGGGGGAGCATCCAGGATAATAACATCATATTGCTCCCTCAGGGTAGCCATCAGAGCTCCGAGGCGTGGATGCGCCAGCAGATCCGATGCATTTTCCTGTGATTTGCCCGCACATAAAAAGCTTAGGTCTGTGTAATCTGTTTCGGAAATAACAGGTTGCTGATCCTTACTTAAATACTCCCCCAATCCGGAAGCAGTATCCATATTTAATTTTGATGCTAAGGCAGGATGATGAAGGTCTGCATCAATCAATAAGGTCTTCTGGCCTGCATGGGCAAAAGTGATCGCCAGGTTAAGAGCACAGAATGTTTTCCCTTCACCACTCTTCGCTGATGAAATACCAACTACTTTTACCTGCTGATTCAGGCGTAAAAAATCAATATGATGACGAACATAACGGAATGCATGTGCCAGATAACTTTCTCCTGTATAGCGGTTATTTAGTTCTTTTGATTTAAGCAGCGCAATACGTTCTACCAAAGAGATGTCGGTCCATTTTTCCAGCTGATCATCACTTTCGAGTTTTGTCTGGAATAATTCTGAAACGAAGATAAAACCAACAGGCATCAATAAACCTAACAGACCCGCAATGAATAACACAAATGTGCTACCTGCCCCTACAGGAGCATTGCCAATCTGGCGAGCTGCATCTATCACACTTTTATTAGGCACATTAGAGGCTATAGCAATTCCTGCTTCTGCCTTTTTCTGCAGCAGATAATTATAAATATTATCATTGAAGGCAAAACGCCTTTTGATATCAGTCAGATTACGCTCATTCTCCGGCAGCTTGCTAATGGTATGTTTAAGTTCAGCCAGCCTTCTGCTACTCTCCTGTAAGGCAATGTTATTAGACCCAATCAGGTTTTCAATATTGTCAATCAATGACTGTTTAGTGTTACGTATCTTTTTTTCCAGCACCTGCATTACCGGGTTCTGCTTGCTGGAGCTAAAGTCTTTTCCTATTTTTTCTTCATTAAGCGTTGATAATTGGATGAGCAGGCTGTTCAGAAGCTCATCCTGGATTCCAACAGAAGAAGGTGCTACAATGTCAGATATATCATCGTTTCGGGCAAGGTAATCTGACATATACTGGTAGTACTTGTTCTGTACCATCAGTTGTGCCTGCCTTTCTTCCAGCGAAAAAAGTTGATCAGATAGTGTATGAGAGGTTCTTTCTACATCTATAATATTACTTTTTGCCCTGAAAGCCTCAAGTGTTGTTTCTGCACTTCTAAGAGAGTCTGTTACCCCCTGTAGCTGAAAATCAATAAATTCAATGGTTTTTTCTCCTAGGCGGTTCTTTTTCTTTAGATCATTTTCGATATACACATGGCTTAATACTTTCAGAAATAACACATCTCTTTCAGGCACAGCACTGTGCAGGCTCAACTTAACAATATTAGACTTCTCGGAAAGCTGTTCACATATTAACAGCTTGCGGAAATTTTCAGTAATTTTATCAGGGCTACTAATCGTAAAATAATAGGCGTTTGCACTTTCTGACACAGAAGCATCAATATAGCCTAAAGAGAAACTTAAATAGGGTGTTTTCAGCGCCTGCTGAACATATAGTACCGTATCTAATTCAATTGTAGATGAACTGCTTACAACACCACTGGATAAGGGATAATATAGATACTGCAGCTTATCTTTTCCCGATATCCGGACGCGATAATGCTGTTCATCGGGAAAGGTAATATGGATAGGAGTATACATAAGATGCCCCGCACTACTATCCAGCTCTACTTCAAAAGGTGCCGGATAAACCTCCTTTGCAAATACTTTTCCGGCAGTTCCTAAAAGCGCCGGATATCTAAAGCAAGATACCTCCATTCCCAGACGCTCAACGGTTTGGTTTATCGTTGCATAAGAAGATAAAATCCCAATCTCATCTTCTAAAAGCGGATCGGATGCAAAAAGCTCTAGTCCACTTAAAAATTTCTGATGAGCAGCACCATTATCAATCAGACTTTGGTCCTTTAACTGAATTGTAGACTCAACAAGATACACTTGTTGTGTTGTAGCAAGGTAAAAAAAAGCAAGACCCAGTGTAAGTGTTAGCGATAGCACAAACCAGTACCATTTGCGCAGCACCTTTCTAAAAATTATTCTAACATCTATCTCTTCCATTACTGTATATTTTTAGTTAACAAAGGTTAGAATCAATATGGCTGTAGAAATTGCGCCAAACACTACACTCAATACATTTAATGTATTAAGATTACCTCTGGTGGTCTTAGCCTTCAGGGGCTGTACATAAAGAACATCATTGGGCTGCAGGTAATAATACTCTGAAGACAAAAGCTGAGGATTCTTCAGGTCTATCAATATTGCACCCAAACCTGTTTCTGTTTGCCGAACCAGGGTAATATTCTCACGGTTACCAAAATCGGTAAGATCACCAGCCATTCCCAAACCTTCCAGTACTGTAAGCTGATCGTTATATACATAAAACTGACCGGGCGTATTAACCTCACCCAATACGGTGACTTTAAAGCTTACCAGCTTAACCAGAATAGTGGCTTTGTTCAGGTAAACACCTATTGCCTCCTGTACCTTTTGCTGGGCTTCTTGCACAGTTAAACCTGCTACTTTAACTGGCCCTACCTCCGGAAGGGTAATACTCCCGTTATCATCAATTGAGTAACTACTTAAGAAAACACTGGCCTGATTCAAATTCATAAACCCATTCTCAGGCTGAATATTGAAATACTCAGAGGATTCTGTGTCAAGGGTTTTTATTCTAACTGACAGGATATCCCGCGGCTGCAACTGATAGTTAACAGGCTGATTTGCAATAGGTGTTAATTTTTCTGTATTAAAGGCAGGATCGGGGAAATAGACCAGCTTTTTATTAGAGACACAGGAGCTGCTAAATAACGCAAACAATGCCAGTAGGCATAGATTTATAAAAGGCTTATACTCATAAGCCACAGGTCTTATATGATAAAACATTTCAGAGGAGAGATAAATACTAAAATTTCATTCAAATATACAAAAGCATATAGCTAACAAAAAAGCATTAATTAAATAAACTTAGATTCTTTACAAGATTAATTTGCACATATACACTATGCTATTGAATTAGCACATAAAAGGGAATATTATAGGTGGCAACATGCCGGTTATTATCATAGACGTAAGTAAAAAGCCTGAACCCCCCTTCCTGTTCAGGGGCTTGAAATTGGAGTGAATCACCTCTCTCCTTCAACAACAGGTAGGATAAATCATTGTCAAAGTCTCCTTTTACAAAATTATCAATCCCTTCAGGACGTATTTCCCAATAATATGATAGTGAATCACCATCCTGATCATGCACAAAAACACGGGCTTGTTGTATAGATCCAGCCAAAAGATAATTATTGTCCTGGGGGATCTTTGAGTTAAGGTGAAGGGAGTCAATTATGGGAGCCCAGTTTATAGGGCTATCACCAGACCATTTACTGTTTAGCACATTTACTGATTCCGTTTCGAAGCCCTCTGAGGAGAACAAGCTGTAAAAGGTGTAAGTTCTTTCATATTTATTCCCCCAGTAAAAAGCATAGCCTCCTAAAAATAATGTACTGTCCTGATTAATTACATTCCAATTTGAGTCCATCTCCAGAGCTCTCTGTGTGCTGCTCTTTTCGATAGGAGCACCCCATTCTGTAGACGAAGCCTCCCAGGGTCCCTCTGTTCCCCACTCACTTAGCATATAAGCCTTATTCCAACCAAAGGTAGCTCGTATTTCATTCTTTAAATAAGGTAAGTGAGCAAATCCATTAACACCTAATATATCCAGATTGGGGCATAAAAGGCGCAAAAGTCCACGTTTGCTAAAATTAGGCCCCAGTGGTACTGCCGTCATTACCGGATGATTGGGATCTGTATCATGTATCATTTTGGCTATTCGATCTATGGTGTGCAACACCATTAACTGGTTGCCTCCAAATAAATGAACCTCATTGCCAATGCCCCACATTAGTAACGCCGGGTGATCTTTATACTGCTCAACCACTTTTTGCAACTCCGCAATTTTTTCATCAACAGCCTCCATATCCCAGTAGCTAAAATCATTCCCCCACCATTCGTTACCTACCTCCAGACCCAGGGTAACGGTGAGCCCATATGATTGTGCTTCATCCAGGATCCGGTCCGCCTCCTTAGTGTTCCAGGTTCTGATGGAATTTCCACCATAAAGCGCCACCTTTTGCATATGCTCATGGCCTGCAGCCCCTTTTATGTAGTATGGATTACCATTTCTGTATAGCGTAAACTTATTCCCTTCTTTTCTTACCTCTACTGCTGGAACAAAGCTTTTCGGTTTCTCCTGGCAAGAGAATGATAGTAAACAGATTACACAAAACCAAAAGTAATATTTGATCATTATGAGAACCTCTCATGAGGCGACTAAAAGAATTGGCAAGCAGATTAGCAAAGGTAATGGCTACAAATATAAAATTATTTCTCTTAAATTTATAACTATTATAATTTTTAAATTAACTTTATCCCACAAACCACGCATGTAAGGTTTTTAACTTAAATTGCTTTAACATGCGCCGGCTTCCACAAGGCTCATACATCAATGATAGCCTTATAGATAATAAAAGACATCATCATAGCTGCAGAATAACTTTAATACGGCCTTCTGCCTGTAAAATTCATTAATGGTTAACACTAATTACACAGCAGTGGATTACTAACTTTCTCTCAACATATAGTCACTCCGTTCTGACAACTAACGGTACAGATAATAGTTGATGGTTCAGATCTTGTTACGCTTTGATAAAACTCCTCAACAGATGCATAAGATTAAATCCAAACTCCTTCTTTCTTTCTTGATCCTGGTAGGGGTAGGATTCCTGATATTGTTCATATATGGCTTTGTTACAGTTGTAGATGTAGGACACCCGGTGTTATATCTGCTGCTCACCATTAGCCTGTTCTTTAAAATACTGCGTATTCTTTTTGAGTGGTACCACTATGCCGGCATTCGCCAGCCTAAACCAGCTGCGTCCTTTCATAAACAGTGGAAGGTAGATATGCTTACCACTGCCTGTCCGGGGGAACCCAGGGAAATGATTGAAGAGACACTAAAGGCAATGGTAAAGGTGGAATACCCACATGAAACATACCTCTGCGACGAAGGCAACGATCCTGCCCTAAAAAGTCTTTGCCAGGAATTGGGCATACATCATGTAACACGTACTACACGTCAAAATGCCAAGGCTGGTAACATTAACAATGCTTTGCGCCAGGCTGATGGAGAAATTTGTGTGATCATGGATCCTGATCATGTGCCTGCTCCTGATTTTCTTGATAAGGTACTACCACATTTCGAGGATCCTGAAATTGGCTATGTACAGGTAGTTCAGGCGTACAAAAACCAGCCGGAATCGCTGGTGGCGCTTGGGGCGGCAGAACAGACTTATAACTTCTACGGTCCCTATATGAATGCCATGGGCCACTATGGTACTGCCCAGGCCATTGGCGCCAACTGCACCTTCCGCAGGGAAGCCCTGAATTCAATTGAGGGGCATGCTCCCGGGCTTACAGAGGATATGCATACCTCCATGCTCCTGCATGCCAAGGGCTGGAAATCTGTATATGTTCCCGAAATTGTATCCAGAGGGTTAGTTCCAAGCAGTTTATCTGCCTACTATAAGCAGCAGCTGAAATGGTCCAGGGGCACCTTTGATCTGTGGTTCCACGTTTTTCCCCGCCTGTTCACACAGTTTTCATGGCGCCAGAAGCTTCATTATGGCTTGCTCCCGCTGTATTATTTGTTTGGCCTGATTACACTAATAGATGTTGCTGTGCCGGTTTACTCACTTTTTTCCGGCGACTATCCCTGGCACATGAATCCTGTAGTGTTTTTTGCATTTTACATGCCTCTGCTGATCAGCAGCTTGCTCATCAGGCAATTTGCCCAGAAGTGGCTCAGCGAGCCACAGGAAAAGGGTCTCCATATTACCGGAGGAATTTTAAGGGTGGGTACTTGGTGGGTATACCTAACAGGTTTTGTCTATACTATATTAAATATCAAGGTTCCCTACATTCCTACACCCAAAGAACACAGTGCTAAAAACGAGTTTCTGCTGGCCCTGCCAAACCTGCTGCTCTCGGTACTTTGTGTAGTGGCAGTTTTTTATGGGCTGCACCAGGACTGGCAACCCTATAGTTTCATGATGGCAGGCTTTGCGCTTTTTAATGCACTTATTTTGTTTGTTGCATTTGCCATGGGCCAGTCTCAGTGGATAGATGCACTGGCGAGTTCTTTTGATCTTCTGAAAACAAACTATCTATCCTTAAGATGGAGGCTGCTATTCAGACCCTTCAGCAAAGCTTCCATCAATTATTTGCTGCTTTGCCCGATCTCTTTACCCTTCCTGGCAATACCCTGGATATTCACAGACAACCAGCAGGAAATAAGCGTGGATAGCGATCATGCCAAACTATCACAGGCAGAGCTTGGAGGGTTTTATACAGGTATTTATTTTCCCTCTTCGGGCAAAAGCACCCTTGAACAACTCGCAAAGGCAGAAAAAGAAACAAAGCACTCTTTCTCTATCGCCTCCACCTACCTGGCCTGGGGAGCTTCACCACTACCTGTAGACGAGTGGAAAGCAATTGCAGCAAAGGGATCTGTTCCCATGATAAGCTGGGAGCCCTGGACAAACCTTTTCCCGCAGTATGCCGACCATCCGGATTTAAGCCAGAATAAAAAAGTCTTTTACTACATCTCCGAAGGCTACTTCAATGATTACATTGATTCAGTGGCAATTTCTATCCGTTCTCTGGGCTATCCGGTATTTCTTCGGTTTGCCCACGAAATGGACAACCCTCTGTACCCCTGGTCTGCTACCGGCGAAAATACACCAGCCGAATTTATTGCTGCCTGGCGCTATGTACATCAAAGGTTTCAGTCACTGGGGGTTCAAAACGTCACCTGGGTTTGGAACCCGCTGAAGCCTTCTGCCTTTGACAATTACTTTCCTAATGGTGCCCGCTACCCGGAAAACATGTATGTAGACTGGATTGGTATTACCTGTCTGAATTATGGAAAGGCCAGCCCGGATCAGAAGTGGTATAGCTTTGAGGAGCTCTACAAGCCTTTCCGGCAAAAGCTCCAGAGCTATGCTATAGAACTTCCGGTAATGATAGCAGAATTCGGATCTACCTCATATGGAGGAGAGGCTGATGCGTGGGTAGCCAATGGGCTTAACAGCATCCAGGTTAATTATCCCGAAATCAAAGCAGCCGTTCTGTTCTACAGCAACCAGGATAAAAACTGGGTAACAGACTGGCGATCCAATAAAAACGAGCTTACAATTGACTGGACCTATAACCTATCCTCACTTTCATCTTCTCTTAACAAATTTGTAGTTCCTGCACAGTATGCTTTCAATGAAAGCAATCCTAATACTCCAGGAAAAGCAAACCCAAGAATATTAGGTGACAGTGGCAATTTTTCAATGCTTGTAGCAGGCAGGCCTTTTTACATCAAAGGAGTTTGCTACAATCCCCAACATGACTGGCGGGACGGATTTTTACCCTTGACCCGTAAGCAGCTGGAAAGTGATTTCAGCAAAATTAAAGCCATGGGAGCCAATACCATCAGGCGGTATGAGCCAGGCATTTACGATGTAAACATGTTCAATGTAGCACAGGAACAGGAATTGTTTATTCTCTATGGGTTCTGGTTTGATCCTGCCATTGATTATTACAAAGATACTGCTGCAAAAGCTGCTTATGAGAAGAGGGTGCTGAAGCATGTAAAAAAATACAAACACCGAAAATCCATCATTGCCTGGAACATCGGAAATGAAACATGGGGGCTTCAGAAAAAGCATTTTGCCAAACCATATCTAACACTTACACGCAGAGCCTATCTGGAGTTTTTGGAAGACCTTGCCCAAAAGATCCGGGAAATAGATCCCGACAGACCAATTTTTGCTTCTGAAGAGCACGAACACTATCAGCTTGCCAGTACCGTATACGAAATGCAGGCTCACCTACCTTCTGTAGATGTAATAGGAATTAATTCCTATTTTAAATCCAATGTAGAAACGCTGCAGGAAACGTTCTTAAAATTCGATCGGTCCCGCCCCTATGTGGTAACAGAGTTTGGACCTAAAGGCTACTGGAGCCATGAGTTTGGAGATTACCGCAACGACTCTCTGCTGCTTGAAGTATCAAGCCTGAGCAAAGCACGCTGGTATCATAACCAGTGGCAGGATTACATAGAAAGCAATAAAGGATACAACCTGGGCGGTTTTGCCTTTAGCTGGCGCGACAGATATGAAGGAACAGCAACCTGGTTTGGCATCACTGACTATAAAGGAAGGCTAAAGCCGGCATATTACTATCTTCAGAAAGCCTATAAAGGAGTTACTGACAGTGAAATTTCACTTTCCGCAGCCTTTGCCGACCTCACCATTGCAGGCTCCTGGTACTCTGTTAAACCAGGCGAATCAATATGGGTTACAGCCGGGGTTACAAACGGCTATTCCGGTTCCTTAACTTTTAACTGGGAAGTACAGGAAGAAACAAGCTGGAAAAATGTAACTACGATTCAAAGCAGCATCAATCATATGAAGCACGTAGAGCTCAAGCTACCTCAAAAGAAATCCAGGTACCGTGTTTATTTACATGCTACGGATTCTGCAGGAAATGTAGTAACTGCATCGAGGCCTGTGGCGCTGGAGTAACAGACAGCTTTTTCGGAATCTAAGATGCATACAACAGAAACAGCCCAGGAAAAAACTCCTGGGCTGTTTCTGTTTAACGGGACAAGCTTTTCATTATGATTGCCTCAGAGCAAAGAAGATAATCTGCAACAGCCGGGACAAATTAGTTAGTTGTTTCCCATGCATCTGAATGTTTGGAAAGAACTGTCTTCTAGGCTAATCATCACTAATACATAACAGAAACAGAGCCTGTGACAGGCTTTTCACCTTCTCCTAAATGGATAATGTAGGCGTACGATCCGAGTGGCAGCTTCTTACCTTTAAATGTTCCATCCCAGGGGGTGTTATAACCATCAGAGTGAAAAACCAAATCACCCCACCGGCTGTAAACGGCTACCCTGCATTGGGGATAGCGGGATATTTTGAATATTTCCCAAACATCGTTTAGCCCATCATCATTAGGAGAGAAAGCATTGGGTACAAATATTCCTTTTACAACAGTAATGGTAATTTCAGCTGCTGAGCTACATCCATTTACATCTGTTACGGTGAGGGTGTAGGTAATCGTTTTTTCCGGCTGTGCAATTGGATTAAGGCTATGCGGGTCGTGCAGACCTTCAATAGGGAACCAGTTGTAAACTCCCTCTCCAATACCTGCTAATTGCACCTGTTCTCCTTCATATACCCGTGTATTCTCTCCTGCATAAACATAAGGAAGCTCCCGAATCACTGCCTGAACCGGAGTACGTCTGCTTTCACAGCTTCCATTGAAAGAAGAAACATAAAAAGTGGTGGTAGCACTTAGGTTTGGCGTAGTGAAGAGAGAACCCGTTTCACCTGCTATGGGAGTAGTAGCTGTAGCACTTACATACCAACGGTAGCTATCGGTAACTTCCGCACCTTGTGCCATGAGGGTAATAATTCCGGGGCCACAACGGGTTACATCCTGCGCAATTGGCGCTTGCGGAAAAGTTCTGCAGATAACCTCAACTTTTACAACAGCCGTTGTACATTTGGTATAACACTTGTCCGATCCTGTTTCGCATACTTCGTAGGTAAAGTAATCTGTCCCCACAAATCCGGAACTTGGCGTATAGATTAGCTGATCACCTTCAATTTGCACCATCCCTTTTTTTGGCTGCTCCACAATAGCAGTTAAACTAATAGGATCTCCGGTAGTGTGTGAATCATTTTCAAGAGCAGAAATACTAATAGGTTTAATGGGCTCTGTTTCAGCAAAATCATTTTGAGCTACAGGCTTGCTATCAGCACTATATATACATACGGTTTGCTCATTTTTTTGCCCTCCTGTAGAGCCTGTAAAGCCATAATAAACTAATGGATTACCATTAAACAATTTATTGATGATATCATCTTTATGACTGATCCGAAGCTTTCCGTCAAAATATAGCTGTAGCTCCTGTGTAGCTGGATTCCATTTTATCTTGTAATCATGGCACTGATTATCTTCTACATTAGCCTGATCAGGATTTATACTGATTGCAGGTGTTACAACTCTGCTTAAGTCTCCATCATACACAATTGTAGTATGATCTTCTTCTATTTCATTTTCAAGATCAGTATTTTTAAATGTATCGAACTCAATTGATACAGATGGTTTGATCACATCAACGGCAGCCGCATCAGTAGAATAGGTTGGATGATAGGCAAAGCCCAGACCACCACCTGGGGTGCCTTTTGCTTCAAAGCCTCTTGTGTCATTGTGAAAAACAAAAGCAATTCCATCTGCACCATCCGCATCTCTGGACCCAAGGAAAATTACAAAGTCGAGCTCCAGGGGTTTTCTCAAATCTACCTGACGGTCCCACCATACCGCTCCATATCGCCCATGCTCATCTTCAGTAACCTTAAAGCATCTATCCGATACTTTCACCGCATCTCCCTTTGTAATAAACTGGCCAAAAGCAAGAAATGGCAGCATCAGGCACCAGAGCAGCAAAGCAGCCTTTATTAGGAAGCTTTTCTTAAAAGTATCTGACAGATCCTTATTTTTAAAAAAAGACATAGTTAATCAAGCCTAATACAGAGGATAGAACAACTCTTTGAACCGAGAATATTGAAGTAGTGCCAGCAGGCTACAAACAGTACATTTGCTGTATCCTGGTGCTTTGAAAGCAAATGACGACAAAATTAAACTTATCAGAGATAAAATTAAACATAAAAAAGCCCATCAACAATAAATGTGCTACTTAATATTCATGATCTTTATCATTTCTGCTATCAATATTACACATCAACACGTTTACCAGGAGCCAAAATCCTGTAACGGTGCGTCTATATAATTAAAATGCCCCGTGCTATACTTCATGAATCATGCATACCTGCACTAAAAATAAAAAGGCAAACAGGTAGATAACTTAACCAGTCATCTGCCTGTTTGCCGCTCCTGATATCAGCGCTGTGAAAGTATTATCTTCTTTTTGTCAGATCGGAGTAAAGCCAAAGGGCTAAGCATTCACAATTTTATACCCTGCCGGGCAAAAACGCTCTTATTCAAAATAATTAAGCGTATTGTAGCCAGATTCAGCCAGGTACTTTTCTTTCTGCATCAGCTCCAGGTCTGATTGCATCATATCCTTTACCAGGGCAGGCAGGTCGTAATTGGGCACCCATCCCAGCACCTCTTTAGATTTGGTAGGATCGCCAATGAGCAGCTCTACCTCCGTTGGTCTGAAGTAACGGGGATCGATACAAACAACCTCCTGACCCACCGGCAGGGTATGTTCACCGCTGGTGCTCTTTACGTAACCTTTCTCGTCAACACCTGTGCCTTTGAACGCTACCTCTATGCCCAGCTCGCCAAAGGCCATGCGTACAAAGTCACGCACCGTGGTGGTAATACCAGTGGCAATCACAAAGTCATCTGGTTTGTCCTGCTGCAGGATTAGGTACATGGCCTCAACATAATCTTTGGCATGGCCCCAGTCGCGCTGTGCATCCATATTGCCTAAAAACATCTTTTCCTGCCTGCCCAGGGCAATACGTGCTGCTGCCCTGGTGATCTTACGGGTTACAAAGGTCTCTCCCCGCAGCGGCGACTCGTGGTTGAACAGGATGCCGTTGCAGGCAAACATGCTGTAGGCCTCGCGATAGTTAACCGTAATCCAGTAGGCGTACATTTTTGCCACCGCATAGGGAGACCTGGGGTAGAAAGGTGTTTTCTCCGACTGGGGCACCTGCTGCACCAGACCGTATAACTCTGAGGTAGAAGCCTGGTAAATACGTGTTTTTTCTGTTAAGCCCAGCAGGCGAACTGCTTCCAGGATACGCAGGGTGCCGATGCCATCTGCATTGGCAGTATACTCGGGGGTATCAAAGCTTACCCGTACATGGCTCATGGCTGCCAGGTTGTAGATCTCATCCGGCTGTACTTCCTGAATGATCCTGATCAGGTTGGTACTGTCGGTCAGGTCGCCGTAGTGCAGTTTCAGCCGTATCTGCTTCTCGTGCGGATCCTGATAAAGATGGTCAATCCGATCGGTATTGAACATAGAGGTACGACGTTTAATACCGTGTACCATATAACCTTTTTCCAGGAGTAGTTCCGCAAGGTAAGCGCCATCCTGGCCCGTTATCCCTGTAATTAATGCTGTTTTCATTAAAAATTATGGTAATGTCACACTTTGATTGATTCGTTATAATAGAAAAGGAACAGTTTTGTATAGAGAAAGTGCATAGTATCCGACTTTGAGAAGGAGAGGGTTTTTCTCACATATCTGCAGACTCTTTGTCTGAT
>JAESGL010000522.1_pt1 | contig 15183 bp, 16 predicted proteins | sample 9269711 | NCBI WGS metagenome assembly JAESGL01 (sample SAMN14515918, study PRJNA621676) | algae metagenome | isolation source: Kastovskya adunca ATA6-11-RM4 and co-occurring heterotrophs from soil and... | place: Chile: Atacama Desert | collected 2011-06-27
GCGACGAAGAAGCTGAACGTCGCGTCGCAGGATTCGACCGCGTGGATGATGCTGGGCGGCATCAAGAAGGACGAGGCGGACGCGACGGCCTTTCGCGCCAACATTACCCTGTCGCGCGGCTTGCTGGCACAGGCCGACACGGCGCTCGGCAATGTCGACGACCGGCTGGTCCGCGTCCGCGAACTGGCGACCCGGGCCGGCACCGAAACGCTGAACGATGCCGATCGTATGTCGATCGCGACCGAACTGGGCCAGCTGCGCGAAGGGCTGCTGGCGCTTTCCAACACGCGCGACGTGCGCGGCCATGCGATTTTCGGCGGCCTGGGCGACGTCGCCTTTGCCAAGGATGCCGACGGCGCGATCAAATATACCGGCATCGATGCGACCGGCGCGACGGTGGTCGATGTCGAATCGACGGCGCAGATCCGCATCGGCGACGCCAGCCAGATCCAGGTCGGCATCGATGGCAGCCGCGTCTTCGGCGGCGCGACCGGCGCGACCGACATCTTCAAGCTGATCGACGACCTGAAGGCGGCGATGGAAATGCCGCTGACCGCCGCCGCCGCCGAAGCCGCCGGATCGACCGGGACGGGTGGGGCCGGCGGCACGACCGGCGGGACGGGTGGCACGGCCGGAGGTACGGGCGGCACGGCCGGAGGTACGGGCGGCACCGGTGGTACGACCGGAGGTGCCGGTACGACCGACCCCGCTACCCCCGTACCGTTCGACGCGGAGGCCGCGCGCAGCAAATATGCGCTGGCGATCAGCTCGGCACTGAACAAGCTCGATTCGGCCGAGGCGCAGGTCACCGCCGCCCGCGCCGCCAACGGCGCCCGCGCGGCGCGGCTGGAGATCGAATCGACTCAGCTGGAAACGGTCGGCATCGACCGCGAAGAGGCGCGCAGCTCGCTGGAGGACGTCGATATCGCGACGATGACGGTGCAGTTCCAGAAGACGCTGACGATCCTCAACGCGACCCAGGCGACCATCTCGAAGCTCGCGAACCTGTCGCTCTTCAACTATCTGAAGTGACCGATTTGCGCCGTGCGACCCCTGAATTCGGGCACGGTAACGATTTCTCGACGTCTCTCGCGCAAAAGGGGTTTCGTATGACGCGCCGCGACCGGCGGGGCGCCATTTAGTAACCCAGGGGCAAGCGCCATATGTTTCCGGCCATCGGCTTCGTCGTCCTTATCGCCATGGTGTTCGGCGGGTTCGCCTTCACCGGCGGTTCGCTCGGTCCCGTGCTGCACGCCCTGCCGCACGAAATGCTCATCATCGGCGGTGCGGCGGTCGGCGCGCTCATCATCGGCAATTCGGGCCGTGAGCTGAAGGGCATGGGCAGCGGCTTCATGAAGGTGCTGAAGGGGCCCAAATACAAGAAGCAGGATTATCTCGACGCGATCTTCCTGGTGTCCAAGCTGATGAAGATGCTGCGCGCCGAAGGGCCGATCGCGCTGGAACCGCATGTCGAGGACCCGAAATCGTCGTCGGTGTTCAGCGAATATCCGCGGCTGATGAAGGACCATACGCTCATCAACCTGATCGCCGACACGCTGCGCCTGATCGTCGTATCGTCGGGCACGCTGGACGTGCACGCTGTCGAGGAGGTCATGGACAACGCCATCAAGACCCACCATCACGAGGAACAGGGCCCGCAGGCGACGCTGCAGGGGCTGGCCGACGCGCTGCCCGCACTCGGCATCGTCGCCGCCGTGCTGGGCGTGGTGAAGACGATGGGGTCGATCGACAAGCCGCCCTCGATCCTGGGCGGCATGATCGGGTCGGCGCTGGTCGGCACCTTCCTCGGGATTCTGCTCGCTTATGGTCTGGTCGGGCCGCTGGCCGGCCGGTTGCAGCAGGTGATCGATGCCGACGCCGCCATCTATCACACCGTCAAGCAGATCATCATCGCCTCGCTCCACGGCCATCCGCAGCCGCTGGTGATCGAAGCGGCGCGCTCGGGCATTCCGCACCACAACCAGCCGGGGTTCGCCGAAGTCTTTGACGGCCTGCGCGGGCGTTGATCCATGGCGAAGGCACCGCACGGCAATAACCAGCCGCCCCCCGTCATCATCGTCAAGAAGATCATCGCCGAGGGCCATGGCGGCCATCACGGCGGTGCATGGAAGGTCGCCTATGCCGACTTCGTGACGGCGATGATGGCGTTCTTTCTGCTGATGTGGCTGCTGGGCGCGACCACCGAGAAGCAGCGCAAGGGGCTGGCCGACTTCTTCGCACCGACCCTGGTCGAGGTGAAGGCGGGCGCCGCCGGATCGAACGGGCTGTTCGGCGGCGAATCGATCGTCGACCAGGACAGCTATCCCCATCGCGCCGCGCAGACCGGCACCCGGTCGCTGACCATTCCCGTCGACGCCAATGGCGGTGCGAAGGAAGGGGCGGGCGACAAGGGCCGGTTGAAGAACAAGTCCGAACTGACCCAGTCCGACAAGAAGGCGTTCGAGCGCGTGAAGCGCGAACTGGCGCGCAAGCTCGCCACCAACGGCGAGTTGCGCAAGCTGGCACGCAACGTCCGCTTCGTGCCGACGCGCGACGGGGTGCGGATCGACCTGGTCGACAATGCCGATTATTCGATGTTCGCGCTGGGCACCACGGCAATGGCGCCCGAAGCGGCCAAGCTGATGGCGTTGATCGCGCAGACGGTCCGCGACCTGCCCAACACGATCATGATCCGGGGGCATACCGATGCCGTCGCCTATGGCCGGCCGCAGGACATGAACAACTGGATGCTGTCGTCGGGCCGGGCGGAGGCGACGCGTCGCCGCCTAGCCATGGGAGGCGTCGGCGAACGCCGCTTCGAACGGATCGAGGGCGTGGCCGACCGCGAGCCGATGATCGCCAAGGACCCGTACGACCCGCGCAACCGCCGCGTGGCAATCACGCTCCTCTATCAGGCGACCGAAGGCTTTGGCGGCTCGCGCATGGCCAGCATCGACAGCGGCCCCGCCGACCGCGCCGACGTGCCGCGGCCGGGCCGGGAGACGCCGGCGCATTGAGGGGGGCGTGCCGGGACAGGAATTTCCTTTAGTAGAACCTGACCCCCGTACCCCGGCGCAGGCGGGGGTCCAGGAGCGTCATAAGCGACGTTTGTCGCGCTTGGCCCTGGCCCCCCGCCTGCGCGGGGGTACGGTCTGTATGTCGACCCGACTTTAGAAGAACAGCTTCCGGAACGTCAGCCGTATGACGCGACCATTGGGGTCGAGATAGCCCGGCTGGTAATTGATCGGCACCACGCCACTGGCATCGGTCACACGCTGCCGCGCATTGAACAGATTGTCGATGCCCAGGCTGATCCGCGACCCCCGCAGCCAGCGATTGTTGCGGACCAATGCGGGCTGCTGGCCCAGATCGGCGAACAGCCGCAGCCCGACCGTGGCGAGGCTGCCGAAGTTCAACCGCTGCGTCGCGCCGGCCGCACCGCCATCGACCTCGGTTCCCGACTGCCAGTTGACCACCAGCCGCGAACCGATGCCATCGCGGGTATAGCCGCTATTGAACTGCACCTGATGGCGCGGCTGGCCACCGGTGTCGCTGATCGCCGATCCGTTGAGCAGGTCCAGCTCGGGCAGGCCCGGCCGGATCAGGATCGTGTTGGTGAGGGCGACCGTATGGTACAGGCTGGCCCAGATCCGCCCGCCGCCACCACCGCCGCCGCGTCCGCCGAAGCCTCCGCCGCCGGGACCGCCAAAGCCGCGTCCGCCACCCGGACCGCGGCCTTCACCACCCGGACCGCGGCCTTCACCACCCGGACCGCGGCCTTCGCCACCGGGGCCGCGACCTTCACCCGGCGGCGGCGGTGGCGGTGCATCGCCCGGCGGCGGCGCGCCATTGGCTTCCGCTGCTTCGCGTGCCGCACGGCGCTGTTCCATCCGCTGCTGGCGCAGTGCCTCGAACTGGCGCGAGCGCGCGGTCGTCACCCGCTTCGAGAAATTGATGCCCCAGCGCAGCTGGCTGCTGTCGGCGCGGGCGAAGTTGATCGGACGCGTGTCTACGCTCAACAGCGTGCCACCGCGCACGAACCGGTCGGGAAACGCCGCCTGGATATCGGCGGTGATCGCCGGGAAGCTCTGGATCGGATTGTCGATCCGGCTGTCGGTATAGTCGAACTGGAGCGAGATATCGCGCTCGGTCCACGGCTTCACGTTCAACCCCAGCTTGATGACCCGGCTGTCGCTCGACACCAGGTCGGGATTGCCGCCGGTGATGGTGGTAACGTCGACCGTCGTGCCGCTGACATAGTCGAACGTCCGGACGAAAGGCGTGGTGATGAGCGGGTTGCCCAGCTGCTGCTGCGTCGGGGCGTTCTCTTCGTGGCTGACCGACGCCAGCAGGCGGATCGCGGTGATCGGCTGCCAGTTGATGCCATAGCCGAGCGTCGTCAGCGTGCCGAAGTCCGACAGCTGCTCGACCTCCGCATTGGCGTTGAGCGACAGCCGGCCGAGCGCCGACAGCACGTCGCGTGCGGCATTGGCGATCGGCAGGTCGATATTGGCGCGGATCGACGCGGTATCGCGGCCGAGGCTGGTCGAATTGGCGATGCCGGCACGCAGCGAATCGCTGGTGAAGTCGGTCGTCGTCGCCGCCACCCGGATGCTGCTATTGGCGTCGCCGGCGGGCAGCGAGAAGGGGGACCCAGCGATCAGCGCGTTCAGCCCGGCCGCGCTCGACACCGATTTCGCGCGGTCGGCGGTGCGGATCAGGTTGCCCAGATCGCCGAACGGGCTGAACGCGCCGGCGGTCACCGCGCTCTGGACGTCCGACACATCGACGCCGCGTTCGGTGCGGGTGCTGGTTTCGGTCCGGTCGTAATTGCCGTTCACCGTCCAGCGCCACCGGCCGATATCGCCGTTCAGCGCCAGCGCGGCATTGGCCGTCGTCGTCTCGGCATTGCGCATCAGCGGATCGGTATCGGCGAAGCGCCGGACGATCACGTCGCTGGCAAAGGGCGAGAAGGGCGTATTGCCCGGCAATGTCAGCGAGACGCCGGGCAGGCCCAGCAGCGATTCCGTGCGGGTATGTTCGACCCGCGTCGTGACGGTCGCGGCGACATTGCCGAAGATGCTGCGCGCATAGACGCCGTTCGCCGAAAGCCGGTCGGTTGCGCCGGTCAGGGTGCGGAACGGCGTGGTGTCGGTGATGTTCGGATTGTTCGCCCCGGCCGCAAAGCCTGCCAGCGTCGGCGTGCCCGTCGGTACTGCCGCGACGATGACCGGCGTGCCCGCCAGCGCGCTGAGTGTCGGATCGACCGGCGCGCCGCTGACCGTCGAGGTCACGTTGCCGCGCAGGTCGAAGGGTGTGCCGCTGGTGTTCGGGATGATCCCGCGTTCGCTTTCCAGCAGGTTGGACGTGGTTTCGGCCTGCAGGTTCAGGTTGAAGCGCTTGTCCTGGTCGATGCGGACCAGACCGCCCTCGACCTCGAAGTTGCTCGACCCGCCATCGGTCGGCGCGCCGCCCTGCAACTCGCCGGTATAGCTGCGGAAGCGCGGGCGCAGCACGAAGTTGATGACCTTCTGGTCCGAGCGATAGCCATATTTGAGCGCGACTTCCTCGGGCAGGATGTCGACGCGCAGGATCGCTTCGGTCGGCAGGTCGCGAATTTCCTGGAAACCGGCCGAGCGGCGGCCATTGACGAGGAACACCGGCTGGCCGCCGCGGACCGACTGCAATTGCGGAGCGAGTTCGGTGACCAGTTCGGCGACCGAGCTGACACCATAGGAGCGGATGTCGGCAGGGGAGAGCTGCAATTCGGGCTTGATGTCGCCCGGCACCGTTCCGGGCGGCAGGCGGCCGGTGACGACGATCTCTTCCGCGTCGCTTTCGGTGTCGGTGCCGCCGGCGCCCCCCGATCCGGGTTCGACCGGTTCGGGGGTCTGGCTCTGCGCGGTTGCGGGGGCGGGGGTGGTGGGCGCGGTCTGTGCCGCCCATGCGCCGGGCGCGGTGCCCAGCGCCAGTATCAGTAACGTCCACCGCGCCATGCGCATTCCTTCCACACCCTGCCCGCCATCTGCGGTAACAGGGCCACTACGGTCCAAATGTCGCACAACTATCGCGGCCGGCGAAAATATCCGGGTAGATTCAGCGCTTCAGCAGATAGTTCAGCCGCGCTCCGGCGATCGGGCGGTCGCGGTCGTCCTGCCATGCGATCGCCGTGACATTGGCGATGCGCCCACCCAGCCGCGTCACCTCGCCGGCGGCGAAGGTCGTCCGCTCGCGCCCGCCGCGCATATAGTCGATGGTGACGTTGATCGGCTTGATGACCGTTTGCTCTTCACCCAGCGCGGCGCGGAGCGTGGCCCATGCCGCCATTTCCAGCATCCCGCCGATCGCGCCGCCATGCAGGAAGCCGGGGCGGCCGAGCAGGTCGTGGGCGAACTCCATCGTCACCAGCGGATGGCCGCGATTATCGGTGCCGAAGGTCAGGCCGAGCAGTTCGGCATAGGGCGACACGGTCATGCGAACGAGTCCAGCAACATGAAGGTGCCCGCGACATGCGCCACCGGATCGTCCGGGTCGCCGTCATGGGCAATGCCGCGCACGAACGCGACCTGCCGCGCGACGCGGTAGCATTCGCCGCGCCCGACGACGGTCCGCTCTGGCGTGGCCGGGCGCAGATAATCGATCCGCAGGTCGAGCGTGGCATGGGGCAGGAACGCGCCACGCTTCAGCCACACCCCGACGCTGGTCGCCATGTCCATCAGCGTCAGGATCGGTCCCGATGCCAGCACGCCGCGCGCCGGATCGCCGATCAGGTTGGGGCGGAACGGCAGCAGCAATTCGCACCAATCGGCGCCATGCGCCTGATATCCGATGCCCAGCCGCGTGCCATGCCCGCCGATCCGTGCGGAAAAGAAGCGGGCCGGATCGAAGCCGGGCGAAGGGGCGGGGGCAGTCATGCTCCGGTCCATAGGGCGGAACGCGGCCGGAATGAAGCGGCCTACCATAACAGCCTTGTAACTATGGCTTGGGCCGGCACGGCCATAGGATCCCGCTCGCGGCGCACGACCGTCGCGTCACGGGGGGAAGAACATGCCGATCGTCACCATCCCACTTGCCGAGATCGTCGATCTGGGAACGCAGGTTGCGACGACCGGCGCGATCCGCGTGGCGGAGGCGTCGGGCGATCAGGTGTTCGAATATATCATCGCCGTCGCGATGCTGGTGTACGAGATGTATCCGAACTGAGATGCCGGCACCGATCGATGGACAGTTGCGCGATGCGATCGCGGCGGCGCGGGAGCGGTCGCTCGCGGTGGCGCGCGACTGGACCGACGATGCGGCGGTTCGGGCGGTAACGGCGCGCTTCGCCGATGTGACGACGCTGGCCGAGGGAGAGGCCGCTGCGTGCGCATTGGTGCAGGATGCCGGCTGGGTCGGTGCCCTGCTCGCCCCGTGGATCGCAAGGCTGCGGGACGATCCCCTGCTTGAACCGCCGTTCAAGAGCCAGCGCGACGCATTGCGCACCGGCATGGTGCTGGTCGAGACGGCGGCTGCCAGCGTGACGATGGCGGTGATCGACCACCTTGCCCCGGCGGCCCGCGTCATGCCCGATACCGTCGTCGTTGGCGGGCGGGTGTCGTGGACGCGCTACCTGCGCGGGGGCGAGGCCCGGCTGTGGCGATGGCGGGCCGACGCGATCGACGATGGCTGGCACGGTGCCATCGCCGCACCGGCGCGGCCATTGGCGGTGCAGCCCCTGGCCGATGGCGCAGTGGTGCGGCTGGACGGACGGACCGACGCGATGTTGCTGGTCGAACCGGTCGGCCCCATCGTGTCGGTGACGATCACGCTGCGCCACGGTGCCGCGCCGTTCATGCGCGAATATGACCGGGCGGGCGGTGGGCTGGTGCGCGTGGCGACGCTGGACGACGCGGCGGCGCGCAGCACGATGCTGCTGACGCTGTTGCGCGAACTGGGACAGGCGGACGAAGAGGTGTTCGACGCGCTGTCGCGCGACCCCGCCTTCTTCGTGCGCTGGGACGCGATGCGCGAATGGCTGGCCTGCGATGCGCGTGCCGCCTTGCCCCGGCTGCGCGCGATGACCGACGATCCGCACCCCGACGTCCGATCAGCGGCCCAGGCGATGCTGCCGGTGGTGGAAGCGCGCATGGGGGCGGCATGGCACGGGTGATCGACCCGGGCAGTGGCGATGCGATCGGGCTGGACGATCTGGTCGACCTGCTCGCCACCGAACCGGTCGATGTGCGCGACGAGGAGGCGTTCGCGTCGCTTGGCCCGGCACTCGCCCGGCTCGGGCGCAACCGGACCTTCCTTGGCGAACTCGCGCTGGCCGAACTCAAACAGCGGTGCCGCGGGCAGGTCGACGGCAATGCCTATGGTGCACAGGTGTTGCTGCTGCGCCCGCCTGATGGCCGCTTCGTTCTGCGTGCGAATTTCTGGCCGGCGGCGCAGGATCGCGCGCTCCGGGCCGGCGGGCGGGGCGCCTATTTCTACGACCTGCCGCACGACCATAATTTCCCGTTCCTGACGGTCGGCTATCATGGGCCGGGCTATTGGAGCGACGATTACCGCTACGACGTCACCGCCATCGACGGCAGCATCGGCGAACCGGCGGGTCTGCGCCATGTCGGGCGCTCGCGGCTCGATCCGGGCAAGGTGCTGCTCTACCGGATGCGCGACGACGTGCATGTCCAGCTGCCGCCCGATGCCTTTTCGGTATCGCTCAACATCCTGGGCTATGACGCGGCTCAGCCCTGGCTCGACCAATATCGCTTCGACATTCGCGGCAACAGCATCGCGCAGGTGCTGACCTCGACGCCGGCGGAGGCGCTGGTGACGCTGGCCGTCGGGGCTGACCTGCCCGACGCGCTCGACCTCGCCGAGAGTTTTGCCACGCGCCACCCGTGCGACCGGATGCGGATCACCGTGCTCGACGCGCTGGTCCGGTCCGGACCCGATCCGCTGGCCGCGCTGGAGCGCGCGGCGGACGACCCGTCGCGGCGGATCGCCGGCCATGCCCGACAGCTGCTGGCACAGATCGATCCGGATCGGACGCGGTTGTCCTAAGCGGCTGGCGATGGGCGGGTAGGGTGTCGTCGATGCATGTCGTCGTCGCCCTTGATCCGGTTCCCGCGCTGGTCGTTCCGGCGCGTCGGCGGGGCATCGTGCTGCGCTCGCTGCCCGAGGCGCCCCATGCCCCGGTCCGGTTGGCGCGCTGGCACCGGGGGGAGGGGTGCGCGCCGGGGCGGCTGCGGACGGTACGTGGCGGCGAACGGTCGGTGCGCGCGATGCTGCTGGTCGAGGATGCCGATGCGCTGGCCGCCGGGCTGGATGCGGGCGCCGACGATGCGGTGCTGGAACGCGCGCACCCGGTCGAGATCGTCGCACGGATGCTGGCGCTGCTGCGCGACAGCCGCCGCGACGGGCTGCTGACCATCGGCGACCTGACTATCGACCGCGCCGCGCACCGGGTGTGGCGCGGAGGCACTAGACTGCATCTGTTGCCGCGCGAATATGCGGTGTTGCTGCATCTGGCCGAACATGCTGGCCGCGCGGTGTCGCGTACGGCGCTGTTGCGTGCGCTATGGGACCGGGATTTCGATCCCGGCACCAATGTCGTGCAGGTGCAGATGTCGCGGCTGCGCGCGAAGCTCGATGCGGCCGGTCCGCCGATGCTGCACACTGATCGCGGCCGGGGCTACCGGCTGGGGGACGTGTCGTGGCAACTATCGCCGGCCGGCGACGATCGATAGCATAGGTCCCGAAACAAAACGGGATGAGGGGTGCCGCATGACGCGGGTGACGATTTCGACGGTCGACGGCATTGCCGATGTGCGGCTGACGCGCGGCGACAGGATGAATGCGATCGATCTGGAAATGTTCGATGCGCTGATCGACGCAATCGATACGCTGCGCGATTCATCGATGCGCTGTGTGGTGTTGTCGGGGGAGGGGCGGGCATTTTGCGCCGGGCTGGACATGGCGAGCATGGCGGCCGGCGCGGCGGGCATCGACCTTGCGACGCGCAGCCATGGCATCGCCAATCGCGTGCAGCAGGTGGCCTGGGGCTGGCGGACGCTGCCCATGCCGGTGATCGCTGCGGTGCATGGCCTCGCCTTCGGCGGCGGGATGCAGATCATGGCCGGCGCCGATATACAGATCGCCGCACCCGACACCCGCTTCTCGATCCTCGAAGCCAAATGGGGCCTGGTCGCCGACATGGCCGGCTTTGCGCTGTGGCGTGACGTGCGGAGCGATCTGCTCAGGGAACTGGCCTTTTCCGCGCGCGAGTTCACGGCGGAAGAGGCGGTGCGTGCCGGCTTCGTCACGCGACTGGCCGACGACCCGCACGGGGCGGCTATAGTCCTCGCCCGCGCGATCGCCGCACGCAGCCCGGATGCGGCACGTGCGGCCAAGCGGATGGCGAACCTGGCCGACGAAGCGGATGCCGCGACGATCCTCGCTGCGGAGAGCGCCGAGCAACAGGCGCTGCTCGGCAAGCCCAATCAGGTGGAGGCGGTGCGCGCCGGCATGGAACGGCGCGCGCCATCGTTCCAGGATTGATCCGACCAAATTCGTCGCCCCAGCGAAGGCTGGGGCCTGGCGCGGCTCTTGTCCCGCCCATTCCCGAGAGATTCTAGCCTTCGCCGGGATGACGTCCAGTCAGACCGGACGGTTCAGATGTCCTGCACCAGCCGCCCGTACAGCTCCGGCCGGCGGTCGCGGAAGAATCCGAACGCCGCACGGTGGCGCTTTACCCGGTCGAGGTCGAAGGTCGCGGTGATGACGCCCTCCTCCTCGCGGTCGAGTTCGGCAACGATGTCGCCGCGCTCATCGGTGATGAACGACGTCCCGTAGAAGGTCTGGCCATGTTCGGTGCCGACCCGGTTGGCGGCGACGACCGGCACGACGTTCGACACGGCGTGGCCGACCATCGCCCGGCGCCACAGCCGCGCGGTGTCGAGGCTGGTGTCGTGCGGTTCGCTGCCGATCGCGGTCGGGAAGAACAGGACCTGCGCCCCCATCAGCATCAGCGCGCGCGCGGTTTCCGGGTACCATTGGTCCCAGCAGATGCCGACGCCCAGCTTCGCCGGGCCGTCCCACACCTTGAACCCGGTATTGCCGGGGCGGAAATAGAATTTTTCCTCGTACCCCGGCCCGTCGGGGATGTGGCTCTTGCGATACACGCCCTGGATGCGGCCATCGGGGTCGATCATCGCCAGGCTGTTGTAATGATGATGGCCGTCCAGTTCGAAGAAGCTGGTCGGGATCGCGATCTTCAGTTCGCCGGCGAGTTCCTGCATCGCGCGCACCGCCTTGTGCTCGGCCACCGGCTTGGCGTTGGCGAACAGCCCTTCGTCTTCGATGCGGCAGAAATATTCGCCTTCGAACAGTTCGGGCGGCAGCACGACCTGCGCGCCCCTGGCCGCGGCTTCGCGGACGAGCGCCGAGACATTGGCGATGTTGCGGTCGATATCGGCGGTGAAGCCGAGCTGGAGCGCGGCAACGGTGATGTCGGTCATGGACGGTCCTAAAGCGTGACGCCGAAACGGGCGGCAACGGGGATAATGGCCAGATACAGCAGGATCGTGACACCGCAACCGGCGACGAGCGCCCACCAGAAGCCGATGCCGTGCCGCAGCAGCGCGGGCACGATCAGGAACATGGGAAGCGAGGGCAGCACATACCAGAAGGTCGCCTCCGCATGGGTCGCCAGCCGCACCGCATCGCCCGTATCGCGCCACAGCCAGATCATGCCGAGCAGCGAGACCAGCGGCAGCGACGCGACCAGCGCCCCCGCCGCCGGACTGCGCCGGGCGATCAGCGCCACGGCGGCGACGATCAGCCCGGACAGCGCGGTGCGGAGCGCAAACGCGATCAAGCCGCCGGAATCTGCTGGCTGATGCAGTGGAAGCTGCCGCCGCCGGTCAGGATATGATCGGCGCGCAGGCCCACGACTTCGTGGTTCGGGAAGAGCTCGGCAAAGGCCGCGACGGCCGCATCGTCGGTCCCGGTGCCGTAGAGCGGTACGACCACCGCGGCATTGCCGATGTAGAAATTCATGTGGCTGCCCGGAATGATCTCCTCATCCGGCGACAGCACGCGGCCGGGCGAGGGAACCAGCACCACCTCCACGCCGAACGCCTTCGCGCGGGCGGCAGCGTCCTGATAGATGCGCCAGTTCGGGTCGTTCTCCGCCGCTTCCGGGATCGCCAGCCGGTTCGGCCCGACGAAGCGGGCGAGATTGTCGACATGGCCATCGGTATGGTCGTTGAGCAACCCGTCGCCCAGCCACAGCACCCGGTCATAGCCCAGATCCTCGCGCAGCCGCGTCTCGGCATCCGTGCGGTGGAAATCGACATTGCGGTTGCGGTTGAGCAGGCATTGTTCGGTCGTCACGACCAGCCCGGTGCCGTCACCGTCCAGCGCGCCGCCTTCGACGATCCAGTCATGCTCGGCGACCGGCAGGCCGCGCTCGCGCGCCAGCCGCAGGCCGATATCATCGTCGCCGGGCAGGTCGTATTTGCCGCCCCAGCCATTGAAGCCGAAGCAGCGCGCGGTGCCCTCGCCATCGATGATCGGGCCGGTATCGCGCAGCCAGATATCGCCGAACGGTTCGATGATGACCTCGGCGAACGGCGCGCGCTGCCGCGCATCGTCGGCGGCTTCGATATCGGCGGCGACCAGCAGCACCTTTTCACCCCGGCCGTCGGCATGGACGGCGCGGGCAAAGGCGACGACTTCGTCGCGGGCGGGGTCGAGGTCCTCCAGCCAGAGTTCGGCATGGCTGGGATAGCCGATCCATACGGCGGCGTGGGGGGCCCATTCGGGTTTCGGCGCGGTCATGCGCGCGCAAATACTGAATCGCGAGCGCTAGGAAAAGGGGCGGGCTCGTGCTGAGATGACACCAGTCGTTTTCGTTACCCCGGATCAAGTCCCGGGTGACGTAGCGTGTCTCCTTGTCATCCCCGGCAAACCTTGCCCCGGCGGCGGCGATGCGCGATGGGGCGCGCATCGCCTCCATCCGCCAGGAACCCGAGTCCCATGAAATTCTTCGTCGACACCGCCGATACCAACGACGTCCGCGAACTGGCCGATACCGGCCTGCTCGACGGCGTCACCACCAACCCGTCGCTGATCCACAAGTCGGGGCGCGACTTCCTCGAAGTGGTCGCCGAAATCTGCTCGATCACCCCCGGGCCGGTATCGGCCGAAGTGGTCGCGCTCGACCATGAAGGCATGATGCGCGAGGCCGAAATCCTGCGCAAGATCGCCGACAATGTCGCGGTGAAGGTGCCGCTGACCATCGATGGCCTGAAGACCTGCAAGGCACTGACCGACGACGGCACGATGGTCAATGTCACCCTGTGCTTCTCGGCCAACCAGGCGTTGCTGGCCGCCAAGGCCGGCGCGACCTTCGTCTCGCCCTTCGTCGGCCGTCACGACGATATCGGCTTCGACGGCATGGGGCTGATCAGCGACATCCGTCTGATCTATGACAATTACGACTTCGGCACCGAAATCCTCGTCGCCAGCGTCCGGCATCCGATCCACGTCCTCGAATCGGCCAAGCTCGGCGCCGATGTGATGACCGCCCCGCCGTCGGTCATCCGCGCGCTGGTCAAGCATCCGCTGACCGACAAGGGCATCGAAGGCTTCATGGCCGATTGGGCCAAGTCGGGCCAGAAGATCGGCTGATCCGGGTTCGACAGCGGCTGCGGCATGGCGCTATCATTCGGCCATGACGCAGCCGCTGCCGCTGGCTTTCGCCACCCATCTCGCCCGCGACCGTCGCCGATCGACGCATACCGTCCGGGCCTATGCCGCGACCGCCGAACGGCTGATCGCCTTCCTGCAGGGGCATTGGGGCGGGGCGGTTGATGCCGCCGCGCTGCATCACCTCACCGCCGCCGACCTGCGCGCCTTCCTCGCCCATCGCCGCGAGCAGGGCTTGGGTAATGCCGCCGCTGCGCGCGAATTGTCGGCGGTGCGGGCCTTCATCGCTTTTACCGGGGGCGAAGCACCGCCGCTGCGTGGTCCCCGCGTCGCGAAGAACGTTCCCCGCCCGATTTCGCCCGACGACGCCGTCGCGCTGGCTGAAGAAGTAGCCGATGCTGCCGCCGAGCCATGGATCGGCGCGCGCGATTGGGCGATCCTGCTGCTGCTCTACGGTGCCGGCCTGCGCATCGGCGAGGCGCTGTCGCTGACCGGTTGCGTGCTGCCGCTCGGCGAGACGCTGGTCGTGACCGGCAAGCGCGACAAGACGCGCATGGTGCCGCTGCTGCCGCCGGTCCGTGCGGCGGTAGAGGCTTATGTCGCGCAGCAACCATGGGGCACCGCGCGCGATGCGCCGCTGTTCCGGGGGGCGAAGGGCGGCCCGCTTGACGCAGGCGTGGTGCGCAAGGCGGTGCGCACCGCGCGCGTCGCGCTGGGGTTGGGCGACCGCACCAGTCCCCACGCGCTGCGCCACAGCTTCGCGACGCATCTGCTAGGGCGCGGCGCGGACCTGCGCTCGCTGCAGGCGTTGCTGGGCCATGCCAGCCTGTCGTCGACGCAGATTTATACGGCGGTCGATGCCGCGCATTTGCTGGACGTGTACCGGAATGCGCATCCGCGTGGGTAGGGCGGTGCGGGAAACCTGACGTCTGACCCATTCTCAACGTCACCCCGGACTTGATCCGGGGTCCCGCTTCTTCTTCGAGCCGCCGCAACAAAGCGGGAGCCCGGGTCAAGCCCGGGGTGACGAAGGGGGGCAATGTGTCCCTCGACCGCTAGCCCAAAACACGAACGCCGCGCCGAACCTCGGTCCGACGCGGCGTCCGCCTTAACCCGATACCGGAAAGCCGTTACCCGGCCTGTTCGGCGAGGATCGTCAGCCCCTTGGCGGTCACCTCCGCAAAGCCGCCACGGATCGCGATGCGTTCCGCCTCGCCCTTTTCGGAGCGCTGGATCAGGACGTCGCCGTCACGGATCGTCGACATGAACGGGGCATGGCCCTCCAGCACGCCGAAGTCGCCTTCGGTGCCCGGTACGGTGACCATATAGACCGATTCCGACCGCACCAGCTTTTCGGGGGTCACGAGTTCGAAGTGCAGCATAGTTAGAACCTCACTCCCTCTCCCCTTCAGGGGAGAGGGCAGGGGAGAGGGGGTTTCGGCCGAGAGGTTCCGAGGGGGCCCCGACACCCACCACACACCCCCCAAC
>JAESGL010000523.1_pt1 | contig 15176 bp, 16 predicted proteins | sample 9269711 | NCBI WGS metagenome assembly JAESGL01 (sample SAMN14515918, study PRJNA621676) | algae metagenome | isolation source: Kastovskya adunca ATA6-11-RM4 and co-occurring heterotrophs from soil and... | place: Chile: Atacama Desert | collected 2011-06-27
ATGACGGCGCATTGGGGCATCGAGGACCCGGCAGCTGTTGAAGGCCCGGAGTACAGACGGCGCGCAGCGTTTGACGACGCCTTTAGATATCTGCGCAACCGCATCACCGCCTTCATGAGCCTGCCTCTGGGCACGATCGACCGCATGGCTCTCACCTCCAAGCTGCAGGGGATCGGGGTCATGGAAGGGACCACCAGCCGGAATTCGGGCGCCGCGTGATGTCCATCTTCGAACGCTATCTTACCCTCTGGGTCGCTATCTGCATCGTGGCTGGCATTTCGGCTGGCCACTTCTTGCCTACGCTGTTCGAGGGCATCGCCTCGCTCGAATACGCCGAGGTGAACCTGCCCATGGCAGTGCTCATCTGGTTGATGATCATCCCTATGCTGGTGCGCATCGACTTCCTGTCGCTGCGGCAGGTTGGCGGCTACTGGCGTGGCATCGGCGTAACGCTGTTCATCAACTGGGCAATCAAGCCCTTCTCGATGGCGCTCTTGGGCTGGCTCTTCATTGGATGGCTGTTTCGGCCCTGGCTCCCCGCGGGCCAGATCGATAGCTACATCGCTGGGCTCATTATCCTGGCTGCCGCTCCCTGCACCGCCATGGTGTTCGTGTGGTCCAACCTGACCAAGGGCGAGCCTCACTTCACACTGAGCCAGGTGGCGCTGAACGATGCCATCATGATCGTGGCGTTCGCGCCGATTGTGGGTCTGCTGCTCGGACTTTCAGCCATCACGGTGCCCTGGGACACGCTCTTGCTGTCGGTGGGACTCTACATCGTCGTGCCCGTCATTGCGGCGCAACTCTATCGCCGGTGGCTGCTGGCGCATGGCGGGATCGACGCCATGAACCGCGCGCTAGCCGTGCTCCAGCCGATGTCGATTGCGGCCCTGTTGCTAACGCTGATCATGCTGTTCGGCTTCCAGGGCGACCAGATCATTGCTCAGCCGCTAGTCATACTGCTGCTAGCCATTCCGATCTTGATCCAGGTCTATTTCAACTCTGGGCTCGCCTATCTGCTCAATCGCGCCTCGGGCGAGCAGCACTGCGTCGCGGGGCCATCCGCCTTGATCGGCGCCTCCAACTTCTTTGAGCTCGCCGTGGCCGCTGCGATCAGCCTCTTTGGCTTCAACTCGGGTGCGGCGCTCGCAACCGTGGTCGGCGTGCTGGTGGAAGTGCCGGTGATGTTGTCGGTGGTCTGGATCGTCAACAACAGCAAGGGCTGGTACGAGAGCGGCACCGCCGTCCGTCACAACACACAGACAAGGGCAGCGGAATGAGCGTCACCATCTATCACAACCCCGAATGCGGCACGTCCCGGAACACGCTGGCGATGATCCGCCAGAGCGGTGAAGAGCCGGACGTCATCGAGTACGTTCGAAGCCCGCCAAGCCGTGAGCGGCTGCTTTGGCTCATATCCGAGGCGGGACTGAGTGTGCGCGAGGCCATACGCGAGAAGGGTACGCCGTACGATGAGCTCGGCCTCGATCATCCTGCCCTCTCCGAGGAGGCTCTGATCGATGCGATGTTGGCCCATCCCATTCTGATCAACCGTCCTTTTGTCGTAACGGCCAAGGGCGTGCGTCTCTGTCGCCCTTCAGAAGTGGTACTCGATATTCTCGATAACCCGGACATTGGTCCGTTCATCAAGGAGGATGGCGAGGTCATCATCGACGCTGAAGGGAAGCGGGTTGCCTGATCTACCCAATGTCGCGCCCGAGGCGCTCGAAGCACCTGACTTCGATAAGCTGCGTACTCTTCAGCTCGAGCACAGCCACGCATTCTGATGCTCTGTTGCTCGCTGCGCGAGCGGTCCTATAGCCGTTTTCTGACCTTTGAGGCGCAACGGCTGCTGGAGGCTTTTGGAGCAGAGGTCCGGTTGTTTCATGCCAATGGCCTCTCCCTGCCGAACGATGCGCCGGACGACCACCCCAAAGTCCAGGAGCTTCGGGAGGTGATGTTGTGGTCCGAAGGGCAGGTGTGGACCAGCCCGCAGAGGCATGGCGCCATGTCGGCAGTGCTCAAAGCGCAGATCGACTGGATCCTCCTCCCCGGCGGCTCCATTCGGCCGACACAGGGGCGAACACTGGCTCTGATGCAGGTATCGGGCGGATCGCAGTCCTTTAATGCCGTCAATCAGATGCGCATTCTTGGACGCTGGATGCGTATGGTGACCATTCCAAACCAGTCCTCGGTCGCCAAGGCATGGCAGGAGTTCGACGAGGCTGGGCGCATGAAGCCATCGAGCTACTACGACCGCATCGTCGACGTCATGGAAGAACTGGAGAAAGTTCACGCTGGTCATTCGCAGCATCGCGCCTTACCTGACCTCCCGCTATAGCGAGCGCAAAGCAGCCGAGCGCAAGCGGCAGGAACAGGCTGCAAGCAGCGCTGTCTGAAGTTCCTTGGCTTGCGAGGGCCGCCTGCGAGACCCATATTGGGGGCATGGCTGAAAAAAGATCCAGTATCGACAAGCTGAACACGCGCGGGACTTCCGGAGCACAGATGCCGGCCAGCTCGTCCAGCGGGCAGATCTCGAGCTTCGTTGAGCAAGTCGGCAAGCTTGCACGATCGGGAACGAGCGAGGGCACCGGGAGGCTACTCTTTGCCCTTGATGCCACGATGAGCCGTCAGCCGACGTGGGATTTGGCGTGCGGCCTTCAGGCGCAAATGTTCACGTCGCTCCCGAAGGATGCAGCGCTTGAGGTGCAACTGCTCTACTTCCGCGGCTTCGGAGAATGCAGGGCGTCCAAGTGGGTCCGGGATACTGAGGCCTTGTCTCGCTTAATGTCCGGCATTGATTGCCGTGGCGGCCACACGCAGGTCGGAAAGGTCTTCTCCCATGCACGGAAAGAGCATGCCCGCAAGAAGATCAACGCGATGGTATATGTAGGCGACGCCATCGAAGAAGATGTGGACACGCTCGCCGAAAAAGCCGGGCAATTGGGGTTACTTGGATGCCCTCTCTTCATCTTTCAGGAGGGGAACAACCCCGGCGTGGAAGCCGCCTTTCGGGAGTTCGCACGCCTAACCAAGGGCGCCTATGCCCGCTTCGACGAACGCGCACCAGATCAATTGGCGGAACTGCTGCGAGCCGTGGCTGCCTACGCCGCCGGCGGGCGTGATTTGCTGAAGCTGCAGCGATCGGGCACCGCGACAGCGCTGCTGCAGCAGCTCTCATAAAGCAATGGGATATGTCCTTGGCATCGGCCTACTTCTCCTCATGGGGTTGGCCGCGTATCAATGGGTTGGCGGCATGCGTCCGCAGGCCCGGGGTCGCATACTCCGTTGGGGGCTGGGCGGCGTTGCCGTGGGTGTTGCAATCGGCTTGGCGCTGTTGCGCCGCTTCGACTTGGCGTTCTTTGCTGCCGTTGGTGCTTTTTCCATCATCGCCAAGGGGCGTATCGGCCCCTATCAGCTGGGCGGCGACAAGGTGAATGACGGCAACATCTCTAAAGTGCAGAGCCGCTACCTCGCGATGGAGCTCGATCATGATACGGGAGAAGTCAGCGGGCGAGTACTGTCAGGCCAGTTTGGTGGCTGGGATCTAATGGATCTTGGCGAAGCGGAAACGCGGGCCTTGATCGAGGAAATTCGACATGATCCCGATAGCTTGCCACTGCTCGAGAGCTGGCTTGACGCCAATCGGGCTGGATGGCGCGAGTATTTCGAGGAGGCGGCTGCGTCGCAGGGAACGACCGGAGCCGCGGCAGATCCCGAGGCCGAAGCCTATGAGGTGCTGGGGCTGGCTCCTGGGGCGAGTGCCGAAGAGGTCCGCTCAGCTCATCGCGAGTTGATGAAGAAAGTTCATCCCGACCATGGCGGATCGAGTTTCCTCGCCTCGAAGATCAACGAGGCTCGCGATCTTTTGCTGGATAGGCTGAAGGGAAGCCAGCCGTGAGCCGAGATCAGGCGCGGTGTTCAAACCCTTGGTCGAACTTGGAATGCTTGCGCGTCAACAGGGGAACGCCGATCTCGGCAACTCCTAGGACCACATGGGGCACCCAGATCTGATCGGAAAATCCGAATAGCCAGAATGGCGAGAGGATCAGGACCAACCCGGCCAGAATATCGGCGCCCAGATGCACAGCCATGGGCACGATCTTGACGACGCTCAATTCATACCGGGTGATAAGGCTGGTCATCAGGAGAACAATGCCGATGACAACAGGCACCCAGAGTGCAGCCGAGTTGCCGACGCCAAACCCGAACGCAAAGGGTACGACGATAAGGACGGCTGCCATCAGGTAATCGATGATGCCATGGACGCGGGTACTGATCATAGGGAATTGCCTTTACGAGTTCATCGCTTGAGGAGCACTTGGAGCGTGTTAGAGGACAGCAGTTTCGCTTCCTGCCCGACAGGCGAGGCCTCGATCCGCAGATGACGATTGACGATCACCTGCCCGCCCGCCGGAATTCCTTTCCACCGTTATGCTTCCCTTGCGGTGCAAACGAACGCGCGTGAGGGGTGTTGCAAGACCTAACGTGAGTTGGCGGGGGACCAGAAGGTCAGCCAAGCCTGTCGTGGATTTGCACTGCCGCTGCAGCGCTCTGCAGGAGAATGGTTGCGACTGCTTGCTCAGCCTCCGAACTCTCCAGATCGACGCCCAAAAGCACGACCCCAGTGCCCAGAGCCTGCACCTGCTGAAAAGCGGCTTCGGGCAAGAGGCGGCTCAACGACAGCACTGAGTTTGACTGAGGCGAGTCGACGGATGGTCGGGTAGCCCCGGCTTCTGCGGTGTAGAGGGAGTAGTTTTTGACGCCATGCTGCTGCAAAGCTTCCAGAGTGTCGACGAGGCCGGTGCCATCGGCAAAGGCACCCACCGCGATGCGCTTCCGCTCTCCCGCAAGCTCTTTGGCCTTGGTGTCAGTGAACCGTTTCATCGCCGTCAGCCAGTTCGCGGAGCCGCTCCAGATCACGCACGACGAAAGACCCGCGCGCTGGCAGATCAATCACCCCCATGGCGCGGAGGCGGGTCATGTTCCGGCTCACCGTTTCGATAGTGAGACCCAGATAATCGGCGATATCTACCCGGCACATCGGCAGTGGCAGTGCCTGACCTGCGGTGCCACCCGGGTGCCGCATCGCCATTGTCATGAGGAAGGTTGCGATCCGCTCCATGGCGCTCTTGCGGCAGAGGAGGATCGATAGGTCCTGCATGGTGGCTACCTGACCGCCCGCCAGTTCCAGTAGCTTCTCGCCCAATTCTGGCCGCTCCCGCATCGCCCGCAGCAACGAACTTTTGGGGACGGCACGAACGCGTGTTGTGCCCAGCGCGTCGCAGTCGAAGCGGTAGGCTTCCCCGTGACCAAAGCCGACGATGTCCCCGGCAAATGCAAAAGAAACGATCTGCCGGCGGCCATCCGCAAAGATCTTGTACGCTCGGACGGCACCGCTCAGAACTTCATAGAAGCCGCTGGTTTCATCACCCTCGCGGAATAGCACCTCATGCGCATCAAGTACGCGAACACCGCCATTGGAAGCCACGCCGCCCATCCAGGGCGTTTGAGTGTCGTGGGCGGATGCGATAGGTGAAAGCTGCATGGTGCTGGTCCTTGATATTCACCGACGTCTGTCGACGGAGACAATCAACCAAAGCCATGTAAGGGGCGTACGCCGCTGGCGTATCGAATTGTAACCGAATGTAACGGCGATGACCGCCGTAGGCATGTCCGGAGGGCGAATGAGCGAGGCGGCGCCTCACATCCTGGTGGTCGATGACGATGCGCAGGTGCGGCGCATGCTGCGTCGATGCTTCGAGGAGGAGAATTACCGAGTAAGCGAAGCAGAGGATCAGGCCGGGGTCGATGCCGCGCTGGAGGCGGGAATAGACCTCATCACGCTCGACCTCAATTTAGGCGGGATCGATGGCCTCTCCATAGCGCGTGCGGTCCGGCAGCGGTGGGATTTGCCTATCATCATGATCACAGGAAAAGGCGACATGATCGACCGCATCGTTGGGCTGGAGCTCGGCGCTGACGACTATATCGCCAAACCCTTCCACCTGCGCGAGGTACTCGCTCGGGTTCGCTCGGTGCTGCGCAGAAGTGCTGCTCGAGCCGCGCCAGTTCCACCAGAGCCGACAGCCGAGGCCGCCAAAACGATCCGCTTCGACGAGTTTGCACTCGATCTCAGCCGACGCACTTTGCGGCGGAACGGCGAAGAGTTGCGCATCACCACGGGCGAATTCGATCTCTTGGTGCTTTTCGCCAAAAACCCGCATCGCGTCCTGAGCCGCGACCAAATCATGGACCTATTGAAAGGCCACGACTGGTCACCGAATGACCGAAGCATCGACAACCAGATAGCGCGGCTCCGAAAGCTTATCGACAGCGACGGGGATCAACCGCGTCTGCTGAAAACAGTGCGTGGGGTCGGCTACACGTTCACTCCGCAGAGCCTCAACAAGAGCAGCGTCACGGCCTGAGCGCCTCGGCGATTGCTTCCGCCAGTTCGGCTTGCCGATAAGGCTTACGAAGTACCTTGAGCTGTTGGTCCGATTGGGGCTGCTCGCGGGCAAGTTCCTCGGCAAACCCTGAGGTGAGCAGGATCCGCATCTCGGGGTACAGCGCCCGAACCTGCGCACTCAGCTCGTATCCGGACATGCCGCCGGGCATAACTAAATCGGTAAACAGCAAGTCGACCTTAGCGCTGCTCGCCAGCACCGCCAGGGCTTCGCTCGCTGAGCTGGCGGCAAGCACTTCGTAGCCAAGCTGGGTTAACCGTGCGAGCGTAAGCTTGCGAACGCGGTCGTCGTCTTCGACCGCCAGCACAACCTGGCCGCTACCTTGTCGGGGCGCCTCGTCAGCTGTTGATGATGCGAGTTCGGCCGGTTCCAGATGCCGCGGCAAATAGATGCTGACAGTCGTGCCCCTGCCCGCCTCGCTATAGATGCTGCTGTGACCGCCCGACTGCTTGGCGAAGCCATAGATCATCGACAGGCCGAGCCCGGTACCGCGGCCCTGCGGTTTGGTGGTGAAAAATGGCTCGAACGCCCGGTCCCGGACTTCGGTGGGCATGCCCGTGCCGGTGTCGGAAACCGAGAGCCGCACATAGTCTCCTGGAGACAACCCTTCGAGATCGTCCCCCTCGCGCGCCTCCACAGTGGTGTTGGAGGTTTCAATGATCAGGCGGCCACCATCGGGCATAGCGTCGCGTGCATTGACCGCAAGGTTGACGATGGCGCTTTCGACTTGGGAGGCGTCGACCCGTGTCGACCAGAGGTTGGGCGCCAGCGCATTGGAGAGATAAATAGTCGCCCCGAGGGTTCGATGCAGCATGTCGGTCAACCCCAACACGAAGCTGTTGAGGTTGACGACTTCCGGCTCCAGATGGGAGCGGCGAGCAAATGCCAGCAATCGGCCCGTCAGCCGCGCGCCAAGATCGGCAGCCTCCAGAGCTTCGTTGGCAAGCTCCTGCTGCAGTGGTGTGGTGAGCTTGCCGTCCAGCATTTCCAAATTGCCGATGATGACGGTCAGCAGATTGTTGAAATCATGAGCGATGCCGCCGGTCAGCTGCCCCAGTGCCTCCATCTTCTGGGCCTGGCGCAAAGCCATTTCGGTAGCCTTGTGCGCTGACAGATCATGGATGATGCCGGTGAAATGGGTGCGCCCATCCATTTCGAACTCGCTCACCGCCAGATGCATCGGGAACAGCGAACCGTCCCGGCGCCGACCCGTCACCTCTCGCCCGATGCCGATAATGCGCTTGCGACCGGTACTGCGGTAGTTGCGGATATAGTCGTCGTGTTCGGAAAGGTATGGCTCCGGCATAAGGAAGCGAACGTTTTGGCCGATGAACTCCTCTAGCTCATAGCCAAACAGGCGTGCCGCAGCAGGGTTGACGGTGGTGATGATTCCCGTCGCATCGATGGTGATAATAGCGTCGACCGCCGATTCCAGCATTGCCTGCAGCTTGCGGGCTTGGCCCAACAGACTGGGGTCATGATCGATCGCGCTTGCCATGCACTTCCTCCAGAGTTCGCTCGTGGGAGGTCCTAAAGGGATGGCAGTTTCAGCACAAACAAAATGCCCGAGAGGCGAGAGGAGTGATCGATCCGGGTCAAACGCTTGAAGTGAACACTCTTAAAGATGGCCGCAAACCTTACCGGGTTGATCACACCGCCATAGGCGGCGCCAAAACCCAGAACAGCAGAATGACCAGGAGCGCGGCCACAATGGCGCCTGCACTTGGATAATACCTGTAGCGACCGCCGCGGATGTAGGGCCAGCGGTCTTGCGTATGCCCCCATGCTGGCCAGGCCACAATGGCCAAAATGATGAAGACCAGCAGCAACGCGAAAAGAAAGGCGCTCATCGTAGTCGCTCCGTGTGTGTTCCAAGGTGTGTCAGCCGATCAGGCGACTGGTCACATGTGTTCTGTCCCAAAGTCCTTTTGCTCGTGCGCACCAGCCAGACGTTGACCGGCAAATCGCACGGTGATCGCCCCGGCGAGGCAGGTTATGAAAATTACGATGATGATGGCGTCCAGAAGCTCGTCACTGACAAGGCCTGCGTCGGAGGCCGTCGTCGTCACGGCGAGGGTAGCCGCTGCTTGCGGTATCGTCAGTCCGATCATGACAAAGCGCGCCAGGCGTCCATAGTCGAAGAGATGCCCAGCGATCCACGCCGCCATGGTCTTGCCTGCGAGAATGACCAGCAGGATCGATCCCGCCATCCACCACACGTTCAAATCGGCGAAGACTTCAAGCCTGAGCCGCATGCCCGTCTCAATGAAAAAGAACGGGATGAACAGCATACGGCCGGCAAAGATGAGATGCTCGAAGAGTTCCTCGCGCCCTTTCAACACCCGGTTGAGGCAGATGCCGGCGAGGAAGGCCCCCAGGATGTCCTCCGCTCCAACTTCTTCGGCGACTGTCGCGAGCAACACCAATATGCCGAGGACAAACAAAGCACTTTCTGCGCGGGTCGTGCCGAGGTTATCGAATACCCAGCGGGTCACGCGAGGAACGGCAAAAAGCGCAACGGCGGCGACCACTGCGAACATGATGATGGGCCATACCCAACCGAAGGCGCCACCGTTCGACCCAGAGACTTGCAGGACCACAATAAGGACGATCAGCGCTGCCGTGTCAGTCAGGAGCGTGCCCCCTACCGCCGCGACCATGGGACGCTCGTGGACCAGATTCATTCGCTCGATCATCGGATAGGCGATCAGCGTATGGGACGAGATCGCGGCCGCCAAAAGCGCTGCACCCGGCCAGTCGAACCCAAGAACGAGGCCAAGCCCGAAAGCGAGTGCGAAAGAGATCACCAGCGCGAGCCCGCCGAAAACTGCAGCCTCGCTCTTGTGGCGGCGAACCACGTCCAGATCGATCTCCAGACCCGCCAGGAACATGATGTAGAGAAGCCCCACAGAGCCGAGCAGTTCGACCGCCATGTCAGGCGCCAGAACATTAAGCGCGCCGGGCCCGATCAGCATGCCAACGAGCAAGAGACCGATCAAAGCCGGCACCGGCAGCTTTCGGAATGTGAGCTGTACCAACAGCGCCGCCAGCACCAGCACGGTGAACTCCAGCACGGGCTCCTCTATGGGGAAACTGAGTTCCATCAGGATACCTGTAGCCGCTTCTTCGTCGCCTGAACGCGCCTCGATTTACTTCTCTGGGGCAATAGCATCACCTTCGGCGAACGAGCGAAGCCAACAACCGTTCCAGCAGCTTTCTTGGTTGGCAGGTGTTTAGTTTCAGCCGTCGACGAGAGATCGGGTGATTGTCTCGAGCCCGCGCACTCGCTGGATGGATAAAGATGCCTAGGGCCTCTGAGTCACACCAACTATGTCGCCCCAAGTGCACAGTTATCGTGGTGCGCATCACACCCCCAAAAAATCCCAGCCGGGTGATCCAAATTTGGGAGCAACTTAGACAAACCTCCAGAACCTCCATCACGCTGGATAGAAGTTGGGGGCAACGTCAATCTTTGCCACCTGCCAACCGGACCTCCTAGAGGGAGTAGTCTGGCGCGGTACTGCCGGCGTTTCCTAATTGTTCGGCGATTCGACGACCTTCTGGCGGCTTGATCTCTCAAAACGTAAAAACCCACCGGGGAAGACACCGGTGGGGCAGGATAGGCGAGGCAATCGTTGCAACAACGACTGCCTCATGCGCTGGGAATCTAGAAAGACGCAGGGAAGCTGCCTTACGTGCCGGTAGCCTCCGTCCATTGCATCTGCGTATTAATGGTCTCGAAGGTGGCTTTCAGGTTTCCACCGAGCACGCTTACCGCAGCGATGATGCCAACGGAGATGAGGGCAGCGATAAGCCCGTATTCGATCGCGGTCGCGCCGCTTTCGTCGTCCTGGAATTTCTTCAAAAGTGCCTTCATTTCGAGCCCTCAGTTGAACTGTGAAGGCAGCCTAGCAAGCTCTCGTTTCAAAGCAGTTAATCTCCGAAGCGCAAATTTCGACGATCGAGGCATAGTTAACATGGAGTAATCAAGGCAAAGGAGGCCATCCTTGCGACGATCTTCGCAAAGAGGTTTACCTGAAATGACTGTCTCTACAACCCAGCGCGTCGCCTCATGCCGCTAAAGTTCAGGCAGTCTCTAGATGAGCCTAAAACTGCATTCTCAGACTCAGAGCTATGATCCCGAGAGTTAGGCCAGTACGCGGCAGGCATCAGAAACACAGTCACCGCACCTGTTTCGCGGGGACAATGTCCGCTGCGGCAACGATCCTTCTGGCGCGTTCGGCCCAGGTATAGTTCACCAGAAAATCTTGGTGGGCAGTTTCTCCGAGGCGCGTTCTCAAAGCGCTATCGTCGCACAGCGTTTTGATAGCCGCCGCCCATGCTGACGGGTCGTTTGGTGGACAGAGGATAGCGTTTTCGCCGTCGCGCAGGACTTCACGCAGGACAGCAAGGTTGGAGGCAATTATTGGCTTCCCCACTGCCATATACTCAAACATCTTGAGAGGTGAGGTCCATGATCCGATATCGAAACCCACTTTGCGGAACATGTTCTGACCGCTGGAAACCGTCCAGATTTGATCTTGGTTCGGCAACAGAACAACGTGTGAACTCGATATAAAGCTAGCAGCTTCACTGTGGGGCTGATGCCCCAGGAACTCTATGTTTGGGAACTCCGAGAGTGCCGCCTGCCAAGTTGCAATATCTTCTGGCCGTCCACCGACAATAGTGAAGTGCGCCCCCGGACACAAAGGCACAATTTGGGCGATGAGCTCCATTCCTTTGCCCTTATACAAATGCCCCACATATCCGACTCGAAAGGGGCCCTGATCGGGTGGCAGCGGCAGGGCGCCTCGATCCGCGGGATCTGCTCCATCGGCAGCGACGAGGATGCGACCTTCCAGCTCTGGATAGAGCCTCAGAAACTCGTTTTTCAGAGCCTCTGTGATAACGATGAGCTTACGAAAGGTAGGCAAGATCAGCATGCGCCTGAAGAGGCGGTCGGCCAGGGATCCCGAGGCCAGAGGGTGATGCTGCTCCACCATCATTGGCACCCCCCAACGGGCGCTCAGATAGCCAGAGAGCAGATTTCGGGCAATCCCAAGGTCTGCGTCGCGAACAGCCGCCCGAGCCGCCAGAAGAGCATTGATGCGACGCGTTCCTGGAACGGGAAACATCGGCCGTCGCTGCAGTTTGAAATCTGGGGCGACGCCGGACGCTGCAAAGATTTCGGCGTCACCGACTGCTCTATCCTGCCAATGGGTATCTGCGTGCAGTGTAACCTCATGCCCCTCCCTGGCCAGGGCGGAACACATCTTCATGACGTGGACACTATTGGCCGCAAGGGATGGGAGGTAGGACGCGGACAGGTAGGCAATACGCATTCTTTCATCCCTAGGTGCTGGTTTCATCTCGCTACCACGGGGCGGTTCGAATTCCGGTGACGCGACGGGCAAGGCGGTACAGGATTATGTTCTGAATGGCCATGGAAATTGCCGTAGCCGCAGCGGCCCCCATAGGTCCGAAGAGCGGAATGAGACCAAGATTGAGGGCGATATTGAACAACATCACGAAGAACAACACGCGCGATACGAGTTTCTCGTGGCCCGTCATGGAAAGGAAGAAGCTGACGGAAGCGAAAAAAGCATTCGCCAGCTGTCCGAGTCCAAGAATAAGGATGTAATTCTCGGCGCCGGCAAAATCGGACCCCATGATGGCCACCACGATTTGCCGTCCAAACAGAACGAAGACGAGGTAGGTTAGCGCTGCCAGTGCGAATACTGCCATCGCATTCCTTCTTGCGAGCTTCTGCAGTGCGGCAGTATCAGCCTTTGCATGAAGGCGAGCGAAGTACGGCCCCACGACCCAAAAGGCAGCAACTTGCCCCAATTCGATCAATGCCGCTCCTTGGAGAGCCACGCGGTAGAGCCCGACTTCCGTCGGGGCAACCAGCAAACCGAGCATGAGAACATCCGTCTGCTTGATGATTTGGCCGATTGCTGCAACGAGGGCCATGGAGCGCGCGCTGGCAAGCCAGGCGCTTCGGTCGGCAACCCCGTTCAGTTCGCTCGAGGGCGTGCCGCTCGGCCAGGACTTGCGCAGAAGTAGACTCAACAGCGCAAGAATAATCGCCGCCGAAACCAGATTGAGCGCAACCGCTTCGGCGCCGCGTAGATTGCGATCCAAAAGGAAATATGCGCCTGCCAGCAGGCTCGTCATCAGGACAGGTCGAAGCAGACTTTCCGGATAGACGCTGGCTAGCACTTTGCGCAAGCCGCGCAGAGCGGCAGATCTGATGGCGGACAGCACTAGCACCGGCACCAAGATCAGGCCGAGAACGAGCGCAAGGTTTTGTCCTGCCGGAAGCTTGCCCCAGAAGACTGCAAGGGCGATGCCGCTCAACACCACGCCAATTGCAGAGAAAGCAAGCGCTACCTGATTGGACCACCGCCATAGTTCCCGTATCGCCCGCCAGTTCCCCCGCTGCTCCTCCTTGGCGATTTCGCGGGTCAAGAAATTTGGCAGACCGAACTGAGAGAAGATGGACAGCAGCGTTGCGACTGAAAGGGCAAAGGCATAGATGCCGAACTCTTCTGCCCCCAGCAAGCGGGCCAGGATCACACCGACGAACAGGCTGAGGAGGATGCTTGCGCCTTTCAGACCAAACGCAAGCGCAGCGCTCGCGCGAATGGAGCCACTTGCGAGGTATCGAATTTTCCAAGGCTTCACTATCGCACCCCTTTAGCACCACAAAGAGCAGTACGATAACCGCCATCCTGACCGATATCGTCTGCTGCTGTTTGGTCGAGGGGGTAGTTGCAGCGCCGGCGTTGACCAGGTGAGCCTTCGCCAGTAGAGCCCTCGGGAACTTGCTTTGCCAGAACCACCGCGGTAGCGGGAGCGGCAATCCAGACAATCGGCCAACGCCGGTAAGAGCCAAAGTCGTGACATTTGCCACTTCGGGTAAAATCGCCGATAGGCTGAGGCCGGCAGTCAGCGCGAGCCAAGCCAAGCCAGTGGTGATTTCTTGCAAGCACGAGGTTTTCCGCTCAGTGATGCGCGGGAACATGTCCGGCACCGCCTGGCCCGTCAACTACTGGAGAGGCTCCTGTGCGGGCTAATCGCGCATGGACTCATTAGCCGTGGCATTGAGGACCTTGAGTTCGGCGATCTCGGCATGAGCCGCAGCCATCTTTCCCCTGCGGTGTCGATGTGATCCGGAGTTGCTGCGGTCGGCGGGAATGACGGCTGCGCCGTGTCAGATTGCTGAACGAATTAATGTTCAAGCAGGTGAGCTTCTGTATACTAGCTCGGCTGAGCTATTTTGGGGCATGGTAAGATGGCTGTCGTATATGACCATAAAGCATTGGTGAGCGGAATTTCATGGAATGGCCCGAGCTACGCAGCCTCTCGCGGAGTGCCGGTAATCCTAACTTACTCCTTTGCTGAAGCCCCCATGCCGGGCTACGAGCGGTTTTCCCTCGCAAACGACTACTTCGGAACGCTGACAGAATTCGAGCGGCAGATGTTCCGTGATGGTCTGGACATGTGGGCAGAGGTAAGCGGCATCACCTTTATCGAGGCTTCTCCGGGGCATGGCGATATCGAAGTTGCTGTTTTTGACCTTGACCCGTCTACCGCAGGACAGGGAGCTTACCCCGACCAACCCTATTACTTAGATTCAACGGGCGCCCCCAGCCTGTACGGTGTTTCCGAGACGATGCACAATGGCGACATTGCTCTCGATCTACAGCATGGAATCAATATGCACGTGATCGTGCACGAGATTGGACATGCGCTCGGGCTCAAGCATCCGCACGACTCTGATGGCGATACCCTCAGCTCTGAACTCGACAATACGACTAACACCGTCATGAGCTATGAAGGGGAGCGGTTCGGTGTTCTGGGCCCCTTGGACATAGCCGCGATACAAGAGCTTTATGGTCCAGCTTGGAGCGATGGACAGCATGTAACTGGCTGGTCTTGGGAGAGATCCACCAACACTCTTACCCAAGCCGGCTCCGCTGCTGATGATGTTATCACGGGTACTGCGGCCAACGACGTCATCTACGGTAGCGGCGGTGCCGACCTGATTGTGACACGGGCGGGCAACGACACCATCCACGTGTCGGGAATGCGCTTTCAGGTTTCTGCTGGGGAGGGGCTGGACTCTCTTTATGTTAGCTTCGCCAGCAGCTCCATACTGGATGTATACCTCAATGAGGACCACCGCTATCTTCGCTCGGCCACCAGCAGCGGCTATGAGGACATGAAGCTCTTTTCGGTTGAGCGACTCTGCTACACCGATGGTACCCTGGCATTCGATACGGACGGGAATGCCGGTCAAGCCTATCGGCTCTATCAGGCGGCATTTGAGCGTACGCCAGACAACGAAGGATTGAAGTACTGGATTGGCCACATGGACGAGGGAAACACCACGCTGGTCGATATCGCAGATAGCTTTCTGCACTCGCCTGAATTCGTAAGGACCTACGGTACAGAACAGACGGTGTCGAGCAACACGTTCCTTGAATTGCTATATACCCACACACTGGGTCGCGACTACGATCAGGACGGCTACAACTACTGGGTAGACAAGCTCAATGCGGGTGAAACTAACCGGGATCGTGCCCCACAGCGTGGTGTAACTGAGGCGAGGCCTCCACGCATATCCGGCTTGGCCGGGCTGGTCAGCGTGCAGGAACTGCCGGCAAGCTGACGAGGGGATCATCGCTCAATGGCGCGACA
>JAESGL010000524.1_pt1 | contig 15054 bp, 21 predicted proteins | sample 9269711 | NCBI WGS metagenome assembly JAESGL01 (sample SAMN14515918, study PRJNA621676) | algae metagenome | isolation source: Kastovskya adunca ATA6-11-RM4 and co-occurring heterotrophs from soil and... | place: Chile: Atacama Desert | collected 2011-06-27
GGAGGCATCGAGCAGCTGCGAGCCGCGGGTGAAATTGCCCGAGTTGCGAGGCCGTACGCCACGCGCGGAGGCGTGCGCCAGATGGACCGGACGGCCATCGTTGCGGATGTCAGCCCTGGCCATGGAATCGCCGCATCCGGTTGTCGGTGGAGCTGATGATGCGGTCGCGGAAATCCGGGAACTGCTCGGTGATGATCGTGTCGAGCGCAAGCTGTGAATACTCGCCGACGCGGATCAGCCGAAGCTGGCTGTCGGTTAGCAGGCTTTGGCCGAGTAGATACTGATCTATCGCGGCGCGAACAACGTCCGCAACAGAGCGACCTTGGCTAGATGCAAGCTCCGCGATGCGGCCATATTGCCGCGTGTCGAAGCGCATCGTTCTTTGATGGGAGATACTCAACCAAGCCTCCTTGCAGAGAGGCCGGTGGGGTCTAAAATGCCGCTAGCTTGGTACACCAGGCTCGAAGCGCGATCAAGATGTAATCAGCGCCTCCAGGTGGATCGGTCCCGGCAGGTCCCTGCTATACGCTTGGAATGAACCAATATTCTCAAGCGGTCCCGACCGGTTCTTTAAGCGGTCCCAAGAGACTTTCTAGCCGGTCCCAAAAGGTTCGTAGTCAAATACCGCACATTCCACTGTTTTCGTTGAATAAATGTCCAGCACGACGTGCGTACGGTGTGCACTACTGTAGTCCCAATTCCTCCGTGCTGTATTGGTTATGGTTCCTTCCTCGGTTGACCCCGGTTCGGGTCCGGGATCGCGCGAGGATCGGGTCCGCCGGAAGGCGGAACGGGGTGAATGATTGCGTGCTCCGCACGCGGGATTGCATGGCAACGGCAGGGATCATCGTGGAAGTCTCCGGCAGGGTTCAAGTTGGAGCATTGCGTCATGGTTCGGCGGGGCTAGAATGGCGGTGTTCAGAGCCCGATCAGCCGAACGTGAAGGACGATGAAAATGGCGAAGTCACTGGATGCCGAACTGGCCGCGATCGAGGCCGAGGAACGCAAGCTTTCCGAGCGTCGCAAGGCGCATCAGGGACGGTTGCGCGAGGCTGCGATCTTGTCGGTCGAGAAGGCGGGTCTGCTGAAGCTGCCGCTGGACCGGCTCGACGCGTTGATGAAGGCGGTCAAGACGCTGGGCGTCGAGGAGGTCGAGAAGCGGCTGAAGGCGTCAGCCTGAAGCGGGTCGGCCGCTCTCCGGCGTCGGACAGGACCGGCGCGATGCGCAGCCCCTGCGAGGCCGCAGGGCCGATGCGATGGGCAAGCGAGCCGGTCCGGGTGATCGGTCGATGGCTTCAAGGGTATCAGGCAAAAAAACGGGGCGCGCAGGCGAAGCCGCGCGCCCCGTATCCGGGCAAGAGGGATGTGGGTCAGCCGGGTGTCGGCGGGGCGGTTACGCCCAAGCCAATCGTGCCTCGCTCGGGACGGTGCTGGCGCGTGCCATGGCGACCAGCGAGGGCAGGTATCGCGAGAGATGCGGATCGTTGCCGAGGCGGTGACGGATCACCGGATCGATCAGTCGCCGGCGCAGATCGGGAAGCGGGATTTCGCCGCACGATTCGGCATCGAGGCCCAGGCTTTCGAGCAGTGCATAGGCGTTACCGTTGGCGATGTTGAGCGAGGGCGCGCTGTCATGGGTCCATGCGACCTCGATCATGACCAGCCCGACGTTTTCCTCTCTCCGGACGCGGATGCGACGGGCGGTGAACTGGGCTTCGTCGAGGACGGCGATCGCGGCGTCGGCATGATCGAGGATGGCGCTGAGCGAAGCAAGCGGGAGGGGGCAGACGCGTGCCTCGAAGGTGAACTCCGGTTCGTCGATGGTGCCCCATTCGTGATGGATCAGGGAGAGGCCGAGACGTTCGGACTGGGCGCGCAGATAGTCGCACAATGTCGTCAGTTGCCGGGGGCTGATTTCTGCGGGGCGGACGGCGTGTGTGTCGTGGCCGTCATCGATGCGGAACGTGATGGTCATCTCGACCTCCTTCGTTGGAACCGCCTCTCCCGTTCCCGCTTCTCTTCAAGGCTTATGCGACGGCCACGTCGCGGGCAGGTTGGGGCCGCTGGCGAGGCGTAGCCACGGCGAGGCCGCGAGGCCGATGCCGATGCTCAATCACGCAGGTACAAGTCATGGCGAACCGCAGGCAAGAGAATGGGCCGCCCGGTGTTAGCCGGACGACCCAGAGGGAGCCTCGATAAGGCCGTCAGCGGGTAATCTGGTTGACGACGCCGAGGATGGTTCCGGCGAGCGCGCAGACAGCGATGATGCTGGTGACGATGATAAGCCAGACGCGCATCTGATCGACCGAAGCCTTGAAGCTATCCATGCTCGTTCGGATACCATCGAAGCGAGTATCCATGCTGGTGGTCATCCCATCCAGTTTCGCTTCGAGCCGCTGGTTCGCCTGTCCGACTGCCATGTCGATATGCTCCTCGACCGCATCCACGACCTTCTGGGCCGTATCGGGATCGATATTAGCTTGGGTCAACGCCCTGAACAACAGGACCTCCATGATCGTTCCTCCGTCATTGGCGGGGAGCGACGGGTCTGCCGTTCTCCTCATGCCGCCTCTCCCGATCCTCCCCCTCTCCGTGGTATCGCGACGGTAGGGACTGTCAGGAATTTTGTGCGAGAGGCCGGTTACCGTCATTAGATGACGAAGCGCTCACCGAAGATTACGGCGAACTGACTTTTGGCCTCACCCCATTCGCGCGGTGGGCGCTTCCATTCGTCCGCCGCGTGATTGAGCACGAGATATAACAGCTTCATCGCGGCATCGTCACCGGGGAAATGGCCGCGGGTACGGACGGCACGGCGAACCTTCGAATTCAGGGCCTCGATGGCGTTCGTAGTGTAGATGATCCGGCGGACGCCCTCGGGAAAGGCGAAGAACGGGATCACCTGGTCCCAGTGTCGCCGCCAGCTTATGGCGATGGCCGGGTGTTTCTGGCCCCAGGGGCCTGCCTCGAACGCCTCCAGCGCAGCCATGCCGGCCTCGGGCGTCTCGGCACGGTAGACGCCGCGCAACGCCTGGGCGATGAACTTGCGCTCCTTCCAGGACGCAAAGCTCATGCTGTTGCGGATCAGATGGACGATGCAGGTCTGGACGATGGCCTCGGGGAAGACAGCGTTGATCGCCTCCGGGAACCCCTTCAGGCCGTCGACGACGGCGATCAGGATGTCGGCGACGCCGCGGTTCCTGAGCTCGTTCATAACGCGCAGCCAGAATTTGGCCCCCTCGGTCTGCTCGATCCAGATGCCGAGCACCTCCTTGGTCCCGTCCGGCTGAATGCCCAGCGCGATGTAGACCGCCTTGTTGCGGACGAACCCTTCGTCGCGGATCTTCACCCGGATCGCGTCGAAAAACACCAGCGGATAGCAGGCGTCGAGCGGCCGACCCTGCCATTCGGCAACCGCCTCCAGCACCGCATCGGTGACGGTCGAGATCAGGTCCGGCGAGACGCCGATCCCGTACAGCTCCTCGAGGTGCCCGCGGATTTCGCGCACCGTCATCCCGCGCGCGTACATCGAGACGATCTTGTCGTCGAAGTCGGGGAAACGGCGCTGGTATTTGGCGATGAGCTTCGGGTCGAACGTCCCCGCCCGGTCGCGTGGCACGTCCAGCGTCACCTTCGACGTGCCCGTCAGCATCGTCTTCCTCGATGACCCGTTGCGCCGGTTGATGGTGCCTGCGGCGCCTTCGCTTTCCAGATGATCGTCGAGCTCAGCCGACAGCATCCGCTCCGACAACGCCTTCTTCAGCTCGTCGAGCAGACCGTCCTTTGCAAACAGCTCCTGCGGGTCACGACCAGCCAGAAGCTGGTCCAAAACGTCCTTGTCGATTGCCATATCGATGGTCCCTTCCATTCCATCCTATGGCCTCCCGCACAAAATTCCTGACAGTCCCCGACGGTACGTCGCGGGGGTCGCCACGCGCCCGGACCGGGCGGTGACCATCGGGACGTTGAGGATGTAACGCGGCAGCAGCGCCGTGCCGGGCTCGATGCCCGGCGGGGCGCCTTCCCGGTCGCGAAACGGGTTCCCTCGCGTGGGCTGATTGCCGCTCGCAGTGATGGTTCGCGGCAGCAGCGCGGGGGCGGGCTCGATGCCCGCGTCCGCGCTTTGCCGGCCTGTCCAAAAAACCGGCATCGGCGAGCTGGTCGCGGCGTGTGTAGGGGTGTGCGGCAGCGCCTTACCGGAGGGGGGAAGGCGAGCGGGCGCGCGGTTGTCCGTGCGCGGCCCGCAGGGGCCGCGCCAGGGCGGCCGCGCGTCCGCTCGCCTGGCGTGGGGGGAACCAGTAGGGTTTCCCCCACGGACGGCCGCGACAAAGGGCCAGCGCCGGGGTGGGACCCCGTCGCTGGCCAGTCATTCCCTGCCAAGGGATAAGGGGGAGGGGCGACGCGGGAGGAAGGATGCGCTACCCCTCGGGATCAGCCCCAAGCCGCGCGCTTGGTCGCGGCGGGGGCCGGTCCCTGATCGGAGATACGGTAGGCTTGGGTCGGGACGCCAGCCTTTTTCAGTTCGTTGAGCAAGCCGGACTGGATGCCGGTGCCTTGGCAAACGATGGCTTCGACGGGTTCGAGCGCGACAAGCTGGTCGTTGCGGCGGAAGCCCGCGGCACCGTTGTAGCGCGCGACGTTGGGGACGAACGCGACCAAGGGAACCTTGCGGCTCGCGGCCCATCCGGCGGCGATAAGGTCGCATCCCTTGCGCTGGCCGGACGTGCAAAGCGTCATGTGCGGAACGCGTGCCTTGATGGCGTCCAAGCGGTCGTAGATCATCTGGAAGTCGTGCCATTCCTGACCGCCCGAAAAGACGACGATGGGACCGGTGGGATTGCGCTGTTCGCGGATCGCGTCGGCGCGTGCCTTGAGGAAGTCCTTCGCCTCGATCTGGCTCGCGGTGCGGGCGGACGAAACGACGGTGCCGCGCGCGCTGCTCCACGGTTGACCGGTGCGCGCGCGATAGCATTCGGCGGCATAGTCGCGCATACATTCGATGGCGGCGCGCTGTTCCATCTTGGTCTGGGTGCGTAGCTGCAATTCCTCCATCTCGACCGCATGGATTTCGGACGGATCGGGGCGGCGGGCCATGTCGCCAAGGTCGCGCGCCAACGTGTCTTCCTCGCGCGCCAGTTTCTGCGCCTCGTAGTGGAAGGAATTGACGAATCCCCATGCGATGGCTTGGGCGCTCGTCTCAAGCCGGGTGTCGGCGAACAGGTCGAACAGGGTCGCCATGATCGCGCGGCAATCGAATTGCGCCTCGGCGGGTTCGGGCATGTCCAGTTCCTGTGCCGGTTCGCCCGGTCCCATGATCGACAGCGCGCCGACGTCGCCGAACGCCTCGTGGAATCGGTCGGTGGTCGTCTCGTCCGCGATGTGCTCGCGGATCGCCTCGGCGCGGTCCTGCGCGGCGATTTCGTCGGGCGTCTGCCCGAGGGCTTCGCCAAGCTGGGAAAGGCTGTTATAGCGGCGGGAGGGCGTTTGCTTGGTCATTTGCTCATTCCTTATGGCAGGGGCGTCTTAGGACCGGGGGGAGCGTTTCAGCCGCTTCCCCCCGTCCGTTCGGTGGTCTTAGGCGGCGACCGTCTCGTCGGCGGGCGTCTCGTTCTTGCGGCGACGGGTGGGGGTCATCGGCGGGATGGCGTCGTTGTCGTGTGCGCCTTCCTCGACCATCTGGCCGTTGGCGTCGGCGTTGCCGGTGCCGAAACCGTCATCGACGGTGCGGCGTCCGCGTCCCTGACGGCTGCCGTCGAGGTTCTCGCGGCGGGGGAGCGGGCGGTTCCAGACGACGTTGTAGGTTTCGGTTTCGTCGTCGGTGCGGAAGAGCATGACCTGAACCGGGGCGGCAAGGCTGGGGTCGTCAAAGCGTCCCTGATAGAAAACCTCGCCGCTCGAATTGCTGGTCTGCTCCCACAAAGCGCCGATCTGCACCCAGCGACGGGCGATGTTCAGGGCCATGATCTCGAACGCGGGTGCCTTGTCGCTGTCGCTTTCGACCGGGCGAAGTCCGAGCCGGGGCAGGTCGATGTGCGCGGTGGCGATCGAACCGAGAAGCTGGCCGTTGGTGCTCTTGAAGGAACCGATGTTCATGGGTCTTACTCCGTGGGGGCCTTTCCCCCTTTTCGCCGGACTTGGGGCCTTTCCCCTTCCGGCATCTTTCTTTTACCCCCTCCCCTCCAAGTATTGAAGCGCGTTGTTTTCTTGACACCCAAGTCATCGTACACGGTGAGTCCGAGCACAATAAGAGCTTGCGACCAGCAAGCGTAAACAAAAAACAAACATGCATTGACCGCGACAGCGGACAATTCAGATGAACAGGAACGATGTTCGATGGGGCGCAGCCCCGGCCTGTGATCTCATCGCACCCGGAGCCGTCCTCGCAGGGGCTCAAGCGCCGGGCACGGCCGGCGGGGTCAACATGAATCACGGAGTGTCTGCCGCTTTAGCGGTAGAAACCGTTATTCTTGTTGAGGCGTCTTCAAACGAACAAAAGCATTGCCCGCTTCGCGGGCAATCCTCCTTTGACGCCGACCCCGTCGGACGGGTCTGGCACGCAGAGACACTGGGAGACGGCGCAGGGTGCGATGAGATCATTGGCCCCACGAACGATCATCGTGCGCGTGAGCGCATGATTCCACAGCCGCAGGCTGCCGGCGATGGACGTTGGACTTGAGACGACGTGCGTAGGGACAGCGGAGGCGTGGATCAGGGTGCTGCGCCCCGGACAAGGGATCGTGACCCCGCAAGGGGCGGAGACGCGCTTCAGCGCGGCTCCGGTCGGCTTTGGCCGACTAGAGCCCGGCCCCGCCCATCGGGCGGGGTGGCCCCGAGGGTGAAGAGATTAAGGAATTGGCTGGCGTATGAAGGTATGGATCAACTCGCCGGGGATTTCGATGCGTTCGGGTCGATGAAGTCGATCGAGTCGGATTTTGAGGGATATTTGCTGAGGATCGAGCTTGACGTTGCTTCCATCCTGTATCTCGACGCGGGCGGAGGGGATCAAATACGGGCTGATATTGTCCTGCCCGGCCGTGAAGGCGGTAGAACCTCCGCCGCTGACGGTGATCTGGCCGTTAGCGAGTACGATATTGGGGCAGCAATCGTTGGCGAAGGTGCCGGTTATCGAAGTCGGATCGGGTTGTGGGGTACGATCGGTGGTGACGGCGAGCCAAAAGATGGCGGAGATCGCAGCGAGGGCTGCGAGGATGCCATTCCGGTTCATGCCGACTTCTACTCCGATGGCGCGGAAGGCTGGGCCGGCTGGGTGTCCAGCTGTCTGACCAATCGGTCGCGGAGGTCGTCCCAAGGGATTTTGGCGAGATAGCCGATGGTCATGATCCAGAGGGCGGTGTTGAGGAGGATGTAGATGCCCTGTCCTTGCTGGAGGTCGGGTACGAGGTTGGCGACGGTGCGCAGGAGGGACCCGCCGAGGATGAAGCCGAGGGCGGGAACGAGGTAGATGCCGATGACGGAGACGGTGTCGAGGGATCTGGCGAGGAGGCGGAGTGCGGCGCCGAGGACGATGGACAGGAGGAGGGTGGCGACCGCGAGTATGGCGAACAGGCCGATGCCGATCCATCCCATGAGAAAGAGGCCGGGACGATCGTCGATGCCGGGAGCGTGGGTGAGGATGGCGATGGCGGCGATGGGCGGCAGGAGGCTGTGCGCGAGGCCGAGGGAGACAGCGACGATCAGGCGAAGCATGTCGTTCGAGGCGAGGAGGCGAGCCATGCCGGTGTGCCAGAGCCGAGCAGAAGTCCGAGCGATCATTGTTCGGAAGTCCGCAGGCGATCGTAGTCAGCGCCGGGGATCCAACACGGTGTACCAAGATGTCCGATGTTCATGCCGCGGGTGTCCTCGATGTCGTCAGCGGAACGCGTGAGCGGAATTGCGTGGTGATGAAATAGTGAGATGATGGGGATCATGCAGGAGCCTGTTTCCGATCCGGTTCATCGTAATTCGCTGGGTTATGTCGTTGGCAAGGTGTTGCGGGGTGGTGAGGGACCGCAGATCGTGTGGGCGCGTGACGGTTCGGGGGGCAGGGTATTGATCGAGGATGCGACGAGCGGGGGCGGTCAGGGACTGACTTGTGTGTGCGGCGCGGAGCTGATCGGCCGGAAGGGGTCGGAGCGGGCGCATCATTTTGCGCATGGGTCGGGGTCCAGCGGGGGGTGCGAGGCGGCGCGGACGACGGCGATCGGGGAGTTCGTGCTGTCGGCGGTCGGCGGGGCTGGCCGGATAAAATTGCCGGATCGTGGGGCGAGATCGGAGACGGCGGAGGTGCGGGCGGAGGGCTATTCGGTGCATGACGGGGTGGTGGTGGTTCGCCTGGTGCATGCGAGCGGTGTGGAATTGGACATGGCGGTGGCGATCCGGCCGCGGGATGTGGGTCGGTGCCGCGGGATGGATTGGAGCGGGGCGGGGCGATCGGCGATGCTGGTGTCGCTGGTCGGCTGCCAGTCGCTGGGGGACCGGGGGCTGACGGATGCGATCGTTGCCGGCGGGAGCCGCGATTGGCTGGCGGACAGGAAGCCGGAGCGTCGCTGGCGTTCGGCAGGAAGCGAGCGGTCGGCCAAGGGCCAGCCAGACCAGGCAGCCGAAGTATCAGAAGATGTGGCGGGCGATCGTCGCAAGAGCGAAGCCAAGGCTGTTACCGAAAATGTTCGACAGTTCGGCAAGAGCTTCGCGGACCGGAGAGCCGGAACGTCGTCCGACGCGGGTACTGGCAAGGCTGGTGCCTGGAATCATGGAAAGCGGCAAACCTTAGGGAAAGATTTTGCGGAGCGACTGGAAACGATGTTTCCGGCGGAGGTTGAGCGGGCGTATCTGGACATGAAGTATCGCCGAAACAGACGGGACCGGACATGAGCGAGCAGAGTGAGAACATGGCGACGGACGCGGGAACCGATGCGGTGACATTGGCGACGGAGTTGACGATCGCGTGGTTGTCGAATCCGAACACGCGGGCGGGAGCGGAGGAGGTGCCGGGGTTTCTGCGGACGATGCACGAGGCGGTAGGTGCGCTGGCGGCGGTGCAAGGCGCGAGCGATACGTCCGAAGTGGAAGCATCGGAGGTGTATGTGCCGGCGGTATCGGTGCGCAAGTCGCTGGCCCGCCGGGATGCGATCATCAGCCTGATCGACGGGAAGCCGTATAAGACGCTGCGTCGTCACCTGGCGGGTCATGGTCTGACGCCGGAGACGTATCGCGAGCGTTATGGGCTGAAGGCGGATTATCCGATGGTGGCGCCGGAGTATAGCGAGGCGCGCAGCAGCATGGCGAAGAAAAGCGGGCTGGGGCGCAGGCCGAAGGCGGCGATGCCAGCGGTGGGGACGGACGCGGAGGCGGAGTCAGCGGAAGCGCCCAAGAAGCGTCGCGGCGGCAAGTTGGGGATCGCGGCGGCGTAGGGACCCTGGGATCGTAGGGCCGACGCGGACGGTCGCGACACGTCCGATCGGGAACGTGGCCCCAATGAGAGGATTGTCCCTGTCGCGTGACGATCGGGTTGCGCGGCGAAGGGGTGCCGTTCGATGAAGCGAGGCTGTCTGTTGTGGTTGCTGGGTGTGCCGCTGCCGGTCGTGCTGCTGCTGTATTTCCTGTTCTTCCGCTGAGGCGTTGCGGACCGGCTCACCGATCCTTGTCAGTCGTCGGGGGCGATAGCCGCGATCGGATCGATGGCGCGGCGTAGCTGGGCGACGTGGGTTTCGATGGCGTCGATGCGGTCGGCGAGATCGATGGCGAGATCGTAGAGGGCGGTGTTGTCGCGCGTTCCGGTCGCGGCATCCTGGGCGAGCCGGTGGAGGGTGAGCAGGTCGAGGCGGATGCGTGGTGGCAAGGCGGGGTCGCCGAGATGCTCGCGCAGTGCGTCGAGGGCATCGACGGCGGTGAGGATGCTGCGGGTATCGATGGCGGCGAGGCGTTCGTCGGGGCTTTCGCCGCCCTTGTTCCAGTCCATGGGGTTCTCCTTTGGGTTTCGAGGAACGTACCGCCGGACCCCCGTCAGCGGCAACGCTCGCCGCGCACGCGACAAGTGGAAGTATTCTCTGGCGTTGGGACTTGTTCCTATGGTGTTCTATAAGCCGGTTCGACACCAACGGGAGTGGGAACGATGCACTGGACCGATACGATCAAGAAGCATGACTTCGAGCTGGCGCTGACGGACCAGCTGGACAACATGGAACTCGCGCCCCAGCGGCGGGTGCTGGCCGGATGCGCGATCGGGGTGGAACTCGATCTGGCGTGGCTGTCGACGGGCGAGCTGCTCGAGGCGTTTGAGGCACTGGCGTCGGACATCGCGAACGGCGTCGGCCACGGCGAGGGCAAGGAGGCGCTGGGTGCGATCATCGGCGATGCGAACCCGTTCCAGATGCGGCTGTGGTATCTGCTGAGCGATACGCCGATCGACATGGCGATCGACGATCTGACATGGCTCAAGGGGCTGCTTTATGCGCGCGGGCGGGCGTCGATCATGCTGCGCGAGGCAGGGGTGCCGCAGACATACTGGGCCAACGAGGATGCCTTGGAGGGTCCGAACGCGGCCGACATCATGGGCTGCACCGACCGGACCTCACGCGACCATCGCGTAAACGCTCCCTGGCAGTGAGGGCTTGCGCCGGCTGACGCGGAAGGGTTGGACGGGATCGCCGGTGCCGATGACATATTGATCGGTGCCGGTGGTTTCGCGCAGCTGGACGGCGACGGCATAGGCGTTCTCGAACGAGGCGAGGCGGCTGCGACGCGGCGAGAGGGTGGTGACAGACATGGCATGATCCTCGGGTGCGGGGTCGTTCATGGAAAGTCAGGGAAAGATCGGGTAGAGGCGACCGGGACCGGACCGGACGCGAAAGCGTTCGGGTGGTTGATCCCCCCGGAGACGGAAGGATCCTTCAGGGAACGGGGCGGCATCTCTGCAAGGGTGTCGCCCCGTTTCGTATCCGGCGAATTACGTGCCGGTCAGGACTTCTCCTTCAGCGGTTCGGGTTTCTTGCCGTCGGGCAGGGTCCGGCGCAGATGGTCGTGGACTAGTCCGGCGCTGAACGGCTTGGAGATGAAGGTGGCGTTCTGGGGCATGTCGCCGGGTCCGGGGGTGATGTTGCCGCTGGCGATGACGATATCGATCCACGGCCATCTGGCGGAGACTTCGCGGGCGAGTTCGAAGCCGTCGATGCCGCCGGGCATCTCGACGTCCGAGAACAGCAGCATGATCTGTTCGGCCCTGGCGGACAGAAGATCGATGGCGGCGTCGCCGTCATCGGCTTCGTGGCTTCGATGCCCTTCCCGGCGAGCGGATCGGCGAGATCATGGATCGCCGCATGCTGGTGCTCGAGCGTGACGGCCGGATCGACGCCTATACCTCGTGGTCGAGCGGCGGGATATTCGGGCGGTATCACATCAACAAGCTGGTAGTACGCCCCGAAGCGCGTGGCCAAGGCATTGCGCGGGCGCTGGTAGGCTCGCTCGGCGTCGCACTGTCCGGCCGGGTATTTATCTCGACGCCGAGCGACGATGTCGCGGCGCTGGCATTGCTGCGCTCGACGGGCTGGACGCCGGCGGGAGAACTTACCGGCATGGGAGCCGGGCACGATGTCGAGGCCTTCTTCTACCGTGACCTGGATACCGGGGAGCGGCCTGCGGGATGACGGCCGGGCGGGTTCATTCCGGATCGCCGAGGGCCAGGATATCCGTGAGTGAGGGTGCGGGATCGCGGCGCGGGCGGCGTTCGAACCGGAAGCCCTGCTTTGCGGCATATTTGTGGACGGCGGCGTAGCCTTGTCCGAGAGCCGCCACGAGATCGGCGAGTGCGACGCCGTTGGCATGGGCGAGCGCCAGCGCACGATGCTCGTCGTCGCTCCAGGGACGGTGATAGCCATGGACCAGCCCGAGGAGGTTGGCGCGGGTGAACAGCGACGCCTTGGTGCGGCCCATACAGGCGGCAAGATCGTCCATCGGCACCTTGCCGTAATGTTCGCGTAATGTGGCGAGGTCGGCCTCGGTCCACACCGGCCCGCCGCGAAAACCGTCGCGATGTGCGTGGGTGCCGCGAAGTCGCAGATGATCGGCGCGCCAGCGGATCGAGCAGCGGGTGCGGCCTAGCCGGGTCAGCAGCGGGGTGAGACTGGCGCCGTCGCGATAGGCGCGGGCGAGAAGCTCGTCCTCCTCGGGCGTCCAGGCACGCCCCCAACCCCGGCTCATGCCGGTCACGCGCGCCATCTGGTTGAAGCCGGGCCTCGTGCGCACGGGGAAGCCCTCGTCCGCCATCATGGCGCGAATGGAAACGTAGCGATGCCCTTCCTCGATCAGGGTCGCTGCGCGGTCGATCTCGGCATCGCTCCACCCGGTCGGATGGTTCGGGTGACGCAGGTTCAGCGTGCTCGCGCGGGTCCGAAGGCCAAAGAGCGGGCGGCCGATAATGGCGGCGATCATCGCGCCGGGTACGCCGATGGCGTAGCCCGCGCGGAGCTGCGCATCCTCCCAGGGCGTCCATTCAGGCGGGTTGCCCTCGGTCAGCCCCAGCACTGCCGCGCGCGCGTAGATCGCCGCGCACGACCGGGCGAAGTCCGAGGCGATAACGGCGGTCGGATCCGTCCCGTAGCGACGGATCAGTTCCTCGCTCTCCATCTCGCCCCATGGCCGGCTGCTGTGCCGGCGAAGCCCCAGGCGGGCGATGCGGTCGCGCACGCCGTACCGGCCACGCCCGAGCGCGGCGGCTATGTCGTCGGGCGCGGCATCGGCGGCGAACATGGAACGCAGCGTTTCGGTCTCGGCCGGCGTCCAGGCTTCGCCCCTGAACCGCATTTCGGCAAGGGGGCCGGAGCCGGAGGGCACGAGCCCCGGGCAGGCGACCAGTTCGACAAGGAGGGGGGCGTCGTTGCCGTCAGGGTGGCCGGTCATGACAGGCCGACCACGGGAACGTCGCTTACGCGCGCGCGAAGCCGCGCATGAAGTCGTGCCATCCGGTCCTCTCCACGCGGCATGGTGTCGACGGCGGCAAGCGCCGCGAGGATGTCGAGGGCGGCGTCCACGGCGTGCCGGTCGACGGCAAGGTGCCTGGCCAGTTCGCTCGCCGTGGTGGCGTTGGGCGCGATGCGACGCAGCGCGCCGCAGATCGCGGCGGCGATGGGCGCCGCGTCATCGAGGAGGAAGGCATCGAGCGCGCGGGTGCCCCGCAGCGTCAGCGTCGTGTCGCGCGGTGCGGGTGCTTCGGCGAGGGTATCGAGGTCGAGTAGCCGGTGGACCTCGTCTCCGGCGATATCGGCCGCGGCGCGAAGCGCGGGCGTCCGCCCCAGATGGGTCGTGATCGTCGGATCGATCTTCGCGAGCACCGGGGTCGCGGCGAGCGCTGGCCCGAAGGCGAAGAACTCGCCCGGTCCAAGGGTGCGAAGCCGGTCGGCCTCGCGCGCGGAGAAGCCGAGGATGTCGGCCGCACGCGCGATATCGCGGTCGAACACGTTGATCCCGATCAGGACGTTCTGGAGTTCGGAGATGACCGAGGCGGACAGCTTGGCGAGCCGCTGGGTGGCGATGACCGGCGCGATCCCGCGCTTGCGGCCTCGCGAGCACAGGTCGGTGAGCGTAGCGACGCCGAGGCGGCGGGTCTCGGCATCGCGCGCCGAGCCCGCGATATGTGGGGCGAGCAGATGTCCCTCGTCGATGGCGACCAGCACGGTATGGTCCCAGTCCTCGCGCGGTGCGCCGATCAGGCCGGCGAAGAAGGCCGACGCCTTGACGATGCGCTGTTCGGGATCGAGGTCGGTGAGGTCGAGGTGAAGTGCTAGCCGATGCCGGCGGGCGCGCAGCGCCGCGGCGGTAAGGCCGTCGGCAGCGATCCCCGCGGCTTTCAGCGTGGTCGCGCCGATATGCCCGGCCAAATTGTCGAACTCGCCTTCGGGATCGACGATGATCGTCTGCACATAGTCGAACGCCTCCTCGACGATGCGGCGCATGGTCCGGCTCTTGCCTGCACCCGAGCCGCCCTGGAGCAGCAGGCGTCCGGCCAGCAGCCGGTCGAGGTCGAGCTCGAGCGCGCCGGTCGCGTGGCGGCCGATCGGAACACGGGTGGCATCGCGGGTATCGATCGGCGGATCGGTCACAGGGGTCTGGAGAGTATCGAGCATCGTCGCCTCCTTATCGGGCGGGTCAGCGGGGATCGCGCGCATAGGTCGCGAGGCGGTTGCGGGCCTCGGCGAGCTGTTCGATGCCGCGCGCGAGGAAGAGCGCCTGCGAGCTGTCCGGCGTGACGGCATCGAGGCGCGCTTCCAGGGCGCGCAGGCGATGGTCGATGGCGTCGGCGACCGCGAGGATGTCGTCGAGCCTGAGCACCACGGCGGCCTCGTCGGCGCGCAGGAGGTGACGCCTGCTGGCGAACGACAGATACTGCGGTTCGACCGCCAGGCGGTGTACCAGTGCGGTCTCGACCGCGTCGGTGATCTGCGTGGCGTCATGGACGATCTCGGCCAACAGCACCTCGCGCGTCATCGCGGGCAGGTGGCGCAGCGCGCCAGCCTCGCCGGTGACCGCGATCGGATCGGCCGAGGCCAGCCCAACAACGCCTTCGGCGAGAACGACGATGACATCGCCCTCACGGAGCCGGGAACGCTCCTCGATGCAGGCGTCGAACGCATGGGCGCTGGTGTCGAAATAGTGGACGCGGTGCATGACCGATCCTTTCGTTTACGGGAGTGGGGGTGAAGGCTGACGCCGAGGGCGCAATTCAGGCGTAGCGTGGACGTCGCTCCGGGAAGCGTTCGGGCGGCAGGCCGGTGAAGGTGTAGGCACGGTAGCGTCCGCCCGAGTAGAGCACAGAGGATACCTCCCGCCGGTGCCGCTGGAGGCGTTCGAGGAGCCGGTTGACACGCTGCTGCGCGGCGACAGCGGTCGCCTCGTCGAAATGCAGTGCGATGGCGCGGACGAAGGTGCCGCTGTCATACCGTAGGGTAGGCAGGGTGGCGTCTACGAGAGAACACCCCACTGCCCCCCTCCGAACCGGACGTGCAACTTTCACTGCATCCGGCTCTCCGCTCCGGGCACTGTAGAACGAAAGTCCGGCAGCTT
>JAESGL010000525.1_pt1 | contig 15041 bp, 14 predicted proteins | sample 9269711 | NCBI WGS metagenome assembly JAESGL01 (sample SAMN14515918, study PRJNA621676) | algae metagenome | isolation source: Kastovskya adunca ATA6-11-RM4 and co-occurring heterotrophs from soil and... | place: Chile: Atacama Desert | collected 2011-06-27
ATCATACGCAATAAGTCCTGCTCTAAACCTGGCAGACACTACAGCCGAATAAGAAAAAGGCCGCGTAAACCTAAAATAAACAGAAGAAGACCTACATAAGCCTTAAGTTGACAGCATTGGGCGGACCACTCACTCACTCACTCACCGCAACGGCGGACCGCTCACCCACTCACTCACTCACTCACCTATCCACCTCACCTGTCTACTTCGCCGAGAATGAAATCAATGGAGCCGATGATAGCGATCAGGTCAGCAATCATGACGCCTTTGCTGATCTCGGGCAAAACGGATAGGTTTACAAAGCAGGTGCTGCGGGCTTTGCAACGGAAAGGGACATCTGCACGACCATCAGCCCTGAAGAAAAAGCCAAGCTCACCCCGGGGCGTTTCTCCCCGCACATAATAATCTCCTTTAGGAGGCCGCACTTTTTTAGGCACCGCCGCTTTCGGATCAAAGTCCCTGGTTCTTTTCAGGTCTGTGGTAAGGCGCTGCAGGCACTGCTCTGCAATATATACCGACTGGTAACACTCCTGCACCCGCACCCAGCTACGGTCCCAGCAATCTCCTTTGGCACCCATCTGCCCCCTGCCCACAGGCACCTCAAAGTCGAGCTCGGAATAAACGCTGTAGCCATCGATGCGGCGCAGGTCGTAGGCCAGCCCGGAACCACGGAGCATGGGGCCGGTAACACCATAATTTATGGCCAAATCCAGGGGCAGCACGCCTACTCCTGCTGTACGGTCCACAAAAATCTTATTTTCTATTACAAGGTCTTCCAGCTCTTTAAGCTTAGGCCTGAGGTAACGCAGAAATTCTGCACAGCGTTCTTCGAAGCCAACCGGCAGATCGTAGTACAGGCCTCCTATCCAGATGTAGTTGTACAGCATACGGGCACCGCACACCCACTCCAGCAGCCGTAAAATATGTTCACGATCGCGCATCAGCCACAAAAAAGGTGTAAAAGCGCCGATATCCATCGCATAGGTACCAACGGCCACAAAGTGTGAGGCAATGCGGTTTAGCTCTGCAACCAGTACCCTGATGTATTCTACCCTTGCCGGTACTTTGTCTGAAATTCCCAGCATTTTTTCCACCCCAAGGCACCAGATGTGTTCATTGTTCATGGCCGCTACATAATCGAGGCGGTCTACAAAGGGAATGGTTTGCTGGTAGGTGAGATTTTCAGCATGTTTCTCAAAGCAGCGATGCAGGTACCCCAGGTGAGGCACCACATCAAGCACAATCTCGCCATCCGTAATAACCTCCAGCCGCAGTACGCCATGCGTAGAGGGGTGCTGCGGGCCAATGTTAATGAGCATATGCCCCGGAGGCAGCTCCCCGGCTTTATATTTGGCAGGTTCTGAACGCCTAAAATGATCGGGGTGGTATTGGTATTGAACGGGATTGGCCATAAGCCCCTAAGATACAAACAAGATCCCGAGCTATAAAAGACTGATGTGCCTTATATGTAAGCCAGGAGGCTTAAAGAAATAGACCACCCGCCAGGAGGCGGGCGGTGGAAAAGATTTACTCAAAATTCAATTTGGCAGATGAACCCCCGCCAGGAGGCGGGCGGTAGGTACAAATCTATAGCTTAGCTAATTAACCCTTCTATGTACAGCCCCTTCTATGTACAGCCGCCACCGCCCGCCTCCTGGCGGGTGGTAATTTTAGGGAAGCCTCCTGGCTTACCATCAAAACGCAAAAAACATTTTAAATGCTCCAGGGATTATTTATATATGTCAGAATATAGGAAAACATATGAAGGAGGTCTTTTTTTTATTACCTGCACTGTTATAGACTGGCTTGATGTGTTTACGCGCACAGCATATGCCGATGAGCTTTTAAACAATCTAAAATACTGTCAGCAGCATAAAGGGCTGGAGCTTTATGCGTATGTGGTGATGCCTAATCATTTTCATATGGTAGCTTCAAGAACAGAAGGAGAAATGGGAAATTTACTCCGCGACTTTAAAAGCTATACTGCTAAAAGAATTATACAACAGATCAGCGACAATCCACAAGAAAGCAGAAAAGAATGGCTGCTACAACAGTTCAGGTTTCATGCCAGGCACCAGCAACATCATAAGGAATTCCTGTTCTGGCAAAAAACAAATTTCCCTGTTGATATCACTGATGCTGTTGTGCTGGAACAGAAAGTAGAATACATCCATCAAAACCCGGTGCGGGCAGGCTATGTAGATGAGCCGCATCAATGGCGGTATAGCAGTGCATATCCGCTCTCACAGGTGAAAGTACTGGATACTTAAGCCAGGAGGCTTAAAGAAATAGACCACCCGCCAGGAGGCGGACGGTGGTTGAAGTATTGCTATTTAGCCTGATAGCATCCACCAGCTTGATAACTGAATAAAGCATACCCACCGCCCGTCTCCTGGCGGGTGGTAACTTTAATGAAGCCTCCTGGCTTCATTACAATACCCCGAAGCCTCCTGGCTTCACACCTTCTCTATACACCAGCCAATGAATACCCCACCAGGCTCATCAGTACCAGGAGCAGGCCAATGCCTGCGCATGACCAGTAAGGGATGGTTGTTTTCTTTTCAATCTGCTTAAAGGCCAGCTGGTATTGCTGCAGGTGGCTGAAACCCTCGTTATCCACAGAGTGATTACAGTTCTGGCATACCGCTACACCTATTTTCCCCAGCGGGAAACTCGGAATCCGGGAAACATGAAAATACTTGGCAAACATTTTCATCTTCACCGAATTCACTCCACCACACTTCGAGCAGCACAGCTGCTCTGCCTGATACATTCCCAGAGAGGTTGCTTCAATTCCGTAAAACATCATACATCAGCCATTTAGCAGAGTAGACCTGTATACCCTTACTATCCGAAATTTAGCAACTCTTTGACTGTGAAGAAGAAAGATGTAATTAAACCTGATAAAGCAATTTTTAACCCCTTTTTAATACACGGTGGTTAACAAATCTTACAGCTTCTCCTGCTGCTGCTGACCTCCAGAGACCGGAGGCGCAAACAGAATTGCACGAAAGTACAGCTGCCTGTACTTATTTTCTGCAGAACAATATTCTGAAACTGGAAATTTGGATGTGACGCTCCCGACCTATTTCTTACTTGTGAGAATCATTGACTGATTTGAGATTTTTTTGATGGAGCAGGCCCTTTTACTTATTGTTGTTTTCCCTGCCCATCCTCCAGCCGCTCCTGTCCGTAGCGCACCCAGATACCATGATAATATTCCTGCTCCCGGTAGTCTTTGCGCAGGGGGTGGCCCTCCCAGTCTTCGGGCAGTAAAATCCGGCGCAGATCAGGATGTTCGGCAAAGTGAATGCCTACCAGGTCAAATATTTCACGTTCGTGCCAGTTGGCAGTACGCCAGATGCTGCTCACGCTGGGCACTAACGGCAGGGCTTTTCCCGGGAGATTCCGGGGCAACACCACCTTCAGCATCAGGTGCTGGTTGTAAGGGATAGAATAGAGGTTATAGATAACCTCCATGGTACCGGCTTCGGGTCCATTATCGAGGCCGGTAATGCAGCTAAGCAGGTCAAAGTAGGTTTGCTCAGCTTCGTACAAAAAACGGCATACTTCGGCAATGGCTTCGGGCGCAATCAGCACGGCCGGAGGCATGCCGGCCTCATCGGTTCCCAGCACGACTGCTGCACCAAACCGCTCCTGCAAGAGCGTTACAAGCTCAGTGAAAGATGCTGCGGCCTTACTCATACAACAGCTCCTTTCTTTTTGGCTATCAGCTTCTCAAGTGCTTCGGGCGTCATGAGCGTTTCTTTTCTGATCTTTTCCTGCAGCTTTAAAATGCCACCGATCAGGGTTTCCGGGCGGGGCGGACAGCCCGGCACGTACACATCTACCGGCACAATCCTGTCTACTCCTTTCACCACATGATACCCATACTGCCAGTAAGGACCGCCGCAGTTGGCACAGCTGCCCATGGAAATTACATAACGCGGCTCGGGCATCTGCTCATAGAGGCGGCGCAGGCGATCTGCCATTTTGAAAGTAACTGTACCCGCCACAATCATCACATCGCTCTGGCGGGGGCTGGGGCGGGGAAAAACCCCTATCCTGTCGAGGTCGTAGCCCGAAGCAAATGCGCCCATCATTTCTATGGCACAGCAGGCAATACCAAAGCCCATGGGCCACAGGCTGCTAAGTCTTGCCCAGTTTACGAGGTCGTCTACATGGCTTACCAAAACGCCACCCTGTCCAAACTTCTGATCCAGTAATCCCATATTTTGCTACTCCTTCTGCTTATGTTGCTGCGCTTTGGCAACGCCTGCCGCTACTGTTTTATTGATCTGCTTATAGAGGCTTTGTGGTACCGGCGAGTGCTGATGCTTTACGACAGGCTCCGGCTTTACCCAGTCCAGCAAGCCCCTTGCCCAGGCCCAGGCCAGGCCAAGCCCCAGTATGGCAACAAAAATGCTCATTTCTATAAAAGCAAACCAGCCCCACATGCCATCAGTGGCATCGATCAGCTCTTTTTTTCCAAACACCGTTGCCCAGGGAAAGAGAAATACCAGCTCAACATCGAACAGGATAAAAACCAGGGCAACGATATAAAAGCGCACATTAAACTGTCCCCATGCACTTCCCACCGGTTCTTCGCCAGATTCATAGGTTGCCAGCTTTTCCACATTCGGACGGCTGGGACGAATAATCCAGGCAGTCACCAGGGCACCGGCCACGAATATAATGCCACCGATCAGGTACAGCAGAATTTCACCAAAAGATGATACAGCAGGGTTTAACAATGGGGTCTGTTTTAATCCAAATATAGGAAATAGGGAGTTAGTGAGGGAGTGATTTGGTGATTTAGTGAGTAAAGGTTGGGCCGCTGCGGTCATTAAGAGACTGCTACAGCGAAATATTATCCAGCGGCCCTGTAGCGTCGATGCATGCATCGACGTGGTGGAGGAAACTTGAGATCTTTCTGTTGCGGCATAAGCGAATTGAACAGCACTGTACTCTTTTTCTGCTATATATCCTGGGTTGTGTTGTAATCGCTACCACGCCGATGCATGCATCGGCGCTACGGGGCCTCCGGAATACATCAATGATGTTGCGTCAGCGCCACCTTATTTGCAGCACTCACTCACCGCATCGGCGGCCACTCACTCACTCACTCACTCACTCACTCACTCACTCACCGCATCGGCGGCCGCTCACTCACTCCTCCCACCGCCAGTTATCCAGCAACATATGATAGCGGGGACCAAAGCCATCGCCGTATTCTGCCGGGTAGCGGATGAGATAATAGAAATAGCGGCCCTTATGCTCACCCATTAGTATTCTTGATACCTGCGCCGGATTATTGCCTGTGTAATAACAGCCCCACTGCCATTCCCAATCATTATCACAGGGTGTTACAGCTTTGGAGCCCAGAGTATTATAGGCATACTTCTGTGCTTCAGAACGACTAATTCCCTCCCGAAAGGTAAAGAAGTTTATGTTTGCCTCATTGAAACTAAACTGCACGGCATTTCCATCCCCGGAGCTGATGGTTTCTGCTTCCATACCGGGTGGTAAATAGGTATAGAAAGGCAAGGGCCAGTTTTGGGGAGAGCGGTAGAGGTTGAGCGTTACCGGCTCCTGCATGCCTTCAATCATCAGGGTATCCTGCCTGTTTTGAGGCTGCACATTATTTTGTACTGTTGCAGCAACAGAATCTGCTTGTGGGTCTGTCTTTGCCTCTTCTGTTTGTTCCCCGGACGTACAGGCAATGATGGTTGCAGAAATTAGTATAGTCAGCGCTCGATTTATCAGTTTTGTATACATGGGTTAAAAACCAACAGTTGTTCATATAGAAAAAGCTGCCAGAATTGATTCCGGCAGCCTTTTTGTGGTTAAAGCATTTCCCTTTAGAAATTATTCAGGAACCCATTTAAAGTAGCGCTTGGACGCATGGCTTTTTCTGTTTTCTGAATATCCGGATGAAAATAGCCGACTATTTCAACAGGCTTACCCTGAACTTCGGCAAGTTCTGCTACAATCTTATCCTCATTTTCCGTGAGGTTTTTGGCCAGTGCACTGAATTTATCCCTTAGCTCCGCATTTTTGCTTTGCTCGGCCAGGGCCTGCGCCCAGTACAGGGCCAGGTAAAAATGGCTGCCCCGGTTATCGATACCACCTATTTTGCGTGATGGTGATTTGTCCTTATCCAGGAATTCACCATTTGCCTGGTCAAGTGTTTCTGCCAGCACCTGTGCCTTCTCATTTCCGGTCTTCTGTGCCATATCCTCCAGCGACACAGCAAGGGCCAGGAACTCTCCCAGGGAATCCCAGCGCAGGTAGTTTTCTTCCACAAACTGCTGCACATGTTTGGGGGCAGATCCACCGGCACCGGTTTCAAACAGGCCACCTCCCGCCAACAGCGGAACAATGGAGAGCATTTTGGCACTGGTGCCCAGCTCCAGGATCGGGAAAAGGTCGGTCAGGTAGTCGCGCAGCACATTGCCTGTTACGGAAATGGTGTCTTTGCCGGCCCGTGCTCTCTCGCAGGTAAAACGCATGGCTTCTACCGGCGACATAATCCGTATGTCCAATCCTTCCGTATTGTGGTCCTGCAGGTAACGCTCTACTTTCCCGATCAGGTTTTTATCGTGTGCCCTGTTGGCATCCAGCCAGAAGATGGCAGGCGTACTGGTAATTCTGGCCCTGGTTACTGCCAGCTTTACCCAGTCCTGGATGGCTACATCTTTGGTCTGGCACATCCTGAAGATATCCCCTTCCTCTACTTTCTGCTCAAGCAGCACGTTGCCTGATCCATCCACCACACGAACAGTACCCCCTGCAGCCATTTCGAAGGTCTTGTCGTGCGAGCCGTACTCTTCTGCCTTCTGGGCCATCAGGCCAATGTTTGGCACCGTACCCATGGTGGTTACATCAAAAGCACCATTTTCTTTATGGAATTTGATCACCTCCTGGTAAATACCTGCGTAGCTGCGGTCGGGAATAATTGCTTTGGTATCGTACAGTTTGCCATCGGGGCCCCACATTTTACCTGATTCGCGGATGGCTGCCGGCATGGAAGCATCAATGATCACATCGCTGGGCACATGCAGGTTGGTAATTCCTTTATCAGAATTTACCATGGCCAGCTCGGGACGCTTTTTATATTCAGCCTGGATATCAGCCTCAATTTCTGCCTGCTGCTCCTGTGGCAAAGATTTGATCTTGTTGTACAAGTCGCCGAGGCCATTGTTTGGGTCTACGCCAATCTCTTTGAACTTAGCAGCATGCTTTTCAAAAACATCCTTAAAGTAAACGGTAACAGCATGTCCGAACATAATAGGATCAGACACCTTCATCATGGTTGCTTTCAGGTGCAGGGAAAGCAAAACCTCCTGTTCCTTTGCCTCGGTAATTTCTTTTTCCAGGAAAGAGCGTAGCGCCTTTCTGCTCATTACGGCGGCATCGATCACCTCTCCTGCTTTCAGCGGGGTCTTCTCCTTCAGGGCTTTTGTGCTGCCATCGGCGGCTACAAACTCAATTTTTACGTCTACAGGCTGCTCTACCACCACTGAGGTTTCGCTGCCATAAAAATCGCCCCCGCTCATGTGCGCCACATGCGTTTTAGAGTCAGACGACCACTTGCCCATCTTGTGCGGGTTCTTCTTGGCATATTCTTTTACCGGCGCCGCCACCCTGCGATCGGAGTTACCTTCGCGCAAAACCGGATTCACGGCACTACCCAATACCTTGGCGTAGCGGGCTTTAATTTCTTTTTCGGCATCGTTCTGCGGATCGGCCGGATAATCCGGAATATTATACCCCTGCCCCTGCAGCTCTTTGATAGCGGCCGTAAGCTGTGGAATGGATGCGCTGATGTTTGGCAGCTTAATAATATTGGCCTCCGGTGTTTTTGCCAGTTCTCCCAAATAGGCCAGGTCATCCTCCTGCTTCTGGTTGTCTGTCAGTCTCTCGGGGAAGCTGGCAATGATTCTGCCTGCTAGGGAAATATCGCGGGTTTCAACAGTAATGCCTGCAGTTTTTGCAAAAGTGTTTACTATTGGCAATAAAGAGTAAGTTGCTAAAGCTGGCGCTTCATCTGTTTTGGTGTAAATAATTCTTGATGCTTGTGTTGCCATTTTATAGGTTGATTTTACTTTATGACGATCTCCTTCTGTTGTGCTGTGGAAGGATTCATGCTATTCTGTTAAAAAATTAATGTTGTGCCAGACCTGCGTATTTATTATTTGCCGGTCTATTCATTTGCTACCACGTCGATGCATGCATCTACGCTACAGGGGTCGCTGCAAATGGATCAAAGCTGCCCCAATATTCACTCACTCACTCACTCACTCACTCACTCACCGCATCGGCGGCCGCTCACTCACTTAGTAGCTCTCTTCTTCGCTTGGAAAGCTTTTCGCCTTTACATCATTGATATAGCGTACAACTGCATCGTTGATGATGGTGTTCAAATCGGCATACTGGCGCAGAAACCTGGGCTTGAAATCCTGGGTAATGCCCAGCATATCGTGCACCACCAGCACCTGTCCGTCTACGCCTGCACCGGCGCCTATGCCAATTACCGGAATTTTCAGTTTTTTTGCCACCGATTGCGCAAGCGCAGCAGGAATTTTTTCAAGCACCAGCGCAAAGCATCCGCATTCTTCCAGCATGATGGCGTCCTCAATCAATCGCTCGGCCTCGCCCTGCTCCTTAGCCCTTACACTGTAGGTGCCAAATTTATAGATCGATTGTGGGGTAAGGCCCAGGTGGCCCATCACCGGCACTCCGGCACTAAGTATACGCACCACAGACTCCTGAATTTCCCTGCCTCCCTCCACCTTAACGGCATGGGCGCCACTCTCCTTCATGATCCGGATGGCCGACTTCAGGGCTTCCGTGCTGTTGGCCTGGTAACTGCCGAAGGGAATATCTACCACCACCAGCGCACGCTGTACCGCTTTTACCACCCCGCAGGCATGCCAGATCATATGATCGAGGGTGATGGGCAGTGTGGTATCGTTACCCGCCATTACATTGGAGGCAGAATCGCCTACCAGCAGCACATCTGTACCGGCAGCATCGAGAATACGCGCCATGGAAAAGTCATAGGCAGTGAGCATGGAGATTTTCTCTCCCCTGCTTTTCATTTCCTGCAGCTGATGGGTGGTAATTTTACGGATGCTTGATTTATGTACTGACATGGCTGAAAAATATTGAAGCTGCACAAATAAAGCCGGAGGTTTTGGTAAATCCAAACTTCCGGCTTTATAGAAATACTTCTTCTAACTTAATGGATCCAGCCTGCTTGATAAATAATGTAATGCACTAAACTTGTATAATGAGTCAAAAATTTTGATGAAGGCGTGATTTAAAATTACTCAATAGTTAATATAAACAAGTAAACCCTAATGAATTAAATACCCTATTTCATTGAAGGCAAATTCATAGTCTGATTACAATACCCTCTTTTACTTTTAGAGTTGAGGTAGTTTTTCCCGTTTCAAGCTTGTAGTTTTGCAATCACCTTCATTATTAAAAATTGATCTAATCATACCTATCGTTTGGGTAAATATTGAAAAATTTAAATGCTTTTACTTGCTCAACTAAAAGCTTAAGCATTAAAAGTACATTCTAACTATACATCGATAACAAGTAACTCAAATATGCCAAAATCATTAGTTACCGGAGGAGCCGGTTTTATTGGGGCTCATGTAGTAAATCATCTCATTGAAATGGAGCATGATGTTGTTGTTCTGGATGATTTAAGTGGTGGTTTCAAAGATAATGTAAATTCAAAAGCAATCTTTATTGATAATTCTATCAATGACAATGAATTTGTGGAGAAGCTATTTGAGGAACATGCCTTTGAATATGTCTATCACCTGGCCGCTTATGCAGCGGAAGGACTTAGTCACTTTATTAGACGCTACAACTATAACAACAACCTAATTGGTAGTATAAATCTAATTAATCAATCAATAAAGCATAAAGTAAAATGCTTTGTATTTACCTCATCAATTGCGGTTTACGGAGCAAATCAGCTCCCCATGATCGAAAGCCTTACTCCCCAACCCGAAGACCCTTATGGTATAGCTAAATATGCCGTAGAATTAGACCTGAAGACAGCTCATGAGATGTTCGGTCTTAATTATATAATTTTTCGTCCGCACAATGTATATGGAGAGTTACAGAATATTGGCGACCGATACCGAAATGTAATTGGTATTTTCATGAATCAACTTATGCAGGGTAAATCCCTGACTATCTTTGGAAACGGTAATCAAACCAGGGCATTCAGCTATATTGATGATGTAGCCCCGCATATTGCCAACTCTGTTAACATACCAGCCGCTTACAATGAAATTTTTAATATTGGAGGAGATAAGGAATACTCAATCAACGAACTGGTTGCTACGCTTACGTCAGCAATGAATATTGATGGTGATGTAAGGCATGTAGAGGCTCGTAATGAAGTTGTTCATGCTTATGCTGATCACAATAAAGCGCGTAAAGTTTTTGATATTCATGAAGAATCACTGGTTTCACTAAAAGACGGGCTTAACAAGATGGTCGGTTGGGTTATAAACCAGGGTGTCAGGAAAACACCAAAATTTAAGAATATTGAAATATTGGAAAAACTACCTCCTGTATGGTTGGAGGATTAAATACCTGTTTTAAATTGATGAATAAAAGAGTATTATTTGTTTGCCTGCACCGGCCAGACCGTTCTCCTTCTCAGCGATTCCGTTTTGAGCAGTACATTGGTTATCTTGAGGCAAATGGATATAGTTGCTATCAATCTTATCTCCTTAATGCCAAAGAAGATAAGGCTTTTTATCAAGCCGGTAATTATGCCCGTAAAGCTTTTATCTTAGCAAAATCAACGTTTAAAAGGCTGAGGGAAACTTTCTTCGGAAAGTATGATCTTGTATTTGTACAACGGGAATGTTACTTACTAGGCACTTCTTACTTCGAAAGTAAGTTTGGCCAGAAAAGTAAAATGATTTTTGATTTTGATGATTCAATCTGGATGCACCAGACTGGAGAAGTAAAAAGTGCTAATAAAGCATTGTATTTTCTTAAGAATCCATCAAAAACAAAAGATATTATTCAGGCCTCTGATATGGTATTCGCCGGGAACAACTATTTGGCCGAATACGCCCGCCAGTATAATGATAATGTTAGAGTCGTTCCTACAACCATTGATACGGAAGAATACCAGCGGATACCTATCAATAAAAGTAAAGAAGGAGCCATATGCATTGGCTGGAGTGGCAGCTTTTCTACTATCATCCATTTTCAATATCTCTTGCCTGCTTTAGAAAATCTTAAGGAAAAGTATGGAGACAGGATTTATTTTAAAGTGATTGGGGATGGCAGCTACAGGAATGAAAAACTTGGCATAGCAGGCTTGCCCTGGATTAAAGAAACAGAAACAAAAGATTTATCAGAGATAGATATTGGTGTGATGCCTTTACCAGATGATAAATGGACAGAAGGGAAGTGTGGTCTGAAAGGTTTGCAATATATGGCTTTGAGAATTCCCACACTTATGTCACCTGTTGGTGTAAATAAAGATATCATAAGGGAGGGCGAAAATGGATTTCTGGCTCATGAGATGAAGGAATGGGTATATAAAATTTCTCTGCTCGTGGAAGATGAACTATTGCGAAAGAAAATAGGTGATGCCGGACGTAAAACAGTAGTTGACCACTATTCCGTTACAGCTAACAAGGAATTTTATCTTAAGTATTTCAATGAGTTAACAGGAGTAAACTGAGTATATTACTCCTGTTATTGTTTGCAATTTCTCAGCTAGAATACAACCTGGCTATCAGACATCATGGAGTGTACTAATGTTGTTTGGCAGGCGAACGGTAAATCTAGTACCTTTATCCTCTTCAGACTCCATGGCAATGGTGCCTTTCAGTTTTTCCAGCACATTTTTAACAATATAAAGACCAAGGCCGGAGCCTTCACTGCTTTCGGATGCCCGCACAAACATATCAAAAACATATGCCTGCTTGGATAGAGGGACGCCCTCTCCATTATCGTCTACTATAAACACCGCCTCTTTTTCATTTACCTCTACATCAATGTGTATGTAGGAGCGCTCACGCTCGTAACTGCGGTATTTGATGGCATTGGAGATCAGGTTATTCAAGATGATGCGGATGCGTGTAATATCGGATTTGAAAATGACCGGCTGCCGCACCTTGGTAACGATCTCCAGGTTTTTTGTATCTGATACGTGGTAGAAGTTTGCAAAGGAGTAATTGATCTCATTCATCAGGTTAACCTCCACATGCGCATCATTCACGCGGTTATTGCGGCTCATGCTTAGGAGGTCCTGCACCAGGTTATCGAGGCGGTTGATGCTGCCCTCGATCATGTCTACACAATTCTTCTTTGCTTTTTCATTGTCCTCTATCCGCAGCAGGTTTATCAGTCCCAGAATTGACCTCAGGGGGGAGCGCAGGTCGTGTGAGGCGTGGTATACAAAGTTATCGAGCTCAAAATTTACCTTTTGCAGTTCCAGCAGGGTTTGCTTGGTTTCAGTAATGTCCTTCAATACACATTCAAGCATTCCTTCAACAGGATAATAGCAGGCAGACATAGAGATCCAGAGTGAACGCTCATCACAGCTGCGCACCTCCATTTCAAAGTTTTCGATCAGCTTGTTTTCCAACAGGAGTTGTAAAGCCTGTTTCCGTTGTTCATCATTTATGAAGATATCCATGAGCGAAACGCCCGGGCCGGGTGCAATGCCAATCAGTTCCCAGGCTTTTCCATTTGCCTCCAGGATTTCCCCACTGATGATATCCGCCCGCAGCATAGCCACCAGGGAATTATCAAACAGGTTTCCATGCCTTTGCTCACTTTTCATAAATGCTTGTTCAGCCATTTTTCAATCCTTTATGATGCAGTTCATTCCTTTGTTACACTTACACTAGCTACAAGAAAGCAACACCAAAGCTGCTTTATTTCGTGTAAACGTTTACTGATTCCGCCTGTCCCTTCCGCTCCTGAACAAACCATCCGTGGTGCGTTTATACAGTAGTTTGGGTATCGTTAATCTTACAGAGTAGCATGCTTTATCAACTGGAGCTGCATGTACCTCTGGTATATATTTCTGCAGCATAAAAATACAGCTAATGACACGCTATGTACATTGAATATCATCTGCAATATTGCAATGTAATGTTTAGTATTATTTAAATAAAGAAAGGGATGCAAATAAATCCACACCCCTCTATAATCATAAGTAAATTAATGGAAAACAGCGCATTAACACCCACACCTTAAACCATTACTACAAATAAAGCAATCGCTTAAGTAATCAGTGCCATGCAAGACTTCAGTAAAAAGTAAAGTTTACAGCACCATATTATGCTACTGGAGATAAACAGCCATCTTTTCGGCAGAAAGCTGTACCTCAATATGATCCGAAAGTGTGGTGGCCAGTTCATAGCCCGTGTACTTGGCCTGCACCGGAAAGGTGGTGTGGCTCCTGTTCACCAGCACGGCAATTTCCAGCCTACGCACAGGCTGCTGCAGGAAAGGCTTGAGGCTATAGGCAAGGGTGCGGCCGGTGTTAAGCACATCGTCGGTTAAGATCACCGTTTTATTCGCCAGCGAATCGGGCGCATTGTGCAGCACTACCTCTGTCTGGGAAGGCGTATACTTGTTCAGCTCAATCCGCATAAGCGAAACCTTTAGCGGGCTGATCTCCTGAAGTACCTCCTGCAGCATCAGTGCAAACCGCCAGCCCTGCCCCTCGATGCCGGCCAGCCAGAGCTCCTGCTCCTCAAAATTATTCTCGTAGATCTCAAAAGCAATTCTGCGAACCTTCTGCCGAATTTGTGCTTCCTGGAGTATTAGGGACATTTTTGAATGAGTGATTGAGTGAATGAGTGATTGAGTGAATGAAGGCGACAGTGGTTGCAAGGCCCGCCATTCTTGTGTTGTAATCAGCACCAGGCATATGATAAAGCATGCTAAATCATCAATATGACAGTTCGACCGAGGAGCGTAGCCGCTGCCACCCATGTGCAAATTATTAAATGGTTAAGCTGCAGCGGTCGTAAATCCATCACAAGCATCGTCAGCCTAAAGAGCCTATTTGCGAGGCTACGCGCCCCGGCGAAGCGCGGCAATCTGGCATCTATACCGAAGAAAGTCAGGAGATCCTGGTAAAAAATACATCATGATGAATATAAACTCTTACAATAGTCACACTGACAAACATCTGCCATTCATACACTACTGCTTCCTTCACCAAACGATTCCATATACCATATATCCCATACCATATACTCCTCTTCTCCCCTCCCCCAAATAAAAAAAGTCTTTACCGCAAAGCAAAGACTTTTTAGAGTGATTTAGCGGCTACAGGGGCAGCGGCATACTTTTCTTTTCCTTAAAGGTAGAGAGGATCACCATCGATTGCAGGTTATCCACTACCGGAATTTCGCTTACCTTTTCCAGCATCAGGCGCTGGTATGAGGTAATGTCTTTGGCAATCACCCGCAGGATAAAATCGCCGGTGCCGGTTACGTGGTGGCATTCGATGATCTCGTCGATGCCCCGGATGGCTGAAAGAAACACCTCGATATTTTCTTTATTGTGACCTTTAAGGCCTACATGTACAAAGGTAGATACCCCTAAGCCTATTTTTGCAGGATCCAGTTTCGCATGATAGCTTTCAATGATGCCTGTTTGCTCCAGCTTTTTCACCCGTTCCAGCGTTGGTGCCGGCGATAGTCCTACTTCCTTAGAAAGCTGTGCATTTGTGATCTTCGCGTTATTCTGTAGAATCTCCAGAATCTTGCGGTCGATCTGATCGAGCTTGTAATTCATTGTCAGAATGGTTAACAACACAAAATTAGCGTTAATCCCCAAATCTGCTACAGATTATTTTGTTTTTATTTTGTTTGCAGATAGATATCGGAAGATGGTTTGGCTGTTCTGCTATACTACGGTACAAAAAAATAAGTGAGGCCCAAAAACTTGTTGTAAAGGTGCGAACTAAAACGACAAGATATGAAACCTCACTTATTGAACGAATTTAAGAAAGTAGCACC
>JAESGL010000526.1_pt1 | contig 14914 bp, 13 predicted proteins | sample 9269711 | NCBI WGS metagenome assembly JAESGL01 (sample SAMN14515918, study PRJNA621676) | algae metagenome | isolation source: Kastovskya adunca ATA6-11-RM4 and co-occurring heterotrophs from soil and... | place: Chile: Atacama Desert | collected 2011-06-27
CTATGTCAGCGTCTCGCGCTTCTTCAACCCGCAGATCGGCACCGATGCGAACGGCGAAGGTGTCGTGCCGGAGGAAGGCGAGCAGGTCGAGGTTGGCGTGAAGTACCAGCCGACCTTCCTCGACGGCGTCTTCACCGCCTCGCTCTTCGACCTGACCCGCCGCAACACGCTGCAGTCGATCGCGCCGCTCTACGTCCCGCAGACGATCGGCGAGATCAATTCACGCGGCGTCGAGCTGGAGGCCAAGATCAATCTCGACGAAAGCTGGCGGGTGACGGGCGCCTTCACCGCTTACGATCTGACGATCGAGAAGGATGCCAATCCCGACATCGTCGGCAACCGGCCGTATCTGGTGCCGGAGGTCCTCGCCTCGCTCTGGGTCGACTACACGGTCCAGCACGGCGCGCTGGAGGGCCTCGGCCTCGGCGGCGGCATCCGCTATGTCGGCGACAGCTATGCCGACAACGAGAACCAGCTGAAAGTGCCGGACGCCACCGTCTTCGACGCGGCGATCCGCTACGATCGCGACGACTGGGGCGTGTCGCTCAACGTCGACAATGTCTTCGACAAGAAATACGTCGCGGGCTGTCAGACCAGCGCCTCCTGCGGCTATGGCGAAGGACGCGACGTTCTGCTCAAGGCGCATCTGACCTGGTGAGATAGCCGCACGAGCCATCGGGCAGCGCCGGATCGGGCCGGCGCGTCAAGCCGGGATCAATGGTTGCGGTCGGGATCCGACGGCAGTGCCGGGGCGCGGCGCTGGTGCCGGCCCCGGCCGTTCGTTGTCAGTTCATCGCGACGGTGCTGGGGGCAATCCGCACGGTCGTGCCGACGCGGCTGATGTCGACCGCCTGAGGCGCGCTTCCGGCCGATTCCGGCACCATCAGCGTCAGCGACTGGCCGTCCGAGAGGCGAGTCGCGACGCGCACCGGCGAGCCGGCGCTGCCGACCAGCGTCGCCACCACGTCGTAGCCTTCGTCGGCGACGGTATAGTAGGCGACGCCGGCGAGGCCGCCGAGTTCGATGCTGCGTCCCTGAAGGGGCTTGAAGTCGTCTGCCGTGGCGGCTGCAGTCGTGGCGACGATCATCGCCACGGCTCCGAGGAGCCTGTTCATTGTCTTCTCCATTGGGTGCTGTCCGCGCGCTCGTTCACGCGAAGAGCCGGCGCTGCCGGGAGACCACTATATGCTCCCTCGGAGCCTTCAGTTAAACTGAGAAATGCTGCGTCGCACCGTAAGAATTTCTTATCACGCGCGCCGGTGCGGGCGCGACTGCGTGGTGGCGCGGGCAGACCGGAGCCTGCCCGCGCGGATGATCAGCGGTCCTGCGACCACGCCTCGACGAAGTCGTTGTTGTAGGCCGCTTCCAGGTCCGGCAGCGGCTCTTCGAGATCGCCCGAAGCGAGCAGGCTGTCGTGCCAGGCCTGCCAGGCCGCGGGATCGTTTTCACCCAGCCGCTTGCCTTCCGGCGGCGTCTGGCGGGCGATGATCGCCTGCGTCAGGGCCCGCGCGAAGTCCCGGTCCTCGCCTTCCTGCGGATTGCCCTGCGCCGTGTGCTGCAGCACGGTCTCGAGGTTGTCGGGGTTCATGGCGAAGGTGGAGCCGCGGGCCACGGCGCGACCGAAGCCTTCGATGACCTCCGGATTCTCTTCGATGAACGGCGCGAGCGCCACGAAGCCGTTGCCGAAATAGGTGCGGAACTTGTCGGGCGTGATGTTGGTGGTGGGAAGCCCGCGCTGGGCGAGGATGGCGCCGTCGCTGGTCGCCGCCGCATAGGCGTCGATGTCGCCGCGCGTGAAGCCGGCGACAGCCAGGCCGCCGTCACCGACGACGAGGAACTCGTAGTCCCTGCCTTCCTCCATGCCGGCATCGGTCATGATCGTGCGCGCGAAGGCCGTCTCCGCCCCGTCGGCGGTGCCGACGCCGATCACCTTGCCCCGCAGATCCTCCGGCGATGCAGCGTCGGCATCCTCGGGAACCAGCACGCCGAAGGCGCTTTGCGGGTTGAGGTTGTAGAAGAACTGCACGTCGAGGTCGCCGGCGCGCGCGTTGATGGTCGGACCGGCGCCCGGCTGGCCGATTTGGGCCTGCTCGGCGGCGACGGCCTGGAGCACCGCGGCCGAGCCGTTGACCGCCTCGATCGTCACATCGAGCCCCTCATCGGCGAAATAGCCCTCCCCGATCGCAGTCCAGACGGGCGTGATGTTGATGGCCGACGGGTTGGCGAGCACCACGGTGATGTCCCGCGGGGTGGCCGCGTCCTGGGCCGCCGCCCGTTCCGCCCCCGTGAGCCCCAGCAGCAATGCCGCGGCGGTGAGTGTCCAGAGTGGTCGCATGTCGTTCTCCTCCCGGTTTCTCGTTCTGCCGCCGTCCCTCCCGGAGACGGTAGGTCAGTCCTTTGCCGCGCCCGCCGCCTCCGCCTCGCCCGGTACCGGCGCGCTCGTCTGTTCCTCGAGCCTCTGCAGCGTCAGCCGGTAGTGCGCGGTCAAGCGGCCGGTCGCCGTCGCGATGTCGCCGTCGATCGTGGCTTCCATGATCAGCCGATGCTCCTCGCGCGAGTCGCGGCGCGGATAGGAGCCCGACATCGAGGCGAAGCGGTAGCGTTCGGCATGATCCATCATGTCGTGGCAGAAGCTGGTGACCCATGACGAGCCGCTATTGCCGATCAGCGCGTTGTGGAAGGCACGGTGGCGCTCCTCCCAGGCGGAATTGTCGCCGCCATCCTCGCCGGCGAGCCGCACCGGCTCCCGGTCGAGCCGGTAGTGGGTGGTGATGAGTTCGTCTTCCCAGGCCTGCGTCCGGTTCATGATCGACTGCTCGAGCGCCAGCGCCTCGATCCAGCACCGCGACTGCACCAGTTCCCGGAACGCCTTGAGGGTCAGCGGCGGCACGAAGAAGCCGCGCTGGTCGCGGCGATCGACCAGACGTTCCGCAGAGAGCCGGTTCAGCGCCTCCCGGACCGGGTTGATGCCGGAATCGTAGCGCTGCGCCACCTGGTCGATCTGCAGCTTCTGGCCCGGCTTCATCGTGCCGTTGAGAATGTCGCGCCGCAGCTTCTGGTAGACCATGGTCGCCGACGTCGTCTTGTCGGAGGGCTTCTGCAGCGGTGGTTCCGGTACGAGAAGGTTCATCAAATGGTCTTTCCGTCGGGGACCCTCAAAGGCCCGGGGCGCCCGCGACCGACGATTTGTGCCAGAAGACGAAGCGTCGCTCGACCCACACGACGGTCCAGAACAATGCCAGACCCATAACCGACAGGAAGACGATCAGCGAGAAGATGCGCGGCGTGTTGAGCTGCGACGCGGCGACGCGGATGAGTTCGCCGAAGCCCTTGCCGCCGCCGAGGAACTCGCCCGTGATGGCGCCGGCCATGACGCCGACCGATGCGATCTTCAGCCCGGTGAAGATCTGCGGCAACCCGGTCGGCAGCTTCATGCGGAACAGCGTCTGCCAGCGGCTGGCGCCGAGCGTCTTGAACAGCATGCGCGCGTTCTCGTTGGCGACGTGCAGCCCGGCTGCCGTCGCGACGACGATCGGGAAGGTGGCGATGAAGGCGGCGAGCGCGACCTTGGAGGAAATGCCGAAACCCAGCCAGGCGACGAAGAGCGGCGCGAAGGCGACCTTTGGCATCGTGTCGATGGCGACGAGATACGGCAGCACCACGCGCTCGCCGAAGCTGGTCTCGCCGACCAGCACGCCGAGCGAGAAGCCGATCGCCATGGCGATGAGGAAGCCGTAGATTACTTCTTTGAAGGTGATCCAGTAGGCGGTCAGCATGTAGCCGCCGGAGAAGAGGTTCTTGCCGACGAAGATGATGTCCTCCCCCACCTCGATCGGAGAGGGCAGGATGATCGGCGAGACCAGTTCAAGGACATGGACGAGCTGCCAGATGCCGATGAAGGCAGCGAAGAGCAGTGCCATCGCCAGCGGCCGCGGCACACGGTCGATCCAGGAGGCGCGCTCGCTCCAGACGGTATCGGGAGCGGCCACTTCGGTAGCCGAGAACTCGGTCATTGGAAGGCTCCTTCGTCGAGAAGCGCGCGGATGTGCCGGACATAGGTCGCCAGCCGCGGGTCGGTCAGCATGTCGAGCGTGCGCGGGCGCGGCAGGTCGATCGTGATGATCTCGACGAACCGGCCCGGCCGGGGCGACATGACATAGACGATGTCCGACAGGATCACCGCCTCGGGGATCGAATGGGTGACGAGGAAGGCGGTGGCGTTCTTCTCCAGGCAGATCCGCTGCAGCTCCATGTTCATGAAGTCGCGCGACAGCTCGTCGAGCGCGCTGAACGGCTCGTCGAGCAGCAGCATCGACGGCTCGGTGACCAGCATGCGGCAGATGGCGGCGCGCTGCGCCATGCCGCCGGACAACTTGTCCGGGTAGACGTCCTCGAAGCCCGTCAGGCCGACGAGTTCGAGCAGCGCTCGGGCGCTTGCGTGGCTGGCCTTGGCCGCCGCGGCCCCGTCGCGGATCTCGATCGGCAGGACGACGTTCTCGAGCGTGGTGCGCCACGGAAACAGCGTCGCCTGCTGGAACATCATGCCGATGTCGCGACGCGGCCCCATGACGGGCGTGCCGTTGAGCACGACCCGGCCGCTGCTCGGCGGCACGAGGCCGGCCATGATCTTCAGGAGCGTGGACTTGCCGCATCCCGAAGGGCCGATGATCGAGGAGAAGCTCCCGCGCTCCAGCGTCAGATCGACGGTGTCGATTGCGTGGATCGCGCCGCGCCCGTATGTCTTGGTGACACGCGACAGCTCGTAGACGGTGGAGTGGCCGGCGTCGGCGACCACGCGATCGATTTCGCCGGCCACAGCACTCATTCGGCGTTCCACCCTTCGACGAACTCGTTCGTGTAGGCGGCCTCGAGATCGGGAAGCGGCGCACTCAGCGCGCCGGTCTCAACCTGCGCCTCGTGCCACAGCTGCCAGTGGGCCGGCGGCTGATAGCCGTAGCCCTCGCTGCGGAACTGCTCCTGCGGATTGATCCGCGTCTGGGCAGCTTCGAGGAGCAGCGCCGCGAGGGCCTCGTCCTCGCCCTCCTGCGGATTGGCCGCCGCGGCATGGGCGAGCGTCTTCTCGTTGTTGGCGGTGTCGAGGCCGAAGCGCGTTCCCTTCACCAGGGCACGCCCGAAGCGCTCGACGACATCCTCGTTCTCGTCGAGATAGGCCCGCGTCACAGCCCAGCCATTGCCGAAATAGCTGAGGAAGCCCTCCGGCGTGATCTCGCGCAGCGGGATACCGCGCGCTTCGATGATGGCGGCGTCGCTTGCCGCCGCAGCATAGGCCGCAACCTCGTCGCCGAGGATCGCGGCGGCAGCCGTGCCCCCGTCGCCGATCGCCAGGAACTCGTAGCCGTCGTTCTCCATCAAGCCGGATTCGGCCATGATGGCGCGGGTAAAGCCGACCTCCGCACCATCGGCCGTGCCGACGCCGATCGTCTCCCCCTCCAGCTGGGCCGGCTCCTGCACCTCGGATTCTTCCGGAACGACGAGGCCGAAGATCGAGTTCGGGTACTGATTGTAGATGAACACGACGTCCTCGCCGCGCTGACGCGCAGCCAGCACCGGTCCGGGTCCCGGATTGCCGATCTGTGCCTGGCCCGAGGCAAGGGCCTGAAGCACCGACGCGGAGCCGTTGACCGCCTCCACGGTGACCGTGAGACCCTCTTCCTCGAAATAACCCTCGCCGATGGCGTTGTGCAGCGGGAAGTTGTTGAGGGCCGACGGGTTGGGAACGACGACGGTGATGGCCGTCGGTTCCTGGGCAAGGACCGCCGTACTCGACAGTGCGAGCGCGGCAAGGCCGGCCAGAATGCTAGGCAAAGCGCGGTAAGCCATGATGTTTCCTCCCTGGTGGCACACGGACGCTCTTGGCTGGCGTGTGTGCGTAACGAGAGGATAACACCAGAAAAAACATTTTCGGAAGACCCAAGCTATACTGCACATGCGAAGAACGACGGAAATTACCTGCTTTCCGGGGCTTATGCGGAAGCGTCAACGCCGTAGAACGACCTCTTAAGCCCGTTCGCCTCCAAGGCAGCTCGGCATCTTTCGCAGTGCAAAATACTTTTTTGTTGTTTATCGTCGTTTTCATGTGCTTCTTCACCTGACCAAACGTTGGGAGGAACTCCATGAACCAGTATGTCGTCGAAGCCCCGAAACTGCCGGCCATTCCCGTAAAGGGATCGGATGCAACCTTCCCGGTGCGCCGAGTCTATTGCGTCGGCCGCAACTACGTGGCGCACGTCCGCGAGATGGGCGGCAACGAGGATCGCGACCCGCCGCTGTTCTTCCAGAAGCCGGCCGACTCCCTGGTCCTGGACGGGGGCACGGTGCCATATCCGACCATCACCAAGGACTTCCATTTCGAAGTCGAGCTGGTCCTCGCCATGGAGGGCGGCGGGCTGAACATCCCGCAGGACAAGGCGCTCGACCAAATCTACGGCTACGCCGTCGGGATCGACATGACGCGCCGTGACATCCAGGGCGGCGGACGTCCGTGGGAAATCGCGAAATCGTTCGATCACTCGTTCCCCTGCGGCGCCATCGCCCCGGCGGCGGAGGTCGGCCACATCCAGTCCGGGCAGATCGAGCTGACGGTGAACGGGGAGACCCGGCAGAATTCCGACGTGGAGCTCCTGATCTGGAAGATCCCGGAGATCATCGCGAACCTGTCGACCTATTTCGAGCTGATGCCGGGCGACGTGATCTTGACGGGGACCCCGCACGGTGTCGGGCCGGTCAAGCCCGGCGACCGGATCGAGGCGCGGGTCGACAAGCTGCCGGAACTTCACGTCACGGTAGGTGACCCGCTCGCCTGAACAGGCTTTGTCGCGGCGCGAAGGGGATCAGCCCCGCTCGCGCCGCGACCTCGATCGACGGGCACCTCGCAGGCGGAGCGACGACGATGAGCTTCAGGATCCACCCTCGCCGCGGCGACATCGACCCGGTCTGGATCGAACGCTTCCAGGCGCTTCCGGTCTCGACGATCAGCGATTCGATGGAACGGCTTCATGGCGTCGGCACGCCGCTGCGCGCCATGCATGGCGGCGGGCGGATGGTCGGCCACGCCTTCACGGTGAAGACGCGCCCCGGCGACAATCTCATCGTCCACAAGGCGCTGGATCTCGCAGCGCCCGGCGACGTCGTGGTCGTCGATGCCGGCGGCGCGCTGGAGAACGCCATCATCGGCGAGCTGATGGCCGCCCATGGCGAGCGCCGCGGCCTCGCCGGCATCGTCATCCATGGCGCGATCCGCGACAGCGACGAACTCAGGCGCGGGACGTTTCCGGTCTTCGCCGCGGGCGTCACCCATCGCGGCCCCTACAAGGACGGGCCGGGCGCGATCAACGTGCCGATCGCCATCGCCGGCCTGCCGATCGCGCCGGGCGATCTCGTCTGCGGCGATTCCGACGGGCTGCTCGTCATCCCGCCATCGGAAATCGGGCCGATCCACGAGCGCGCCGCGCAGAAGCTTTCGGCGGAGCAGCGGATGTTGGAAGCGATCCGCGCCGGCGCCGACGACCGGTCCTGGATCGATCGCGCCCTCGAAGCGGCCGGCTGCGACTACTGCGACACCTGAGGCTGCCACTTTCGGCGGGTCGGCTCAGGCGAGGCCCTGCTTCTGGCAGTCCCCGAAAATCTCGATCGTCGTGGCATTCGCGCCGGCGAGCTGCCTCACCGAGAAGTCGGGGCCGCCGGACGCCGTCTGCCGAACCATGTCGCCCCGGAACAACCTCGTATCCGCGGCGCCGTCGGCGCTGCGCGTGCCCACCATTCCGCAGACGGAGATCGGGCCGGAATCGGTGACGCCGGCTCGCAGCGGGTAGAAGACGAGTTCGGCCGAAGCGGGGAAGCTTCTGGCGACAGTCCGGCGTACCGTCTCGTTCTCGGACTGCGAGAGCCGATAGGCCGTCGTCGGGGTCACTTGCTCACCAGGCTTTTCACCATAGAGCGGCATGCCCATCAGGTGGATCTCCGGGACCGTCATACGCGGTATGTCGGGAAAGGCGAGGTACGAACTCGGCGCGCCGGGGCTGCACCCCGCAAGCATTCCGCAACTGGCGAGCGCAATGAGCTGCCGTCGAGCCATGATTCCGTTCCCCTCCGACATGTCCCCTTGATGGTGGTGCTTTCTTGCGCAGGTCAAGTGACGAAAGCAGGGCATCTTCGCTGGGTTACCCTACCCTGCGGAGAACTGGAAGCAAGCCGGTCTCCGCCGGTTCGGGGAAGCCTGCGACCGGATCCGGCAGCGTATCGAGCGCGGCGGCGAGACGGCAGCACCGCCAGTTACCCGCAGGAAGCGCCTTCGCTACCTCACCCGGTCGCCGCGGCCCGCGCCAAAGAGGGTCTGCGCCAGGATCCGGACATCCGCAAGGAAGGACCTCGAGGCGGCGTACTCCGCATCGATCCGCGCCAGCCGCTCCGGATCGGACATGTCGACGCCCAGGATCTGGGCCTTGCCGGTAATGCCCGGCCGTAGGGCGAACACGCCGCGTCGCTCGCGGGCCGCGATGAGTTCGATCTGCTCCGGCAGGCAGGGGCGAGGGCCGACCAGGCTCATCTCGCCCTTGAAGACGTTCCACAGCTGCGGCAACTCGTCGAGCTTGATCCGCCGCAGCCACCGCCCCAGCGGCGTGATGCTCCCGGGTGGCGCCAGGTGGCTCCCCACGCTCGGCGTATCGACGCCCATCGTCCGCAGCTTCCAGCAGCGGAACCGCTCCTGCCGCCGGCCAACCCGTTCCTGCCGGAACAGGCCGGGACCCGGCGAGGTCAGCCGGATGACAACCACGAGGACAAGGATCAGCCATCCGGCAAGGAGCAGACCGGTCGTGCTGACAGCGAGATCGAAGGCGCGTTTCATCTGGTCTATCCGGCGAAGGATCGGGAAAGGGCGCCGGTCCTTCGACCGGCAAGTCGACTTCCGTTGCTTGCCGGAGCGCCTCCGATCCTGCTCTAGAGTCTCCGTGCTCGTCTGACCAGATAGGGATCCCCGCATGCGCATCCTGCTCACCGGCTCCAGCGGCTTCGTCGGCCGCCATCTGCATCCCCGGCTGCAGGAGGACGGCCACGAGGTGATCGCGCTCAGGCGCGGGACGGGATCGCCGGACGGGCCCGGCACCGTCGACGGGCCATCCGACATCGCGGACATCGAAACGTGGAAGGGCTGGCCGGAGGGGGTCGAGGCGATCGTGCATCTGGCGGCGCTCAACCCGGCGCGCGGCGAGCGCAGCGCCGGCGATCTGAACGCCCTTCGGCGCGCGAACGTGGACGCCACGGCGGCGCTGGCACGGCGCGCGGTGAACGAGGGCGTCGGGCGCATCGTCTTCGCCAGCACCGCCCATGTGCACGCTCCCCGGGGCGATCGGCCCATCGCCGAAACCGATCCGCTGGCGCCCGCAAGCCCCTACGCGGTGTCCAAAGGCGAGGCGGATGCGGCCTTGTGGAAGGCTCTGGCAGGCAGCGGGACGGAAGGCTGCGTGCTGCGGCCGGCGCCCGTCTACGGCCGCGGCGCGCGCGGCGGGATCGGCACGCTGGTCGCGCTGGCCCGGAGGCCGGCGCCGCTACCGCTGGGCGGCTTCGGAGCCCCCCGCAGCCTGGTCGCCGCCGACCATCTCTGTGCCGCCATACGGGTCTGTCTCGACCATCCGGCGGCCGCCGGCGAAACCTTCCTCGTCGCGGACGACGGGCCGCTGACGCCGGCCGGGATCGTCGCCGCGTTGCGCGAGGGGTGGGGACGCCGCCCCCTGATCCTGCCGGCGCCGGCTCGGCTCATGGCATGGGCAGCAGACCGCAGCGGAAGCGGCGAGCGCTGGCGACAGCTCGCTACCCCGTCGGTTCTCAATACTGGCCACATCCGTCAGCTTCTGGGCTGGCGCCCCGCAGCGAGCACCGCCGAAACGCTCAAGGGGATGGCTGCCGCCGGTCTCATCTAGGCCCGCGATCATCGGTCCAGCGGGCGGGCGCGGGCGCACCTCCCGCCTGATCCGGTTCGCGGCCGGCGGCGGCATGGCGTACCGCCCTGCCCGATGCCGCGACGAGGTCGCGCGACAAGGGCCGCCGCAATGGCCGGCCGCCGGGCCGGCCACCTAGCCGGCCGGCGTCGGGGTATCAGCCATCCGCCAGGAACTTGAGCACTTTCGCCATGTCCTCCGGCGGAAAGGCGTCGTCCCAATTCGTCGGCCAGTTGATTTTTGAACCTGCAAGCCGAGAGTCGATATCATTGACCCTTGATATCGCCTCGATCAAACCCTGTTGGATCCCATCCACCGTCGGTTCGACCCCGATCAGGTTCGGTGAGATATCCTTCAGACGCTCGACCGTCTTGTTGCCGAAAGTATTCGTCACCGTCCACATGCCTGCACCAGCCATCTCCAATGGTACCAAGCTCGGATGCGGCGTCAGCATCAGAGACAGGCCGACATCATGCCGTGGAAGGTTGCGGGCATACTCGTCCAATCCGGTCTTCGGTAGCATCTTCAGGTCAACGCCAGGTGCAAGCGACAATGAGCTTACATCACCTATCGATCCCATCCCGTAGAAGGACCAGTCGGTTAAATCGACGCTGCTGTTTCTCGCCAGTTCACACAGTGACTTGACGCCGAGTTCGAACAAATTTCGAGCCGCGTGCGCTTCAGGCCGGGCATAAAAAACGAGCTTTCGGTTCCGACGTGAGAGATCCTCCCTCGTTGGATTGAATCTCTGAACCGCATTCGAGAACACCGCCGAATTTTCTTCGCCCCCGTGCCGCCCAAAAACCCCCAGACGCTGATCGCGAAAATAGTCGCGAAGAAGCTCCGTGGAAAAAAGCTGGAACTGCGGGAAGCGGTAAGATTGCATGAACAAGGCGCTAATTGTGTTCATCGGAAGGAAGAACAATTCATAATCTTGGACCATGAACATGAAACGTTCCCGCCCCAGCGCCTTGAGCGTCGTGTGGGCAACGTGAGCATTCCAGCCGTTGGTAGCGATGAACGAATCACGAGGGTTCATTTCGACCGGATCTGATCGATCGAAGCGATGAATAACCTCCACCTCGTCAAAAAGATTAGCAACGCCTGGATACTTTCTGATTTCCTCTCGCCAAGCGGCGGGCGTAAAATCCGACCGCTCAAGGAGAATAATCCGAACCTTGTGCCCCTCCTTGCTTAAGCGCAATGCGAGGTTAAACATACCCAGATAGCCGCCAAAGACGTAACGGAAATCGATCATCCCAAGAAGCATATTGACCCTTAACGAGTGCTTCTCAGAAGCGTCTACGCGCAATGGCAAGGTATTATGGAATACCCATTTTATTTCCGGTATCTCTGCCGCATCGAGCTTTGACATCAAATCTCCATCCGGTGACTGAAGGTGTGCCGGCGCTGGAGACGCGCTTGACGTGGCTTCATGCGAAGAGGGAGAGCCGATTGTTAACGATGGCAGTGAGCGCGCCAGACGCCCCTGCCGAACTCGATGGTATAGGTTTAGCCCTCGCGTAGTGACAGCGGTATACAGGAGAAGCCCTTCCAGGTTCAGCGTCGGCCGCCTTTGCAAGAGTGCATACGACTTTTCCTTGAGGGCGCCAAATACCGACATATGGTACTCAGACAGCCTCTTAATGATCCGGAGATCTCCCGAATTTATGTCGGGCACACGGATCATGAGCATTCTGCAGATGTAAACGGTCCGGATAAGATACTGATAGTTCATTACCCCATGATTAACAACGATCTTTAAAGCCTCATACGCTTTCTTGAGATTATGAAGACGACGGATCACCTCAAATGAATATTTGGCGACGCCAGGGGCACCTTGACCATAATTATGGCCAATTACGTTCTCTCCGTGTTGGACATAGTCGTACAGCGGTCTATCAATGTATCCGACACCGCCAGAAAGGTATGCTATAAGACCGATCCAGTGGTCATGGTACGCGTCTCCTACGCGCTGTGGAAATGGTAGCATTTTATTTAAAAGGCTGGAGCGAAACATGCTTGCAGCCCCCGTTATCGTATTCGCAACGACTAAAGACGGCAGGTTCTTGTAGTTATTACGCCTATTGTGCCAGAACGTATCCGATATAATCGAGCCATCTGCATCTGTGATACGGGCGTCACTATATATCAACGCGGTTTTGTCGTCGAAGCTCTCTATCAAAGTCTCAAGTTTATCGTCATCCCATTTGTCATCTTGATCGCAAAGCGCGACAAATTCCGCGTCGAGCGGTGTCAACGACATGCTTCGCTCGAAATTGTGATAAAAACCTAGTCGAACGGAATTCCTGACAAGGCGGAACCGCGGGTCGTCCGCTAGAAAGGCTTCCATCTCTCTGAATTTGTCGATAGGGGACTGGTCGTCGGTGATTACACACACCCAGTTCTCGTGTGTCTGGGCCTTCAGGCTGTTAACCTGTCGCTTGAACAGATTGATCGGCGGGTTGTACGCAGCCATGCAGATGGCAACCCGTGTGCCACCCCCCGTCCATTCCACCTCAATCGGCTGGCGAGCCGAACCGGGAATCAGCCTGATATCCTTAACTTCGCGCTCAATGACTTCGCCATCTATTGTTATGGCTTGAATTTTGAGTTTGCAGAGAGACTCAACCGCGGGGACGGAGATTGGTAGCAGGGCCCAGAATCCGCTAAAGAGGCTATGACCTTTCGGGTCATTCTGGGGGTGCTGCAGCGCAAGCACATCAGTCCGCGCCCAAGAATGGGTGGCTACCGGGAATAGCTCATCCCCAAACACTATATTGAGGTTTTTGATCCGGGCAGAAGGACAATAGGCCCAGCCTTGCAATACTAGCATGTGGCCCTGACCGACAACAAGGGCGTCTGGGAGTGTGGAGTCAATGAAGAACCGAAGTTCGGTCGGACTATCTGCCATCAGTGATCAATGCCTTGTAGGTTTCTGTTGCCAGCGCTCAAAAATGTCGAACCGACTGAGCGCGGTACGCGCACTTCCAGCGCGGAGTGTAACGCAGTAAGCTTGCCGAAAATTACCTTTCCAAGCGCAATCCCCGCGTGATGACCGGGACGTTAGCTCGCCCCCTTCAACTTCGATCGTGTGGACTTGCGAGATAGGTTCTTTGTCGATCGTGGGAAGGGAGGAGGACTGCATTGCCGATGCAGTAGATACGGAGCGCCGCCTCAGAGAGGTAACTGGCGCTCCGAACCTGCTCAGAATTCGTTTGTCGGAGTCTTTTGTATCACCCACTCTTCCTGGAACCCCCACCAAGCCTTCGGCTTGAACGACACGATTCTCGCATTCGTCGCCTCGTAAATCGCACGTACAACAAAAGAAGGCCGCACAACGGTCGACCCGTAGATCGACGAGTCGAGATCTTCCTGGTCTGATCCGGTGAGATATCCGTATTCCTGACCGTCGCGTATGAGCGCAGCGGATTCCGGAGTGGCGCTTGCCGCATCCTCTCCATGGGTCGTGAACATCAGATAGCCGCCCGGTGTCAGCACATCCCAGACCGCCGTTAGCCAACGCTGAAACAGTCCGTCCGGCAAATGCGACCAGAGTGAAATGGCAAAAACGAGGTCATAACGGTCGGAGGGAGTCCAATTTTACGGCTTTTCAGCAGAAACCATCGATCTAACACCAAGTACGTTGGATAAAAAATTGACGGCTTCGGGATGTATATCACAAGAAACGAGATTTAGATCCATCAAGTGGCGTGAAACTCGTCCATACCCTGATGCAAACTCCAATACCGATGCATCCGAACTCAAGCCAATCGTTGACATTAAGTCACGGATTTGCTGGGAATTTAAGGCACCGTTGTCGAAATAGTGAAGAAGTGCCTGAAATAAGCCAGCCCGGTCATCGTTAGCAGGAACTTTTCTCGGCATATGACCTAGTATATGGTCGCATTCGCTCGGTTTAGAGCTCACCCCATGCTTATTTGCGACAATTTCAGCCAGCGGCTGCAATAAATCGCATGGTCCCGACCTGCGGCTGCCGCAAGGCGAGAGGGGCGCCCGAAGCGCCCCGCCCGTTGGCTGCCGCAGGAAGACGGAGGCCGCGTCGGCGGCCGCCTTCCCCGCCTAGTCCTGTGGCGGCTCGGCGGCAGGCTCGGAGGGAGCTTGCGGCGCAATCGGCATCCGCCCCTCGGCTAGGCCGCTCTGGACGTAATGCATCAGCGGGCTCAAGCCGGCCTTCACGACGTCGGGATTGCTGGCGAGATAATACACCGGGTCGAAGAGCGGCGACGGCTGCAGTCCCGCTGCCTCGCCGTGGTTCAGATAGTCGAGCGCGAGCGTCACGCTGCTCTGCGGCGGCAGCTGAGCCTGCGAGAGATAGAAGGACGGCGAGAACAGGCCGCTGGCAAGGATGATCCGCGCTTTGTCGAGCTTCTGCAGGGCGATTGCTTCGGCCTGCAGTCGCTCCCAGTCGGCTTGCATCCGGGCTTCCCGTTCCCGCATTTCCCAATAGACGTCGTAGCCCGCCGTCACCAGGAAGGACGGGGACACATCCGGCAGGCAGTCCTCGCGGGCCGCCGCAAGCGCGATGACATACATTGTCAAGGGGATTTCCCTGGCCGATCGCTCGACGGTACCGTCGTCACGAAACACGCTGGCACTTCCGTCGCCGTCCCCGTCGCAGGGAAGGATGGACGACGTGACGGAGAGGCGCTGGCCGAAGAGGCGCACCGCCGGAAACTCGCGGCGGAGCAGCGCGGCGAACTCCGGCCCGGTCAGTTCCTTCGTGTGAAACCGGTTCGCGTGCCCCTGCTTGGCGGCGTAGATGTCGGTGTCCGGAGAGGACATGACGAGGAAGCCGCCCGGCCGCAGAATGCGCCGGATCTCGGCCATCGCCTTGCCCTGGTCCGACAGGTGCTCGATCGTCTCGAACGACACGACGACATCCGCCGAGGCGTCGGGCACCGGAATCTCGGCTGCGTCGGCGCAGATGAAGCGAA
>JAESGL010000527.1_pt1 | contig 14880 bp, 13 predicted proteins | sample 9269711 | NCBI WGS metagenome assembly JAESGL01 (sample SAMN14515918, study PRJNA621676) | algae metagenome | isolation source: Kastovskya adunca ATA6-11-RM4 and co-occurring heterotrophs from soil and... | place: Chile: Atacama Desert | collected 2011-06-27
GAGCTTGGGACGGAAAACCCCGGACAACGCCTACTTCAATCGACCGCTTCTCGCAGCGGCCTAAACCCGGCAGGCAGTCCACTTACCAAGCCGATGAGCCTGTTCAGATAAACCGAGCCACCTCTCCGCACGATCAAGGAGGCGACCGTCAAGCGCTTCCACTATGACGGCCACGAGCAGCTCGAGCCCACCTCGAAAGCTTCGTCGCCGCTTACAACTTCGGCCGGCGCCTCAAGACCCTGAAGGGCCTCACGCCCTACGAATTCATCTGCAAACGATGGACTTCAGAGCCAGAACGATTCACGCTCAATCCAATCCACCAAATGCCGGGACTAAACACCTAGGGTCTAGGATCATCAGTCTCCGCATCTATCGTTGAAACCTTTGGCATGACGAGGGGCACCGCCGCGAGGATGATCAGGACAACGACTGCCGATAAAACGGCAGTTGCTTCCAGTCCCAGTCCGGCGATGACACCGATACCGGCTGTCGCCCAGATATTGGCGGCCGTGGTCAGTCCCTCCACCTGACGCTGCGCTGCGCGAACCATGATAGCGCCGGCGCCCAGGAAACCGATGCCTTGCACGATGCCCTGCAACACACGCGACATATCTTCAATCGGCATGCCACTCTGCAGTGGACCTACGACGAATAGTGCGGAACCCACGGCCACCAGCATATGGGTCCGCACCCCGGCACTTCTCCCCTTGCGCTCCCGTTCGTATCCCAGGATTCCACCAAGCAGCGCCGCGAGCGCCAGGCGCACCGTGATGCGAGTGATGGTCGACACGTCTGGAATGTCTGAAAATTCGCTGACGATCGTCGTCCATATTTCCTCGCCCAAAGGTAGCTTCCTCACGCTGACTGCCAAATGCTGAAGCCGCATGCCATACAAGAGGTTGATCGACAACCGAAGTTGACCGGCGATCACCCGCTTTCGGGCTGAGCATCCGAGACCCTGCTGTACCGCTTTTGCGAACCATCATTGCCTGGGGGCCTCAGGCAGAGCGCTGGCGCGCTTAGGTGGCGGCCACTGCTATGAAGCCTGTGGGATGATATTTGCGCGCCTAGATGCTGCCAGCGAGATGCGCGTCGTCGCGTGTGGTGTCAATCAGTATTCCCACGCCGCACGGCTGACTATTGGCCAGATCAAGCGCCTCTCACGCAACGGTGATGATCAGCCTGCAGTAGGGGCACACTGTGTTGCATCGGAGGCATATGGGACGCCGGAAGATAAGCGCATAATGGCATCATTCAACTACGGGGGACCCCATGCGTTTCTACTCCGCTGCACTTCTGACTTCGGCGATCGCGTTGACATCGTCTTCATTCGCCCAAGCGGCCGACGTCACCTATCAAGAGCCGATGGCGCTTGCCCCGATGATGGACATCGCCCCGGTATCTGCCGGCTGGACCGGTCTCTACGTAGGTGTTCAGGCCGGCGGCGCCTTCAACCCAAGCGACCCTGACAATGTCGATCTGGTGACCAACGGCTTCGCGTTTGGCGGCTCGGCCATCCAGACCGCATTTGGCTCGAACTTCGACTCGAATTTCGACTCTAGCTTTCTTGGCGGCGCCCATATCGGTTACGATTATCAGATGAGCAATCTGGTCGTCGGTGTCGTCGCCGACATCAGCGCGCTCGACATCACCCGGTCGTCTAACGCCGATTCCTCGACGCCCGCTTTCTACCGTACGGACCGTCAGCTCGATTATCTCGGCACGGTTCGGGCGCGCGTCGGTTACCTGGTGACCCCGAGCGCTCTCGCTTATGTTAGCGGCGGTCTTGCCTATGGCGACGTCGACTACTCGTTTTCGACGAACTCGCCAGCTGTCATGGGTGCCAATCCCCCGGCGATCGTTCAAGAGGACGAGGACAACCTCGGCTACACGATTGGCGGTGGCATGGAGGTGATGTTCACCGAAAATATGTCGTTCGGCGCTGAGTACCTCTACACCAATCTTGGCGGATCGGGTTCCACGCGCATTTCTGGAGGCCCGTTCGGCGGTGGCGTTGGCGGATCGACGGACTTCGTCGTCGACGACGACTTTGACTTCCACACGGTGACGGCGAAGATCTCTTATAAGTTCAACTGATCTACACCGCAGATTCTCCAGTTACGAAATTCCTGCCGGCGCATTAGCGTCGGCTTTTTTCGTTTTGGACATCACCGCGCTATTCAGACCCAGAACGCGATGAGGGTTGCGAGCGCGACAGCCGAGAGGAATTGCGGGCGAGCTGGTCGTAGCGGGTGGCGATGCGTCGGAAGTCCTTCAGTCTGCAAAAGGCGACCGCCTCCCACTTGATGTCGACTTGCCGGGCCTAGACGCGTATGGATGTGTCTTCAATATCTTAGTCGGAAAGGCTGCCCTTTGAGCGCATACGCCGCGAGCATTATTCCCGAGAATGAACCACAGCGCATGGCGGCCGTGAAGCGCTACGACATCCTGGACACGCCTGCAGACGGGTCGTTCGACCGTATCACCGCTCTCGCCGCGCGGCGTTTCAATGTTCCGATCTCGATTATCAGCATCGTTGACCACGACCGCATCTGGTTCAAATCCCATCATGGTGTCCCGGTCGAGCAGATCGACCGTGAGCCCGGACTGTGCGCATCAGCCATACTGTCGCCAGAGCCGCACATTTTGACCGACGCGAGCACCGATCCTCGTTCGCTCGCCAATCCGCTCGTCGCAGGCGATTTTGGGCTTCGCTTCTATGCAGGCGTCCCGTTGCAGACCAGCGACGGATACAATCTCGGCACCCTTTGTATCATCGACAAGGAAGCCCGCCCTATCGCTCAGGAGCAGATCGACGATCTCAAAGATCTCGCCTCTGTCGTCATGGACCAATTGGAGCTGCGGCTGTCCGCCCGCCAAGCGGTGTCAAAGGCCGAGATTATGACCCGTGAGGTCGACCACCGTGTGATGAACAGCCTGCAATTCATCGCCAGCTTGCTGACGATGCAAAGCCGAGAGCCAGCATTGACTGATGTCGCCGCCAGCCAGTTGCAGCTGGCTGCTAACCGCGTTGCGGCGGTCGCCCGCGTACATCGGAACTTCTATACGGACGCAGCCGACGAGGTGTCCTGCGTCGCCTTTCTACGCCGTCTCTGCGCAGATTTGGCAGGCATTCTAGGCAAGTCCATCAGCGTAAATGGCGACGAAGGCAATGTCCCGACGACCCGTATCCAGCCGATTGGCCTCATGGTCAACGAGCTGGTGACCAATGCGGCGAAGCACGGCACGGGAAATATCGACGTCACATACAGGATTAGTGATAGTGTTCATGAACTCAGTGTCTGCGACGACGGCGAAGGACTTCCGGCCGATTTCGACCCTGATCAGAGCGTGAAGGGTCTGGGAATGAGGGTGGTCACGATCCTCGCTAAGCAACTCGATGGGCGCGTGACCACGGGCTCCAACCCTGCCGGGCGCGGATCGTGCTTCAAGGTGACATTCCGGGCTTGAGATGCCCGGTCGATTGATGCCGACCCGGTCGGTTACCTCAGCCGGCCTTAGCCTGTGGCGGCTGCTAATGCTGATCTCAGATCTTCTAAGCTGTATGGTTTGGTCAGTGTCGGCACCGCCTTCAGCGCCTCTGGATGTTCGGCGTCTCCGTACCCGGTCGCGAAGATGAACGGAATTCCCCGCCTGCTCAGCTCACCTGCCACCCCATAGCTTCGCTCGCCTCGGATATTGACATCAAGAACTGCAAAATTCGGAGCACTTCCGTCGAGAAAGCCAAAGGCCTCTGCGATGGTGGTAGCAAGCCGCACGTCCTTCGAGCCAAGGTCAAGAAGCATGTCCTCGAGCGCGAACGCGACGAGCGGCTCATCTTCCAGTATCAATACCAAGGCACCGTCCGTCATCTCAAGCCTCCGGAAGCGGTGCATCGATCACGCAGCGCAGGCCATCAGGCGCGAACTCAAGCGCAACCTGGCCCTGTAGTTCGGCCGCGAGGCCCCGCTCAATCATCCGGGTGCCAAAGCCTTTTCGCGTGGGTGCGTTTACGGTTGGCCCCCCATCCTCGCTCCATTCCAGCCGAAGGCGCGGTCGGGCCTCGCTGTTGCTGATCTTCCACGTCACGGCAACTGTCCCGCGATCGTTGGACAGCGCGCCGTATTTGATGGCGTTCGTGCTGAGTTCGTGGACCGCCATTGCAATCGATACCGCCGTTTGGGGTGAAACGACTACCTCTGGGCCCTCCGAGGTCACCTGAGCCGAAGCCGCTCCTGCCGTTGCCCCTATCGAGCTGGAGATGACTTCTGCCAGGAGTGCTTTTTCCCAGTGCCTTTGGGTGAGGAGGTTGTGCGCCGCGGCGAGTGCAGTAAGTCGGGCATTGAAGTTCGCCCGGGCGGCATCCGACGATACATCGCTTTTGAACGACTGCTGCGCCAGGCTCTGCACGATGGCCAGAGTGTTCTTCACTCGATGGTTCAGCTCGTTTATCAGCAATCGCTGCTGCTCTTCAGCTCTGCGCCTTTGCTCAATTTCGAGCTGTGCATCTCGATAAAGGCGCGCATTATCCATGGCTATTGCCGCCTGACCCGCGATCCCGAGCATCAACGTCTCGTGGTGTTCGGTGAATTGGCCAGGCTCGGGATGGCCGAAGAACAGCCCGCCGATGACCTCACCCGAACGGGATGTGACTGGGACTGCGAGGTAGCTGCGAACAGGAAGGTGCCCCTTCGGCATACCCTGATGTGGGGCGTTTTTGCCGTAGCGCGGGTCAGCAAGGATGTCGTCAGAACGTAGGACCCCATTGCCATCGAAGGTCGGCTTGAACACGGCTGTCGCACGCGGCATTCCAAAGCTCTCGAACTGAGATCGGTCGGCACCTGACAACGTGTACAGCATGAATGCCTCTCGGGCTTCATTCCGGACATTGTAGAAGAAGGCGCCGAACTGCGCCCCGGTAAGCTCAACACCAGCATCAGTGACAGTCTGCACCACGCGCTCCAGATCGAGCTCAGCCGCGACTGCTGCACCCGTGCGGTTGAGGGTTTCCAGAGTGCGCTTCTGTTCCTGCAGCGCCTCCTCGCGAGCTTTCTCCTCGGCTATGTTCCGCGCTTCGATCACGGTACCCACCGGGTTCCCCTCATCGTCCAGAAGCGGGCTCGCCGTGAAACCGACCGGATAGAAGGAGCCATCCGGCGCGACGAATAGCTCTTCACCGCTCATCTGTGCTCGCGTGGGGAAAGCCCGGTCGATCGGACACTCTTCGATTGGATAATGGGATCCGTCAGGCTTCTTGTGATGGATAACGTCGTGCAGCGGGCGCTTCTGCAACTCCTCCGCCCGGTAGCCAGTCAGCTTCTCGGCGGCGGCGTTGGCGTAAACACAGTGCTGCTGACGATCCATCAAGAACACGGCTTCGCGCGTGTTGTTCAGGATGGCGTCGAGCCTTCTGGATGTCTCCCGAAGCGCGGTTTGGGCTTCCATGGTGCTGGTGATGTCGCGCGAGACAGAAAGGAGTTTCTCAGGCCGCCCCTCGGTATCGATCATCGGGGTGACGACCACGTCCCACCATCGGGGGCATCCTTTCATGGTGGTGGCAAAGCCCTGAAAGCGCCCGGTGGCGCCGCGCTTCGCCTCTTCCAAGGCGCTTATCGCCTTGGCCTTTTCTTCGCCTTTCCACAAGTCTGTCCAGAAGGTACCGTGAATGGCGTCGAAGTCATCGACCTCCATGACGCCCATCCCGCCTTCCGACATGAACTCGAGGCGGCCGTCGAGACTGAGAACCTTGATGCAGTCGCCTGAGCTCGCAAGCACGCGGCGGTTGAACTCCTCGCTAGCTCGGAGGGCAGTCTCCGTGCGACGTCGTTCCTCCACATCGAGCAACACGCCAGGAAAACTCAACGGCGTCCCATCTGCCCCCTTGTCGACGCGTCCGTTAGCCTCAATCCAGTGATACTTACCGTCCGTTCGGCATACACGGTACTGATGGGCGTAAGGGCCTCCCCGCTCCTTGGCCGCCTCGATGGCGGCGATCAATCCTGACCTGTCGTCCGGATGGACGGTGGCGATCACCTGCTCAAGTCTGAGACCGCTGCGACCCAAGCTGGGGTCGATACCGAAGGCTTCCGCAAACTGCTCATCCACCGTGAAGTTGTCAGAGGGAAGATCCCAGAACCACGTCCCGATGATCGCGCCCGCATCGAGAGCGAGCCTCACCCGATCCGCGTCGGCTTTGGCCCGCGCCTCGCTCTCGCGTAGCTTACGTTCCGCGTCGACCTGTCCGGTGATCTCCTGACATACGCAGAAGAACCCATCTATCGTGCCGGTTTCCCCTCGCACAGGCGTATAGGAGAAGGCGAAATGGGCCTCTTCACGAAATCCATTGCGCTCCATCCAGAGCTCAATGTCGTCCATTTGCACAGGCCCACCGCTATAAGCCCGCTCGACGATCGGAAGGAGATCGTCCCTGATCTCCTTCCAGACTTCCAGGAAGTCTCGCCCCATCGCTCCCGGATGTTTATCAGCGAGGATTGCACCGTAGGCGTCGTTATACAGAAGCGTGCGCTGCGTCCCCCATATGACAAACATCGGTTGGCTCGAACCGAGCATGATCCCAACCAAAGTCTGGAGCGCCATCGGCCAGCACTCCGGCGAACCGACCGGAAAGGAAGTCCAATCCCGCGCTCGTAAGAGCGTCCCAACATTTCCGCCACCATGCAGAAAAGGCGGCGCCGAACTCTGTTCGCGCACGAGCTGAGACGAAGTTGACTTTACACTGCTCATAAAAGGGCGCCCCTCTGTCGTACGTATGCGCCCCGACTGCACGCCCCTTAGCTGCAGCGATGCGTGCTCGCTAAGGCCTAGTCACATTTCAACCAAGCCGAGGCGAACGCATCGACTGAGTAATCGTTCCCGCCTTCGTTAGGTTCTAATAGACTGCTTCTGGCTCAGCTGGACCCCCGGGATCTACCGGTGAGATCGCAAGGCCGTGACGCGCTGGCGCGTCCATAGATTTCCCAGCAGGTCACGTAACGGTTCCTAGCGACCGGTGAGCACGCCCTCATCGACGCCATAGGCAATCGCCAGCGCCTGCCGCTCTTCCGACGACGGCTCTACCCCGCCTTCGATTTCCCAGAGCCGCTCGACCTCGATGCCGGCGTACTCGGCGACGGACTCGAGCGTCATCTCATGATGCTGGCGCAGCGGGATGAAGATCGTCGCGCCGGCGTCGAGGCGCTCGGTGACGTCAGCGGGGAGATGGTGTTTCATCGCACGACGATAGCGGCGCCGTCGAATACCGCAACGATTCTCAGTACCGCCGTCCGCCAGGATCCATAGCCGGCTCCAGCAAGCCATCGACGTCGTCTTAGCCCAGCTGGCTCATCAGCTGTGCCAAGATGTCGTCGCCGACCTACACGACGGTTAGCTCGATAGCCGTGGCCAGCTGCCACCTCTCTCAGCTTCCGAAAAGACCGGTCGGCGATCTCGAGCATCTGCCGAGCGTGCCCGCCGATCCGGTCGTTGACCGCGTTGGTTCAGGCCTCGCTGAGTGTTCAGCCGCAGCTTGGTCATCGAGCGTCACCAGCCGCTAGCCATAGGGGTATTCGAGACATCATAAAATACACATTACCTGACATTTTCAACGCCAACGCTGGCAACCCCTTGATCCCACAGAAGCCTTCGAGTCCCCTACCCAACGCTCGCCCTTCGCGCCAGTTGGAAACATAACGAACGGCACGAATAGGATGCCTTTCGTGAGGTTTTTGATGAAACAGGCACGCGTGCTGACGGATGTGGAATTCAAGCGGCTGATGGCCGTGGTGGCGCAGGGTCGGCACGCCGCGCGTAATCGTCTCGCCTTTATGCTGTCGTACCAGGCGGGCCTGCGCGTGGGTGAGATCGCCGCGCTGCGGGTCCAGGATGTCATGGACCGTGATCGCTCTGTCCGCGATCAGCTGCGTCTGAGCGCGGCCATCACCAAAGGAGGTCATGCTCGCACCGTTTTCCTGAATGACCGGCTCCGGCGGGAGATCGAGTGCTTCCTTGACGGCTCTGCTACGGCTCCCTCCCCTGCCTCGCCACTGCTGGTGACCCAGAAGAACACCGCGTTCAGCGCGAATACACTTTGCCAGCTGATCGGGCAGATCTACCGGGCTGCCGGTCTGGACGGAGGCACCAGCCATAGCGGGCGCCGATGGTTCATCACGAGGCTCGCGCATGCCGGCGTCTCCGCGAAGGTCATCATGCAACTTGCCGGTCACAGAAATCTCGGCACAACCCAGCGCTACATTGACGTGCGGGACGACATGATGCGGGCAGCAGTTGAGGTGCTTTAATCGAGAGGCGCAGCGGAGACGTTGCATTTTGCAACGTCGGCTTCAGTTTGCGATCGAGGCGCGGGTAGGTTTTTCAACCACGATTGTTTTTGGTTTTTCGCCCCAGCAGCGTCGCTGGAACTCCTCCTTGTCAAGGAGATGGCTTCCCGCGGTCATGCGGAGGCCGAAGCTACGATACATTCGCGCAATCTCCTCGTTCCCGGCCTCCATGCTCACGAGACGCAGAACAGGATCTGAGCCAAAATGGCTGCGGGCGGGAAGCTCGCGCAGCACCATATTCCAGCATTCGAAAACCGTGTAGTTCCGTCGGACCGCCTCCGTTGCGAACAGCGTGTCTTCCCCGTGTGACTGAAAATTGGCATCGGGCAAAATTGGCGGGCGACCGTCCTTGATGAAATTGCGGACTACAAAGAGACTTCCCTTCAGGTCTAGGTTCAATCGAAAGACGTGGTGCCTTCCATAAAGGTAAGGATCCTCGTTCCAGGCTTTGTTAAATCCGTGCTTGGCAGGATTGATCGGAAAAAACACATCAACGCCGGCGTAGGCATCGCTGCCGTTCGCGGCTATCTCTTCGAAAAGCCGTGAGCCGCTATTATGGTGGGTGTCATACAGTACGGCATCATCGTCCATCATGATGCCCCAGTCGTATTCGCTTGAGTAGAGGGCTTGTAGGCATTCAATCCGATGGAGAATGAGTGCCTGCGGATCACGTACTTCGAATGTGATCCTGGCCGGCGCCGAATGAGTGATTTCCTGAATCCGGACTAGTTCGGCATCGGTCCAGTTCGCAAGCCTAAGGTGAATTCGGACAGAGGTGAATTTCAGCCACCAACGTAGTTGCCGGATAAAAATTTTTAGCCGATCTATACGCCATTCCGGCTGATCCGGCAGCTGACAGATAATATAAGCGCTAAAGCTCTTCACTAGCGAACCTTCCACCTCACCAATCCTGCCTATTTCCCGATTTGCATTACAGCAATTTCTGCTTGCGCCGCTGATGGAAATGTAGTTATTTTGAAAAGATATTGCAATCGAGAAATAATCATGCAGAATTTCGCTGCGCTCGCTCAACTCCATCATCCATCGATTACAGAGTTCAGGAGGGTGCGAACGCGTCTGCGCCGCGAGGGTGAACTGACAGGCGTCGTAGAGAGCGCGCGGTTGATCGATCAGGCGTGGCCGCTGTTCGCCGCTGGAATGGAGGGGCAGGCTCTTCCCCGTCACATCCTCCTGGACACGCCTGGGCGGCGTGTTCTCTACAAGCTAGCGCATCCCGAATTCGATGAAACCGCCGCGATGGCCTACTGCCGTAGGCTGGAGGAAGGACGCCCATATTCCCCATTGGAGCGACAGACACTGATCGATAGACTGCAGACTGACGCCGACAGAAAGTCGGATCTGTTCGATCGCAACGCCGGCCCGGCCGGCGACATATCGGATCAAACGCGTGGTCATCTCGGCAGCCTCAGTGCGAAGAGGCGGTTTAACCTCATGAGAGATCATCAAACTCAGACAGCGCCGATGAGAGCGACCGTTCGGGTGAAGGCGCTGCCTCGTGCCGAAGCCGAGTTGACGGTTGGCCAATGACAGCTTCACCAGAGCAGGAAAAGCTGGGAAACCGAAGACCTGGTGCAGCCACTCGCCGCCATGTCGGAGTTGGTCAAAGACTTGATGGCATCTCCGCCGCACGAGATCACCCAGGGGTTCATTCGGTATGGCGCAAGTTCCTTCGAACGGCGTCATCGGCACGCTTCTGTCCGGGTTCGGGCAGAAGTTTTAGCAGCTTGTATCGCCGCGGCCGAACGGGCGAGCCCGACCAGTTATACCTTCATCTGCACCGAAGCCCCGGTAGCCGAGATACGGCACCAATTTCACGCCTACCAGGATGCCGTGAATGCAGCCAGGCGAAAGAGCAGAACAAAAAATCCAATTAAGTCTTTGATAATACAAGAGTTTCAAAAACGCAGATGAGGTGAGGGTTATGCGCGGTCCGCTTATCCTCCTCAAATCGATTTACCGATTGAGGATGATTGCGTGCAGAAGCAAGATCCCGTCAAAACTGTAGGCCGACCGGCCTCGGGCACCAGAAGATCCGTGGGAAAGAGACTGTCCGGCTCGATCAAGGCCCGAGCCTCTCGCGCTGCTCCCAGCAACGTCTGGGACGGCGCGGACGCAGACTTTTCCGGCCCGGTCACCGAGGGCACAGTCGAGACCATTCATGGCTTCATCCTTCGGGAAGACCGCAGCTTCACGGATGCCATCCAGTCTACAGCCCGCAGATTCGAACTGGTTCAGATCGTTCGCACCACCTGCTTCAAGCACGAGGCCAGGGCACTTGACGGATTTCTCGAGCAGATGCTCGAGGAATCCAACGTTCGCCTCGCTGAAAACGCCAAAACGGAAGAAAGAGCGCTGAACGCCGCCCTGTACCGGCATACAACCGCACGCTTGGGGGATCCGAGTTCCGACAAATACCGGATAAGCCGTGCGGCGAAGGGAATGGCCGGGCTTGAGCTCCTCTGCGCAAGAGAAGGGGTAAATATCAGTTTCGCCACGGCGGACAAGATCTATGAGCTGGCAAAGCCGCTCAGCCGAAATGGCCTCTGCAAAATAGTAGACGAAGACACGTCGAAGGCATCCTCTGGCGCGCCGGATGACGGAGAAAAAATCAAGGGCGGCGGCACCAAATCCTCGACCACGGAGGCTAGAAAGCGCACCTCCGGCGATGCGCTCGCCGTCAATGGCAACATTGAGAACGCTCCGCGAGCTGCGGGCACTTGTGAAGATGACGGCCTTCCCCCGGAACCTAAAGATCTGCCTCTCCCGGACATTCCAGGCATCGGCACGGTCTTCCTGCCGTCGAACCTGAATTCCGATGAAGTACTAATCGTTGCGCTGGTAAAAGCCGGGAGCGTGCACAAGGTAAAAGGGCCCTTATGCCGGGAAGACGAGGCGCTCCGTCTCGCGCGGGATCTACATGCCCGCACCCTCGCGATAGTCGATCCAGCGGACAATTCTTAGAAGGCACATCCAATGACCTTCATTGTTCCGGATTCGCTATGGCACGACGGCGCGCAATACCGTCCGGCGATGCAGCCGTGGTACTCGGATTTCGTATGCATCGGCACGGCGGAACCAGACGGACGGTTCGGTCGGACGCGGGGGCGCATTGGGCCTGAAGACCTCGACCTGCTCAGCGGCGATGGGCTTGCGACAATTCCGTCGTTTTTGCAGTCCGCGCCGAATGGCCTTGGCAGTCGCCCATGTATGGTGTCTTGCCGTTCAAAGCGCTGCAACGGTCTCATCGACAGCGGCGGTTACCAGATTTCAACCGGCAAACTGAAGCTTACCGAGAACCTCCGGTACAGAATGCTTCGTTATTCCGAACAGTTCGAAGCCGCTTGCATTCTAGATGCCCCCACTTCGACAATCGGTAGAACCGGCAGCGGCTTCTACTCCATGGATGATTGTCTGGCCTTCACGGTTGAGAGCGGCCTCTACACCATCGAGAACCGCATCCCGGGCAGGACGCGGTTCTTGAACGTCTTGCAAGGTCGTTCGCCGCGTGAGCTGTGCGAATGGCTGACTGTGGTCAAACCGCTAAATGACAGCAAGCAGTTTGGTGAGCGTGCTCTTGAGGACTGGGCGTTCGCCGGCGCGACGCGGTTGAACTTCTCCCTGCAGCTTCCTGCTCTGGTCGAGCTGCGCGATGATGGCCTGATCCGTGAAAGTGCCTGCATTCACGTCCTCGGCACAGGTCATCCGGAGGTGGGTTGCGCTCTGACCGCAGTTCAGGACGGTCTGCGTGAGACAATAGATTCGACGATCGCTGTCTCATTCGACAGCGCGACACCCTTTCTTCTGGCTGGGAAATACAAAAAAGCAGTCGGCACACCGTCGCTTACGCGCCAGAAGCTTTACGTTCCAGTGATGCCGATGCCCAACGGCAACCGGTATGTCGGATCGGATCTCCCGTGGCCCTGCAGAAGCCCATTTGCCGACCGGCTGACACTTGGAGACCTTTCCGTTCATGTGAACGATCCCAAGACTGCGTGGGACACTTACTCGCATGTCCTGCTGGCCGCCCACAATGTGTGGATCCTGAGTTCGGCCATAGCCGAAGCCAACAGGCGGCTCCGATTACAAGGCGGCGATGCGCGCAGCTGGCTTCCCCGCGAGCTGGTGGAGATGATCGAGGTCATTCGGGCGGTCCTTCGCTCTGAGACGCCTATGCAACTCGTCCGTCAGCACGCGAAACTCCTCGATTGCCTCTCCCGCAAAAGCCGCAGCACCAAGCTTATCAACGACCCCAAGGATGACGATCGTTGATCATCAGCCCGGACATGGAGCCGACGATGCATCGAACAAAATGGAAACGACCAAAGCTCCGGTGGACTGGCGCATACGTCGCGACGATCGTCACCGCGAATTGGGTGCACATGAACACGCAGCCCTTCGACGTGCTGGGTCTGTCGCTGCCGCCGTCGATCCTCTTGTCCGGCTTCGTCTTCGTGTTCCGCGACTTCAGTCAACGTGACATCGGAAAGGGCTTCTTCCCTGCTCTCCTCCTTGCGTTGGCGCTGAGCTATCTCGTCAGCCCTGCCGTTGCCGGAGCCAGCGCTATCGCGTTCCTCATTTCCGAATTGGTGGACTACGGTGTCTATTCCGCGACCGGACGGTCGTTCAGCCGACGCGTTCTGCTCTCATCGCTTGTCAGCGTTCCGGTGGACACGCTGCTGTTCTTCTCGCTGATCGGCCTGCTCGATCCCGCCGACATCATGATGGGTATCGCTGTGAAGATGGTCGGCGCGGTCGTCTTCTGGGCCATCCTTCGCCAGCGTGAGACCTCGACCTCAGGGGATGCCGGCAAGGACGAGGGCACACGCCGATGACAGTCTGGGTCGTGTCGCTGGAGCCGATCGAACAACGCTACACGGGCGAATGGCAACGGCATCTTCCGGACCAGATCCGAAGCGCCGCGCGTGAACGCGGTTCTGATGAACGGGTTGACGTCATCGCCGGATCCGACATGGCCGCGGGAACATCGCCGGGTGCATTCCTAGACTTTGCCGGTACGAACGTCTTCAAAGCCGGTCAGATCGAGACGATCGCCAAGGCGTTTCAAAGTGGCGACGTGAAGCGCGGCGATCGGTTCCTGTTCACCGACGCCTGGCACTATGGGGTAATCGCTGTCCGGTACATGAGCGATCTGCTTGAAGTCCCGGTGAAGCTCGTCGGGCTCTTTCACGCGGGCTCCTACGATCCCCATGATTTCCTCGGCCGTATCAACGACCGGCGGTGGGCGAGTGACTTCGAACGTTCACTTTTCCACGCGCTCGACGCGAGCTGCTTCGCCACGGATTTCCACATCGACATGTTCAAGAGCGGCCTGGGGATTGATGACGACAGCCGCATTCTGCGCTGCGGCTGGCCCATGGAGTATCTGCCGACGGTTCTAGAGCCGCATCGAGGGCGCCAAAAGCGTAAGCTGGTCCTGTTCCCGCATCGGCTTGCACCGGAGAAGCAGGTGGACATCTTCCGCGATCTCGCCACTGAGTTCCCGGGTTACGAGTTTCGGGTCTGCCAAGACACGCAGCTCACCAAGGCCGAATATCACCGTCTCCTCGGTGAGGCCCTGCTCGTGTTCTCGGCCAATCTCCAGGAAACGCTGGGTATCGGGCTCTACGAGGGAATGCTCTGCGGAGTACGCCCGTTCGCGCCGGACCGGTTGTCCTACAGGGAGATGTATCCGCAGGAGTATCTCTATCCGAGTGAATGGACGGAAAGCTTCGCAGTTTATCGGGCACATAAAGCGGAGCTCGTCAGATCCTTGGCTGACGCACTGGTAGCGGCCGAGAGAATGCCATCCAGGACCGCCTGTGTGGAAGCTGCACAGGAGATAGCTGCTCGCTTTTTCAACGGAGCCGATCTCTACAGGACTGTCCTCCGTTGACGCAGTGCAATTGCGCGTCGCCAGTGCGCGTAGTGTGGAACGCAGGACCGCTGCGAAAGACGCTCATGTTTTGCCCGGTTACGACCCTTCCAAGGCGTTCAGAGCCGTTGCGCGCTCTTTCCGAAGCGGACGTTCAACGTCTGGACCCCACACCTATCCGCCGACGCGGTTACTTTCTTCGGCCAACCAGGGCGGAGCGGCCCCGAAGACATGGGCCAGGTGGTCAACCATCATGCGAAGTTTCATCGGCATCGGCTTGACCGGCGGCCAGACGACTGAGATCGGCAGGGGCACTGGCGTCAGGTGCTCGACCAGACGCACGAGACGGCCATCGGCGAGCGCGTCATGAGCGATGAACAGAGGTACAATCGTCACACCGAGTCCGGCGATCGCCATATCGCGCATTGCCTCGCCATTGTTGACGACGATCCGCCCCTGCATGGGCAGGCCGGCGACATCGCCGTTCTCGTCGATGAATTGCCACATCTGCGCCGACTGGACGTTGAGGTAGCCGATTGACGAATGCTCTACCAAGTCCACAAGGCCGGTCGGAGCGCCGTGGCGGGCGAGATAATCCGGGCTGGCAACGACGACCCGGGGATCTTCGCAAAGCTTGCGCGCGATCAGGCC
>JAESGL010000528.1_pt1 | contig 14869 bp, 13 predicted proteins | sample 9269711 | NCBI WGS metagenome assembly JAESGL01 (sample SAMN14515918, study PRJNA621676) | algae metagenome | isolation source: Kastovskya adunca ATA6-11-RM4 and co-occurring heterotrophs from soil and... | place: Chile: Atacama Desert | collected 2011-06-27
ATGCTTGCAGCTTTGACAGCTTATTGCTTCTATGACTGTAAACCTTCTGTTTTTCTTCCTGAAAATCAGCCCCTATTGCTTCAAAATCAAGATTTGATGGCTGCCTAATCCATAATTCACGTTAATTACTATACTACGGTACAAAAAATAAGTGAGGCACAAAATCTTGTTGTAATGGTGCGAACAAAAGCAACGAGATATGCAACCTCACTTATTGAACGAATTTAAGAAGATCGCTCCAGAATGGAAAGGCAGTTGGCTAAAGAATACGCTTTTGATGGTGATGCTTCTGTTGGAAGAGAAGACGGTGAATCTATGGAAGCTAAAGGGTTCAGTAGGTAAGCTGCTGGGGAATACAGAAACTGATTCTCGTTCACACTACCAGCGGCTGAAACGCTGGTTGCGCCTGGGAGAATCAACTAAGCTACTGTGGGTAGGCATGCTGAAAGCAGCAGCAGCTTTGCTGGAGAAAAAGAGTAAGATACTTATAATAGATGGAAGCTCCTGGCAGTGGGGCGGTAAGACGTATCATTTCCTGACCTTGAGTGTGCTTTATCAAGGGGTGAGCATTCCTATTTTCTGGATCAATCTCCAGAAGCTGGGCATCAGCAGCCAAAAGCAGCGCAAGTTCCTACTCAAGCTGGCCCTGAGGTTCTATAATCTTGAAGGAAAGGTGCTGCTGGGTGACAGAGAGTATATAGGTAGTGAATGGTTTGCTAGCTTAAGGAAAGAAGGCCTGGGCCTTGTTATCAGGCTCCGGAAAGGCAACTACCAAAAAGAGATTGAACAAAGTGGAAGAAGTATTGAGAAGCTGGAAAATAAGGCCAAAGCCAAAGTAGGAAGGCTGGTGTGGAAGCGTTTTACTCTCCAGAATAATGTAAGCATTCGCTTGAGCCCCTGATCCACTCTGGGAGTAGTTGCCATTTATAGAAGCTTTACTTTTTCCATCGGTGCGGCAGGAGGTCAGAGAACTTTCCGTCGTATTGCGGATCGTTCATCTTTCTGAGCACATCTTTTAGCCATTCCTGTTCATTAACATTATGCTTTTTGCAGGTTGCAAACAGCGAGTATATCATGGCTGCATTCTGCGCTGTTTCATGAGTGCCTGCAAAGAGGTAATTCTTTCTGCCAAGGGCAATAGGCCGAATAGCATTCTCAATGGCATTGTTATCGATTTGCAGATGTCCGTGCAGGGTGTAATAATGCATATTGTCCCACAGGCTTAAAGCATAAGCAAAGGCTTTCCCGATGGGACTTTTAGGTAACACTTTTGGATATTCTTCAAGCATCCAGGCCTTGAGCTCATGCAGGATTGGAGCAGCCTGGTTCATCCTTATCTCTACGATCTGCGTTTCGCTGAGCTGTGGAGAGGCTTCTCTGATAGATTTTTCAATTCCATAGAGTTTAGCAATCTCTTTGACAGCGTAGCTGGAGCGTTCTTTATCATAAGCAAAAGCCTCATCAAACTTTCGCCTGATATGGGCCATGCAGTAAAGCTGGTTTACACGCTGGCTGTTTTTGAACAGGGCCTGATATACTGCATATCCATCTGATTGCAGTACACCGCTAAAGTTTTGTAATAGCTTCTTTGGCCCTTCCTGTCCACGGCCAGGCTGATACTCAAACAACACCAGACCATCTACGGGGGCATGCACAGCCCAGTAGTAGCCTAAATGGCAGGCGTTTTTCTTGTCACTTTTGAGCACCTTAATAGTAGTTTCGTCCGCCTGCAGATACAGGTTGGCTAAAAGTTCTCTTTTCAACGCCAGGTAAAGCGGTAGCAATGCCTGGCATACAGCCGCAGTATTATCCGAAAGGGTGGAGGCGCAAACATCAATGCCTGCTCTTTGGAAGATCTTTATCTGCCGGTACAGGGGCAGATGATCGATGTACTTGCTGATAAGCAGATAAACCAGCACGGATTCATCAAAGAGACCACGCTTTACTGTTCTGGATGGGATTGGGGCAATAAGGATGCCTTTGCTTTCTGTGTCGGTGTTATCTTTGAGCGCCCATCTTCTGCGAATGATCCTTTTTACCTTGAAAGAGGCAGGTATTAATACCAGCACTTCTGTTACATCCTCTCCTATAACAGCATAAGCACGCAGATCACCCTTGGGATCGATGATCACTTCTTCTCTTTCCAGGCTTTCAGGCAACACCATTCTGGAAGCCCTGCGGGGAGCTGGCTTTCTTTTCTCTGCGGCAGTTTCCTGCTGCTGATTTACTTCTTTGACTTCTTTTTGGAGTGCTTCCTCTGATTGAGCAACATCCAGGGCAGTGGCTCCTTAAGGAGAAAAGGTCCAGCTGGTCTTCACTGGCTTTGGTAACCCTGTTGTCGCTTTTGATACCAAAGAGTTTGAGTCTTAAGCCATTTGCTTCCAGCAATGCCAGATGTAGCTTCTCTTGCAGATCCCGAACCTGCTGCTGGGCTTTAAGCTCCGCCGCAGCTAATCTCTGAACCTGCTGCTGGGCTTTAAACTCTGTCTCAGCCAGCCTTTTTTGGCTCTGTTCATAGAGGAACTTGTAGTCCGGCCGAGGGTTTGTCATAGAATAAAAGTACAACAAAAGAGCGGCTTTAGCGCACAATAAAGCCGCTTTTTATGCTCTTTGAGCCACTTTTTTATCTGCATTTTCCCCTGCCGGATCAATGCTCCGATGGAGCGGAATATCGCTGTCTAAGCTGCACTGATTTTAACTTTATGCCCTGCAGAATAAGCATTAGTTCCTGAGCGCTGAGCTGAAATTTATCCCCTCCAGGTCTTTCAAAAGTGCCTCTTTCCAGTCGCTTAATATAGAGCGCATAGCCATCCAGGTCCCAGTGTAAAAGACGGATCTGATTAGCTGCCTTGCCAATAAAAATAAAGACATCTCCGCTTAAAGGGTTCTGCTTTAAAGAACTTGTTACAAGACCGGCCAGAGAGTAAATGCCACATCGCATGTCACAGGGCTCCCGGTAAAGAAAGTATCTGATGGAGGAGGAAAGTGATAGCATAAGGCTACAACAAAGATTTGATCCAGGATGCCTCTGGCTGCCGGTAAAGCTTTATTCTGGCACCGCAGGGATATGCTATCTCAAGAAAAATATCCTCAGAGCTATGAAGGTGAGAAGCAAAGTCCAGCTCCACAAAACTCCCAGCAGAGGCAGGCTCTTTTGAACTGAGTTTCTTTATCCAGTAAAAAAAGGTAGCATGAGGTATGCCTATTTGTTGGCAAAATGCCTTTTTATTCATCCCACTCTGCTGCCAGCTAGCATAAAGTGCTTTCATTTCCTCTTGGCTGTGTCTTGTCTTTTTCATGACACAAGTTTATGGCATTAAAAATATGCAAGAAAGAGGGGCATGAGCGCATATTTACGAATATAAAGTCCAGATGATGATGGCGGCTCTGGTGCTGGCCTGTACCTTAGCTGTTGTCAAAGGACTGAAGAAATACAAGCGGAAGATTGCTCTCAAAAAACATGGCTCACCTGAAATGAGCGTGTTTAGATACGGATTAGACCTATGGCAGAATCATCTGCAAAGCTTTGTACTTTTCCTGCATCAGATTCTGGAATATGTCAGGCGATGCTTGAACTGCGAAAGTTCGTCAGTAATTAAAAATGTACCGTAGTATACTTAATTACTTATTTAACCCTCACAGGCTATCAGGGCTTTGTTGATAGTGGGTGCTATGCATTTTAGCCTATATGCTGCTGCCTGTTTAGGTATGGTATAACAGATTCAACAGTAAAATTGCAGATTTAAATCTGGTTCTGAAAAGATATTCTACATAACAAAATGAGGAGGAAATGAGGAGGGATTGCAACTTTCGCTTTGTTTCACCTGATAATCAGGTGAATGCCAGGTGAAACTGTAACTAGGTGAAACAGAGGTGAAACGGTAGAATAAAATCCTGGAGGGATTCGAACCTACGGAACCTACTTTGAAAAATGCAATGAAATTCTTTGTTTAATGCAAATATATGTTTTCTCTAAAGTAAGTGTTTTGGAGTGACTCTTCAAGTGAGGCTTGGCTTATTTTTTTGGGGAGGTGGCGGTTTCTAATCGAACATTATCATAACTAAAATGCAAACAGTTTTCTATGTCTGAACATCACCCATAGCCAGATCAAGTCGCTCCAGTAAGTTAAGCTGAATGAGGTAGCCAATTTTTATCCCTAGGCATTCGAAGAAAGAAAGAATATTTTTAATAATAACTTGTTAATAATAATTTGTATTTTATATATTGTTAATGCTAGGAAGGTTGGAAGGCATACCCTTTCTTAAATGGAGTTTTGATATTAAAGGATATGCGGCTTTAGTTGATATGTTATATCCTGCTCTAATTAATTGTGAAGTAGTAAGGGGAGAGCTCCTATATATCCATAAGGCTAGGAATTAAAAACAATCAAAATGAACTTTAGAATTAAAAGTTTAAGGTTTACAGTTATTGTGGCTGTTATAATAGGCTCTCTTATACATAGCCTTCTAGTTTTTTGGGGCCAGTATCGTTTGGAGAGTGCGGTGGAGGAGGTTCGGTTTTATGATGTGCTTTTCAATGATGATGTTGTGCTTCGACATTTGATTTCAGAGAAATCAAATGAAACTACGAAAAAAGAAAAAATAGACAGCTTTGATAACGTCGCATATCGAATCTTACTTAGCAAAAAGATAGTAAGACCTGATGTGGCTCCTGATGAATTAGATGGATTTACAGCTGAAATTGAGAATGTGCTTAAAGAAGATAAAGGTAGAAATATTTCTGCTTTAAACGGTTATATCGCCTTATTAGAATCTGTGGGGACACATCCAGATGAGGATGAGGCAAATCCTGTTTCTGCTAATTTTTTAAAAAAAGCCTTAGCAAATTCTTATAGTGCCATTAGTGAATATGAGAACTATAATAATAATGAGAGTACAAAGCTAGGCTACATAGAAGGGGTGGCAGGTTTTATGAGACATCTGCAACCAGTGAAATTTTTTAGTAGATGGGATACTAATGGTGATTTAGAAAAGATTAAGTCTATATCATTTGTAAGATCTAAGGTGTCTTTTCCTTATTATAAGCTAACCTCAAATAAAGAAGATAGTGATTTAGAAAAGAAGTTAAAGGAGTTATCTATTACCAGTTCATTATTTACCAGTCTTTTAGTAGGTATAAACACTCATCCCACTGTCATGAAGGCACGGCAACATCTAAAAATTGTTGATGATATATGGCAGTGGTTAATGATTAATTTTTTCATGGTTGGTTTAGCTCTTGTTGGCCGGGATTTAATATTTTTTAAGCAAAGGGTTGATCAGGATAAAGATAAAAGAGCTAAGACGAACAGTATATATAAATTCATTCTCGAGGCATTGCCTGTATTAGGCTTCATGGGAACCATTTATGGACTTATGAGTGCTCTGGCTATTGCATATAAGGCGTCTTTGGCCCAAGGGTCCTCCTTCTTGTCTGCCATAGCAATTATTGATATAACCAACGCATTGAGTATAGCTTTTACCACGACATTAGTTGCATTTATATTGAAATTAGTCCTGGATGCCATAACCGTCGCTATACAGATTTTTACTCCAGCAGAATATAGTCCTTTAGGGAAACTTAATTATAAAGAAGGTGAGTCAGAACAATGATGAAACTGGTTTGCAGGACCTCCTTTTTAACGGGGCTATAGCATGCTTTCTGCTATTCATAGTAATAGGCATAAACCTCACAGGTTTTAGCTTGTACTCAAGTGCGAATGGCGAACAGGTAGCAGATTATTCTTCTAAATTTTCACTTCCTATAAAAACGGAGCATTTGAAGGGCAAGATGAAAGTAGCATATTTTGTCCAGATTAAACCAGATAGCAAGTTAGGAGAATCTGCCAAAATTAGATCAATGTATGCTGCCAATAAATCAAATTTTAAGTGGAACGCAGGATCCTTCAAAGCAGAAGAAATGGGGTGGATGTTGCAAGGAGACACATTAGTATATTTCTTAATAGGTACACAGGCCTCAGGACAAACGAATTTTTTAGTAGACCCACCCCATAATGTATTTACAAATGCATCAAATGGCCAGGTTAGGGTAAGACTTTTAGAGGGGGTGTCCAGTTTTGACAATCAAGTTAGGTGGCGTGACTTTAAAGGTGTAACAGAAACTAAATGGATCCCTAATGTACAATTAGAAAATTTACAGATTACGATCCAAAGAGATAAGGATCCAGGGAAAATTGTAAAAGTAAATTCCTCATACTTTCCTCTAGAACACTTATGAAGAAATCAATAAATGTAGGCTTTATAGATGTTCTGACCGGTTTTTTATGCGCCTCAATATTTTTAATGATTTTAATAAGTCCAGGTATTCACCCTAATGATGATATTGCCGGCACACCAAGGGAATTTATACATTATCGCGTAGACTTAAATATTCTACCTACTGGTTCATTAGGAGGAGATACAAGGACGTCTACCAAACTTGATAGTATGAAGCTACAATTTATTTTAAAAATTGGTAAGGAAATAAGATATGTTAAAATCAATAAGTTCAACAGTAATTTAATGATGAGAGACGATCAATTTTTTGATTGGTCGGAAGCGGATAGTATTATAAGATTATACGCATGGGGACCTGCTAAAACATTAGATAGTGGTAGTGTTGAAAAAATAAGCTATCATTTATATGGAGTTTCAGAAATAGATCTTTCAGATTCTATCAGTGAATTACAGGCAGGTGTATTCTATTATGATTATACAGGGATAGAAGATCTATCAGGGGGTAGTGGAGGATTAACAGTTCCACTTGTGGCTAATGATTTAATAAAAGTTAGCCATTCATTGTATTATTTAAATGCTGGTACGGTAAATTCTCCAAATTCTAACCTGTTGCCGCATTATTTTTCTGAAGACACTATTCAGATGGGAGACTATTCGTTTTTAGGAAAGAATTGATGCGAGTTTCACAGGTTATATTACTAGTATTTTTTATGGTCCTGCTATCCTCACAGAAGGCGGGTGATGTAGACTATATGCCTGGTTTGAAGCCGTTTTCTTCTGAGTCTATCAGGAGTTTATCAGTTAGTGACCTTCAGACGCTTATAAAGTTTAGAGACAGATTGCTGTATTTTTATAACAGCACAAGGCTTTCCTCAATTGTGGAAAACCTTGATATACCAAGCATTAATAGCTATGATAAACTAAAGGAACAATACCGAGCTTCAGGCGCCTACTTAGAAGCTAACGATCCTCTGTTCCCTAATGAAAAAATTGAAAATGATGCTCTTTTTGGGAAAATCGTTTCCTACTTAAGGAAGAATTATATCCATGATTCTTCTGAATTAAAAGGAATTATTGCTAGTGAAGGACTAGCTGGTATCTTGGATAATAAAAGCAGAGACAAATTTAATGAGATAGTTGAAAAAATTAAGAATGGGGAAATAGCTCAGGATAGCACTTTAGTTAAAAAGAATGAAGGAATCTTTAAAAGCCTTGCTTTTTTGAATATAATAGCCCCTGTTCTATTATCAGAAGATTTAATGCGCGATGCCGGGATCAATGTTGATAGCTACTATCAGTTATCAAATGAAGACATTGTGAGGGTCTATAGGGTAGCAAGAGGTGTTCATCAAAGGGTCTTAATTGGGAAGGAGTTTTGTGAACAAATAGAGAAAAGTCCGGCACTTTCAAACTTGTTTTCTTCTTTTTTAGGTGTTTGTAAGATTCAGTATGCTGAACTTAACAGGCACATTAATATAAGTCAAGATAAAGCAAACAAGAATCAAAAAAAGTCGAGGCCATATCAATTAAGTAAATATATACTATATGGAACGATTGATAAAGAAATAGAAAAGGTTTTTGGGGAAATCCTTAAGTTGGACCTTGTAAAAGAAGGTGTTTATTCAATAGTAGATGACGGTAATCAAATTAAGGATTCTGTTATTAGTGCTTTAAATGCAGCAGAATCTCTTAGCACTATTTTAGCAGTGCAACATAATTATGATCATGATTATGTTACAATTCCTTTAGGGAGTGATCAGCGAAATTCAATAGTAATAAGATTTAACAAAAACATATCCCAAGCAATAAATACTGCTGGAAAAGCCAAAGATGTTATTGGAGAGGTGTTTATTAAGTATAAGTATGACCAGGCAAAGAGTATCAAAGTTGACTTTAGTGCAAATAATGATTTATTTTCTTCCAATGAATATGCGAGTGATAAGTTAATTGATAGCATTACAGAATCCTCAGATTCTTCTTTAGATATTTCCAAAATTCAAGCTTACTGTGCTGAATTTAAAAACAGTGGTGAGCATAAATTATTTAATGATAGAAAGAAGAATGATCTTTTTCATAAATGGCTAGCCATTAAAACCCAATACATTAAAAATTTTCAAAAGGAAGTAGAGAATGCATTTGTATTACTTCCGCTTGGGTTAAAAATTCATCATTTAGATATTCTATCAAAAGATAAATCGTCTCAATCTAAAGCTTTATTAGTTTCAAGCCTTCAGGCGACAAATGGGGTGCCTATAAAAATTGATATTCCACCCATGGGTATAAATGGGCGTTGGGAATATGATCAAGAAAAGCTTAAAGAGTTTAGTAAAGAATTAGGCCTAAATGAAGTGCTTGGTGTTAGGGTCCATAGAATTATCCCCGACTTAGAAAAAGGTGATGTTATACTGCAGTTAGATATTCCGTGGTATCAAGATATTGTAGGTCTAATTTTCTCAGGTAATGCGCATTTGAAGCCAAATCAATATCTGGAGGTGAGCCTGAAAGATGGAATATCAAGAGAGGTAGTTCAAAAGGCTATTGATAAACAACTCAGTTATCTTGCAGATTCATTAAATAAACACAAAAATAATTTAGGGAAAAGATTAGGTCTGCCAACTAATGCTGTTGTTAAATTTAGTTATAAATATGACAGTATTTATAGTGGAAATACAAAACAATTACGAAGGTTCGAGGCGAAAATAAAGTTTAGTCCTAAATTCTTATTCAGTGGTGGAGGAAGGGGGTGTCAAGCTCCTGACTTAGTTACAAGTGCATTTGTAAAAGAGCGAAACGGCCATTTCAAGTTTGAACTAAAATCGAAGATTGAAGCTGATACCTTTTTGACTTGTGTAACGGAACAAATTACAGATCACTTGGGATCTTTACTGCAAAGCAGTTTGAGGAAAAGTACGGACGGTCTGGAGGACAATCTTACTCAAGTACTTAACGATGTACAGATTCTGCAATCCGTTTATCATGTTTACAAGTCAGAACTTAAAGTTGGAATTAGATTTTTGGGGCATAAAGATACTGTTGTCATAAGCAGAGAAGGGATTTCTTGGCCTAATCATAAGGGATTAGTTAAAATATTAGAGAACAAGTTTGAAAGCTATGCCAGAAGACGGGCTACAGCTACTGTTTGTAAGGGAATTAAAGGTTTCAATTCGCTTTTTGGATATCCCGTTAAGCTAAAGCCAAATTCTGATCATACCCAATTCGAATTGTTTATCAAAGCTGATCATGATAGCTTATCTATAGGTAAAGCAATTTGTGAAGATGAAAAAATAAAAATTAAATTTTTAGATCGAAAAGCACTAGCAGCGCTCCTAGTGCCTAAAATACAAAATCAGCTCACTTCATTGAATAAGGCTTTTGGAGGTAAATTAAGTTTTAATAATCCTGCTGTAACTAATAATAGCTTTATGTTAGATGTTGTTGCTTCCTTACCTGCTTTTGATATCAAGGGAGATACTTTAGGTAAAGTTGTATGGGAGTATGGGAATGCTTTTCCAACGTTTGAAGGTGTGAGATTAGAGGATTTGGTAAAGGGAAGATTAAATGCATCTATAATGCACAAAGTGAAAGCATATGTGCAAAAATCACTTCCTGATACAGTAAAAGGCTTTATGGGTATTGATAGGATTTCTTTCTACAAAGATTCGGTAGAGGTACTTCTTAAGGGATCTTATTTAGAAATAAAACTTCCAGTATCATTGTATGCCTCATTTTTAAAAGTTATCGGAACTGATGGTATTGAAGGCACAATAATAGTAACTGGGGGAGATGGAATGCAATATCCAGAACTTGAGGTAGATGCAGTTAGTCTCCAAGTGATAGCATCAAAGTTGACTAAACCCATTAATAATTTAATAAGAGATGTAGCTAAAATAAAGATTGACCCTCCATTGTTATATTTTTCTCCATTTAGAATCGAAGGAACTTTCGGTGTTAATATCATAGGGATTGTCAATATACCTGCTGTAAATTATAGCTTAGACAAAAGCGGAATCTCTGTAAAGCTACCCCTATCTGTGCCACTTCCCCCGTCTCCAGTAGGTCCCTACGTTTATCTGTTAGATGGTGTTTTGACTATCGATACAAAAGTTGGGGAAGTAATCGCAACGGGTAATATAACAGCTGGAGCCACCTTAGCCGATGCTACAGAAAATGTTAAGATTGCAGTTGTTGCTGGGGTATTAGAATTGAGCTATCATCATTTCGGTAATCTTAAATTCAAAGGCGACCTTATTTTAATGGAAAATATTCCATTTTTAACGGGTAAAGGTGAGTTGAGAGTTAAAGATGGCTTTGCCTCCTATGAAGTAAGTACCCAAGGGTTGGTACAAAAGTTCATAGATTATAAACACGCGGTGAAAATAGATGCGAAAAATTATCTGTATTCTTCACAGACAGCCATGGATATACTAGAAATTGCTGCTGTTAAAAATAAGACTGAAGGTCAAATTATGGATGGCTTTTTTCATTTTTGCATGAACGGAAAAGTAGATATACCTTTTGGTGATGCTTCTGCCGATTTTAATACCCGGCTTGATAGAAGTGGACCACAATCAATATTAAAGAATGGACAGATTGGATTAAATGGTACAATTATTTCAAAGGTTAAAATCAATGCTTTAACTACATACTATAGTACACAAGCAGAGTTATCAGCTTTTGGAATTACTATAGGCGCAGAAGTCCCTAGTTTATCCCAACTGGATCCGAGCTTTATTGAAGATTTGCTCTCTAGTTTGTTCGATTTCAAAGTAGATTTTTCAGATTTAGAATCAGTCGGCAAAGTGAAAGTTTCTTTCTCATCAGGTGAAGATTATTATGAAGGGAATCAAAAGGGAAGTGGAGGTAATTCTTATACTCAAACAAGCGAACAAGAAATTACAGCAATTGGAATAGGAGAAGTTTCTGCAAAACAAACACCTAGTCCAAATACTCCCGAGGAAGGTCCAGAAAGTATGGTGTACAATATAGAAGATGTTACTTTGGCCAATGTGTATGATAAAATTAGTTGTCCTTACACAGTACCACATATGATATTTAAAGGTGGTATTGAAATTAAACATTGTGATAGAGATAGGACAAAGGGATGTGAGAAGTTTACTCCTACAGCATTATTATCTAAAAATAGTAACCATCCCAAAATTGATGCTCAAATATTTGATTACAGTTATTTAATATATACCGAGAAGGCTTGTTATGGGGTGAGTAAAGATAATGTTAGATGTTCTGGGCTGAATCCTACAGTTTTAGATATAGTATTGCCTAATGTGCATTTAAGAGACAACAAGCCTACTTTGATATCCAGCCTGAACGATAAATACTTGATGGTAAGAGCTCCTATATCCACAGGTTTATTAAGGGTAGTAGGAAATGCTGGAAAAAGTAGAATATATTCTTTTGTAGAGCATGATATTTATAAAGATTTGCCTAAATCTGATCAATTTAAATTGTCTTTGAATTTACATGATACTATAAAAATACATCCAGGTACCGAGTATAAGGTAAACCTTTTATATACCAATAACAATTTGCATCTTTTTTTATCATATCAGCTAAATAGTAAAAGTTCAAGTGTTGAAGGTGGCAAGGAAGCAGGTATTGAGATGAGGGAAGGGCTAAAGCCATTAGTTGATTTTACTGGAAGCTTTCTTTTAACTGTTGATGAAGAAAATTATATGAGCTTCATCAATGCTTTTAAGCCAGAGTACAGAAATGATCTTATTAACTATAAAAGAAACCTTGGGAATTTGATACAATACATAAAAGGCAAAAATGATGACCTTGCATTTAGAAAGCAATTAAATTCTGCCTTAGAAAGTTATATGACTTCATTAGGGAAAAATGCAGCAGAGGAAGTAAATATCGCTTATTCAACAGATTCTGATGTAACTGCCTCTTGTTTGCCTGACTATTATGGGCGGATAATTGATTATTCTAAAGATACTGAGTACGATCACATTGATTATTTACATACTTTCAGTCAGGAAGGCTTAAAGCCTGCTAGGGACTATGGTAAGCTAAAATTAAACGGGAATGGTTCTTTGCGGCTGGCGGATGATGATGTACTTATAAAATTAATGTCTTTGAGTAAAAAAGGTAAGGGAGCAAATATTGACAATACTAGAGAAGAATATGTTAAATTATTAAGAGATAGAAGTAAAATAGCTGGTAAACATGTAATGCTCAAAGCCTTGCTGTCAATACCTGATGATACAACAATACAAAAAGCCATTGGAGAGGTAAATCAATACTGGCTCTGGTATATTACTGCCACAGAAATAGATTATCTAAAGTTTCACCCTACAGAATCAAGAAATAGTAATACTAAAGTTTTTACTTTAGTTAGGCTAAAAAGTAATAAATGTATTTATTGGGATGAAACAGCCTCTTCTTTAACTAATCCTGTAAGCCATAAAAACATTACCTTTCATCTTACAGATACAGCTTATCTGTACTCACAGAATAAGTCTAATAAGTATTTATTAAAAAAGGCTTCATTCTCTCATTATTCTCCAACCTTAAACCCTTGCATCAATAATCCTCACAAGGCTTTTTATAGCAGATTGAATGAGTTCTTAAGGGTAGGCAGTTATAGTGCTCTTGATGTTTATCTTGATGCTTACCCAGGTTTAGATCGTAAACATTATTATGCAGCAATGATAGTTAGTAAAAGTGAGGATGGATCGAATGAATATCAAATGTTGTGGGAAACAGAAGGTAAGAGAGAACTTCATCTTAGCACTATTTCTATCCCTCAGTTTGAGAGCCAGGAATTTATAGAGTTTTTTGAAAGATACCCTAAACTAATTGACTTCGAAATAGACTCTTCAATATATATGGGAAAGCGTTTTGAAGCAAAGGATCTTTCGGTTTTACCTTCCATAATGTTTAGGATTCTTTCAGGTTTAAGAAAAGATAAAGTTTGGTTAAGAGATCATGACATAGGTAAATCTCATGTAAATCCACTTTCCATCATCCAGGATGGGCAATGATCTTAACTTAATTAAATACGAAGTTTTTTAAAAAATCTTATTAATATTTTTGTTGGCACGAAAAATGCTTTCGTATCAGTGAACTTATATTTTTTTAGACATGAAAACTTTTGGCTTCACATTAGTACTTTCAATCTTTTTTGTGTCCGCGTTTGCGCAAGAAAAAAGAGCTGTGTTTACTTATGAACATGCTGGCGCTGCAGGCAAATCTGGTCATTTCTCTTTTTATGATGAGAATGACAAGCAATTATTCAGTACCAGCGCATCTGCTGGATATAAAGATGATGCACAAAATCCTTATTCCCAAGGCTTAAAGAATAAAGGCCCTATTCCGGGAGGAACTTGGTACATTACTGCAATCAAAGATAATGGCAAAACCATTCTTCGTCTTGAGCCAGGAGATGATGTTTTAGTTAAGCATAGAGACGGTTTTCTTATTCATGGCTTTGGTGAAGGAAATTCGCCTGAAGAAGCATCTAAAGGCTGCATTATTCTTTCTAAGAGTTACCGTGAAATTTTACGAGATGCATTTATAAGTGGAGGGAATAAGAAGATAAAGATCTATGTAATGCCAGTTGATTCGTCAACGGGTGGTTAATCAATTGTGTGGCATACGTTCGCTTGAGATGCTCTAAATTTATTTTAATTGCTTGAACCTAATTAAATTTTGAACTCATGAAAACTCATTTTTTAAGTCTCGCTTTCGTACTACTCTTCAATGCAGTTACCGTGTCATATCTTGGTGCCAAAGATAAGTTAGAGGATAAACGTCTTGAAACAAAAGAGTGGTTAGTTCTATATGCTATATCTTCTAATGATAGCATTGATACAATTTTGATAACTGATCCTTTCGAGCGACCTGATAATGTGACAAATGAGGATTTGATACAAAAGTTTGAAGATTTTTACGCTAACAAAAGCCTCAAAAATATAAGTACTGTTGATGTGTTGAGTTTTAAGAATTACAAAGAGGCGGAAAAAAAATGGAAGAGTTTAAAAGAATCCGAAGGTTATCATTATAATAAAAGTCTCAGCAGAGCAGCATTTAATCCTAAGTCTGAGTAATTAGCTTTATATATGGGGTTATAAGTTCAATCCAGAATTGCTGAGATTGATTAGGGTCAGTTTTTTTCATTGCTTCGTAAAACATGCTTCCTTATAGCAGCCTGTAGCACATTCCAGTGTTTTCGAACCTGCCTTCTAATCGCAGGCTCTTCCATAATATCACTTGCACGCTCAACATAGCTGATATAGTTGCCCCTGGAAATGATGGGCTTCTTGCGTTCTTCTTTCACCAGCCTGTGATCCCCTAAGTAGTTTTGTTTTAGAACTGTTTTAGGAGAAAAGTCAGGTTTTCTTTTTTTGCCGTAGGCGCTGTAAAGCTTGTAGAGTTTTCGTTTGAAGAGTACCGGCGGGTGTTCAGGGTGAGGTGCATCTAGTTGCTGCATGCGTTTGGCCCCACGCTTTACTGTTGAGATCATGCGGCGGTAGAACTTGGCCAAGTATAATGGACCCCGAAAGTAGGACAGCGATTTAAAGTGTAAAACCATTAAATTGTTGATCTATGCAAAAGAGAAGATCATTTTCAGCCGAGTTCAAGGCTAAATTGGCCATAGAGGCACTGA
>JAESGL010000529.1_pt1 | contig 14846 bp, 14 predicted proteins | sample 9269711 | NCBI WGS metagenome assembly JAESGL01 (sample SAMN14515918, study PRJNA621676) | algae metagenome | isolation source: Kastovskya adunca ATA6-11-RM4 and co-occurring heterotrophs from soil and... | place: Chile: Atacama Desert | collected 2011-06-27
AACATTCTCTAATTATGGCTTAAAAACAGGTGGGCGCTTTTTAAAAACTGCGTTTTCTAGCTGGACGCCTCGCTTTCTTTCATCCCACCCTTAAAAGAGGTGGGCTTTCAGCATCGCTTTTCTGTAAGGCAAAAGTGAAAAGAAAGAAGTACTAACTGCTTCTTCCTTTTGCCTTTCACCTTTAGCATCAATGCCTTGGGTTACGCCTTACGTGAGTAGTACTCAACCACTAGCAGTTCGTTGATTTGTAGAGCCACCCACTCACGCTCAACAATGCTGTTGACCTTACCCGTGAGCGTGTTCTTGTCAAACTCTAGGTGGCTTGGCAGGTTCGCCAAACCGGGAAACTCCAGGTTTTGTTCTACCAAACGCTTGGAGCGATCGCGACTAGAGATCGCAATCACATCTCCAGGGCGGCACTGGTAGCTAGGAATATTGACTCTCCGACCATTCACCGTTACGTGACCGTGGTTCACCAACTGGCGTGCACCAGGTATGGTTCCCGCCATCCCCAGGCGAAACACAGTATTATCCAACCGCATTTCTAAAAGCTGCAGCAACGCTTGACCAGTTGAGCCTGTCGCTCGACGGGCTTTGCGGACATAACGGAGCAACTGCTTTTCAGTGACTCCGTAGTTGAAGCGGAGCTTTTGCTTTTCTTCTAGTCGAACAGCGTATTCTGACCGCTTCCGACGCGCTTGACCGTGCTGACCCGGTGGGTAAGCTCGACGGGCTGTCTTGCGGGTTAAACCGGGCAGATCCCCTAAACGACGAACAACCCGCAGACGCGGGCCCCGATATCTCGACATATAGCTTCCTCTTGTTTACTTGTCCTGGATCTAAACTAAAACTTTAGCCAAAACTATTATTATAAGCCCCATTTTGTCCAATCTTCAAAATAAAGCTGGAAAAAATGAGGGCAAATATATTGTATCTAAATCTCTCTACTCCCTTGTCTCAAACCGCCAAAACCAACATCTACCAGGGGAAGGGAGAAGTTTCCCTGAGTGCTGAAGAACCTATCCTATGCAGAATATCCTCATGGTTGGAGATGTCCAGGGCGGTCTCAATATCTTCAAAGCTTTACTAGAGTATCATTGGAACCCCGAAAATGAGCGATTAATTCAGGTAGAGGATTTGAGCGATCGCGGTCACTTCTGTTCTGAAACGTTTCAGTTTGTTCAGACGTTACAGACTCCATATCCAGAGCAAGTGAGTATTCTGGGGGGAAATTACGAACAAGAATTTATTAGCTACGGAGAAACAGGAGACAATTCCAACTGGCTGCGACCGGGAGGTGGGGACAGGTTGGCAAACTATCAAAACTTCAAAATCTCTCTTTTAGAAGAAGCGGAATAGATGGAAAAGATGCCATTTTTTGGAGAGAGTGAGCATTTTTTTTTAGTTATGCAGGTGTATCTCAACGTGATGAAAACTCCTTTGATCCCAATGCAGATAATGGCGTTCTCTGTACACGGGAACCACTGCTAAATAAATTTAGGTAAGAAGATGTTTAAATTTACTCGATCTATTGAAGCTCATTAAATTACAAAAACTCCTTAAAGCCTTATGAATGATACAAAACAATTGAGAATTGTCTCGCTGCTTCCCAGTGCTACTGAGATTGTGGCGGCGTTGGGATTGACAGAGGCGATTGTGGGGCGATCGCATGAATGCGACTATCCGCCAGAAATCCAAAACCGCCCAGTTTGCACGGAAGCACAGCTAGATTCCCACAAAACCAGTGGGGAAATTGATGCCGATGTCCTCGATTTAATCCAAAAAGCCCTAAGTATTTACAAAATCAAAACCGACGTTCTCGAACAACTGCAACCCACCCACATCATCACCCAAGACCAATGTGATGTCTGTGCGGTTAACTTTGCCGACGTTGAGAAAGCAGTTACCCAACTCACCCATAGCCAGCCACAAGTTATTTCCCTACAGCCAGATCTACTGGCTGACATTTGGGCAGATATTCAACGCGTCGCTGACATCCTGGAGGTAGAATCTCAACCGTTACTGAATCAATTACAATCTCGCGTCGCCGCGTGTCAGCAGAAAACTCAGGGTTTATCAGAACGCGATCGCCCTAATGTTGCCTGTATCGAGTGGACAGATCCGATCATGGCAACAGGTAACTGGATTCCTGAACTCGTACAACTTGCAGGTAGCAATCCCCTATTCGGTACGGCGGGAGAACACTCCCCTTACTTGGAGTGGGAGGCGTTACTCAAAGCCGATCCCGAAATCATCATCATCATGCCTTGCGGTTTCGGCTTAGAGCGCACTCGTCAGGAAACAAAATCTTTGGAGAATCGCCCAGATTGGCAAACCTTGCAAGCGGTGAAAAATGGCAAAGTCTTCATTACTGACGGTAATGCTTACTTCAACCGTCCTGGGCCAAGATTAGTAGATTCCCTAGAAATTTTGGCAGAAATTATTCATCCAGAACTCTTTGACTTTGGCTATCAAGGAACGGGCTGGGAGAATTTGTCGGTTCCGAAAGTTAGATGACGTTCTAAAATATGCACTAAATTAGGAACAATCTATTACTTGACAGATGATATAAATGAGGAACGCCCTTGGACTGCGAGGCGAGGCAATATTCACGGTCTTAATGACTACGTTTCACTCTAATTCCGGTCCAATTTTCAAGCCGCAGTTCTTAGGAGATAAATGGCAGTACATTGATTTTATTGTCGAACTAGTAAGGGCTGAAGGCACTGTCCCTTACTTCTTCGTACAAGTTAAAACAACGCGACAAGGCTATACAAAGAAACTCAAGCGACTGAAAGTTAAAGTACCGCAAGAGCAGGTGCGAGGATTAGCTTCGTATCCAGCTCCAACTTACATAGTTGGCATAGATGAAATTACAGAGAAGGGCTATGTCGTTTCTGCAAACGGGAACTATCTCGCTTCCCTGTCAAGCATCTCTACGGCATTTCCGATTAATAGACTCAACAGGGAAGCTCTGTGGAAGGAGGTAAACGACTTTTGGAGTAGATACAATACTACCCTTTTTGATTCGCAATTTTCCGATCGTGATTGGAGATAGAACTGTGGCAAAAAAGGAAGCTTGGTATATTGGACAACGGGCAGAATCTTTGGCGATTATGTACTTGACCCGTCAAAATGATCTCATTATTTCAAGGCAGCAAAATGATTATGGTTTAGACTTTCTAGTAACAATTGGTAAAGAAGGAAATTACAGTGGTAGGCTCTTTGGAGTAACTATTAAAGCGACGGTTTCTGCTTCACGAATAATTCAGCACGATAATACTATCAAGATTCCGCCTAATCTAAAATCATTCCAATTTTTTACTGAATTACCTTTCCCCGTTTGCCTATTCTTTTTTAATCTCGAAGACGATCGTGGGTATTACAAATGGATTTTAGAACCTGTTGTCGAAGAACAGAGCCATCAAAAACTCATCTTCAATCAAAGTAATAAGTTTAAAAACTTAACTGATGAGGAAATAGATAAAATTATCTCAGCGGTGAATCGCTGGTACGATAGTCGAAAAAGCGCACTTGTAAGCTTGCACAGGTGACGTTCTTTAGTATCAACACTCTTGCGATCGCGAAGCGTTGCTCTAGGTTAGCGTAACCCACCAACTTAAAAGCCAATTTCTAGCTTGGTTGCAGATTGGCATGAACCGCTAACCAGATGCACGGCGGTTCAGCGCTGGTATGCTCAACCCGGTGCTTTTGGTGAGCCGGAATCAGGACATAATCTCCGGCTTGGAGACTAATACTAGAACCATCCAAATAGGTAAGCTTCGCCTCGCCTTGTAGAAGAATTACCCACTCATAACGTTCTTGGTCGTACCACTCCCCTTCCGGTGTAGTTTGTCCGGTGGAAATGATCCGCTCAATTAACACAGCTTCACCCGACACCAAAGGCTCAAATAATTCTTCAGCAGACAGTTCAGTGGGTAAGTGGAAAATATTAGCCATATCTGGGGTGGAAGTTGAACGGGTAAAAGGAGCGATCGCTGGTGGTGGTATCTACCACTTCACATTTGTAATGACTAATTTAATGACTACACATCCCTAATAACTCGACAAGGATTCCCAACCGCGACAACCCTAGCGGGGAGATCTTTTGTCACCACACTACCTGCACCAATTGTGGTGTTGTCACCAATGGTTACGCCAGGACAAATAATCGCACCGCCGCCAATCCAGACGTTGTTGCCAATTGTAATCGGGGCAGCAGATTCTAAACCTGCTAAACGCATTTCTGGATCGATAGGGTGAGAAGCGGTATAAAGTTGCACTGAAGGCCCAACGAGGACTTTGTTACCAATGCGAACTGAGGTGCAGTCCAAAATCACACAACCGCAGTTGATGAATACATCGTCACCCACATAGATATTGCTGCCGTAGTCGCAGAATAAGGGCGGCACAATTTCGATATTTGAGCCAACTTGAGCAAATAACGCTTGTAGCACTTCTGTGCGTCGGTTTACTTCTTTTGCTAGCGTACTGTTGTAGATTTGAAGAAATTCTCCAGCTTTGGCGCGATCGCGTGCCAACTCCGGGTCATTCGAGCGATACAATTCACCCGCCAGCATCTTCTGTTTTTCGCTTTTTTCCACGCTGAGAGCCTACCTCAAAACTTACGCAGCAACACCAAATATAGTAGGGCGAAGGGCATTTCTCCCCTACCTATAGGTTGCTTTTCCGGGAAATACCTCTATCATTTCAGCTCTTAGGGTTACAACGAGTGTTAATAAGCAATTGCGATCATCAGAGTGTCAGTGTGACTCAAACTCGCCCTAAGGGAACAAGATCTGATAACTCTCTACTCAACTCAGTAAAATCACTTATGCCTTTACAAAACATTAATCGGAATAGTTTAACTTAGTGAGTGCTTTCCGGAAATGTTTGCTAAACCTTGAACAATGAACAGGAGCAGCCCTGTTAATGTGTAGATGACATGCGAAAATTGACGGCTCAAGCTAGGGATGCCTTCATTCAACTGCTCTATAAGCGAACTATCCTGATTTTGGCAATTCTATTCTGTGCAGGAGTAGGAGTGGCAATGTCAAATATGTCTCGTCTCTCCTCAAACCTGATCGAGTCACAAGCGCTTCAGAATGCCACCCTCTATGCCGACGCTATAGCAGAAGCACGTACCCTCTACAGCGTTGGCGCTGTCAATCGTTTAGCAGATGTTCACAATGTCATCATTACTCACGACTACGCTACCCAAGAAAACGCCATCCCCTTACCCGCCACCTACCTGCTCGAACTGGCTAAACGTCTCAGTGAAAAAAACCAAGGGATGTCAGTGCGGCTATATAGTGACTTTCCTTTTCCCTCGCGAAATAAAGAAGGAGGGCCCAAAGATGATTTCGAGTGGGACGCCCTCAGTGCCTTAAGGAAAAATTCTGACCAGCATTTTGTACACATTGAGCAGTTTCATGGTCGGCGAGCCTTGCGATACGCCCAAGCCGATATCATGCAAGCAAGCTGCGTTGAGTGTCATAATACCCATCCCAGTAGCCCAAAGACTGACTGGAAAGTAGGGGACGTGCGCGGCATATTGGAAGTTACTATCCCATTGGATGATTTTGCTACCCAGACAAAAACAGCACTGCGAGGAACCTTATTCGCACTGCTATTTTTATCTGCCTTGGCACTATCAGGACTGACCCTGGTAATCGGTAGACTACGCCGCACTTCCCACGAGTTAGAGAAGCGAGTCATTGAACGCACGGCGGCGTTACAACAAACCAATGCTGAACTAAAAACTGAGCAGGAAAAGTCTAATCATTTGTTGCTCAATATTTTGCCCGAATCCATTGCCCAGCAGTTGAAAGATGGTAAGAGCAAAATTGCTGAAAGTTTTGCGGAAGTGACGATCCTTTTTGCCGATATTGTTGGCTTCACCGAGCTTTCTGAAAAGAATTCTCCAGCACAACTAATTAATCTACTCAATGATATTTTTTCTGCCTTTGATAGATTGAGCGAAGAGCATAAATTAGAGAAGATTAAGACGATTGGGGATGCCTATATGGTAGTAGGTGGATTGCCTAGTCGCCGGATCGATCATGCCGAAGCCATCGCGGAAATGGCATTAGATATGCAACAAGAGTTAGCACGATTAAGTGCATTACATGGGGCTAATCTTAATATCCGCATCGGCATTAATACAGGGCCTGTCGTGGCGGGAGTAATTGGTACCAAAAAGTTTATTTACGACCTGTGGGGCGATGCGGTAAACACCGCTAGTCGGATGGAATCTCATGGGTTAGCCGGGTGCATTCAAGTCACGGAATCGACCTATGACCGATTGCAAGATAAATATTTGTTTCTGAGGCGGGGGACTATTCAAGTCAAAGGTAAAGGAGAAATGACCACCTTTTTACTAGTAGGGAAGAAAGTCTCTCAACTAGTTAGCGTTTAGGGAGTTTAATAATACACCTAGCTCAAACCTTCTCGCGGCGATATTTGACTCGATACGGTATTTGATCAAGCGCTTTAGAGATTCGGCAAGACTCACATTCCTCGCTTAGAATTTTCCACAAACTGTTTCCCACAATCCTTACAGCGATAGCACTGCTTCCCCCGGCGATGTCCGTTTTTGGATAACTGCTTTGATTGACAGTGGGGGCATATCATTACTTTCATTACATTGCTCAACAGACTATCCCCCACATATGACTCTAAATATGACACCAGTAAGTCTTCAATTTGCTGAATTAACCGTTGACGGTGTTGCAAATCGGGGTTGCGAAGTGCCGACAGCATGACCGCATTGGCGCTATGAACGCACACTTCTGCCAACAAACTGCACTGCGCCTCACTCAATGCCGGGTTTCGCTGCTTCAAGACACTTGCCATGAAGTTAATGGCTTCTTGAGTCATACTTTCATCAATCGACTGAAACATTTCGCGGGAGACAAAAAACTGCACAAACACCACCCGTGACACGGGCTGCTCAAACAGTTTTGCAACAGCCGTGGCGATCGCGCGAATCATTTGGCGAAGCGGTAACTGGACAATTTCCGGCGTGTTTGCCTCTGCCCACATGAGCTTAACCCGCTCGACATGGCGTAACTCCATCGCATTAAAAATGGCGGCTTTGTCGGGAAAAAACTGATACAGAGAACCAATCGCCGTTCCCGCTTTTGCCGCAATCAGATGAGTGGTTGCCGCTTCATAGCCCACCTCGTCAAATACTGCCGCCGCCGCATCTAAGATTTTTTCAACTCGTTCTTTCCCTCGTTGCTGTTTCGGTTGACGACGCAGACTGCTTGACGAATGCGAATATTCTGTCATATTTTAAGAACGTGACTGATTTTTCACAATTTTATATCTCGCGGAGAACATCATGCAGTCTATGCTTCCTGGTGCGCCTTGGCTGTTGGCACATAAGTCGATGCTGGGCGTGAATCAACCTCGGAAAATTTCCTTGTATGGTAATGACTATGTAATGTGGAAAGATGCTGCCGGAGCCATCCATGCCCTGCCTAATGCCTGTCCGCACATGGGAGCGATGCTGTCGGAGGGATGGTGCGAAGCCGAAAGCAACGGCACAAGCGCTGTGGTCTGTCCGTTTCATGCTTTGAAGTTTGATGGATCGGGCTGTACCGTTTTGCCAGGAGCGAGCAAGAAAACCTTGCCCCAACTGCAACCCTTAGAGCTAACGATTCAAGGAGATTTCATTTGGTCTTATGGGGGATATGAGCCGAAAATCCCCATTCCTAGCGTGCTGAACGACATCGCAAATAGTTACTACTTTATCGGGCATACCGCAGATAGAAGTGTCGAGACAGATTTGCTGACCATGCTGCTAAATATGCACGACTACAATCATCAAAACGGCACTCACCGAGATTTATTTCGGATTACCAGTGTGGAGTTTCATCAATTCATTGATGACGGGCATCATTCCCATGCATTTTTTGACACGCCCACAGCTCCCTACAGCTTGGTAGAAAAGCTCAGGAAACCCGATTTGCTACTACTGCCCAGCACCATTAAAGCGCACCTGGAAAATCACTTTCCAGCCTTAGTAATTTTTCATGGAGAAATGCCGTTGGGTAAAGCCGCCCAATGTAATATCTTTGTGCCAGAAGCAGAGAATCGAACGCGGACTTATATTTTGCTCTTTGGTCAAGCTAAGCATCCAGTTTTTAAGCTATTTGGCAGCACGTATCTCAAGTTTGGCAAGGTCGTTGTGGATCAAGATGCAGATATTTTAGGGAAACTTTACCCCGATACGCCTCAGAAAATTAAGCTCAACAATGAAGTGGGGATGGACTGGGTGCGGCGTAATTTTGAGAGCTTCCCCAATATTGTAGAACCTAATTTTTCAAAGAAGACGGCGAATACGCCTTGAGGCGATCGCTAAACATCAATCACAACTCGCCCCACAGGGTAAGCAATACAAGGCAGAATATACCCTTCTTCCTGCTCACTCTCATCAAGGGCATCCGGGTCTCCTTCATACTTCACTTCTCCTTCGAGCTTCCGTTGCTTACAGGTGCCACAGACACCACTACGGCAGCTACTATCAATCTCAATTCCTTCTTGTTCAGCGAGTTCGAGGATGGAGTCTTGCCCATCACTGACGACTTCTTGACTAGACTTGGCAAACGCTACAGCCAGCCCACCAGACTTTACTTCTGGAGAGGGTGCGGGCGTTGAAAGTAGCATCGGTACTGCAATACGGATACTATCTAGGGATACTGCACCCTTTATTGGCTCAATGGGTTCAGCTACAGAGGTAGGAATTGGTGAGGCTAAAGGAGATGGCGGCTTGGAGTTTTTCGCACCGCCAAAACTTTCCTCGTAGTAGTTTTGCATCGGGAAACCCAGACCTTCCATCATGGTTTTAACACCTTGCATAAAACCATTGGGCCCGCAAACATAAACTGTACGTTGCCAAAAGTCAGGAGCGATCGCATATAGCATTGTTTCCGTCAGTCTACCTGTAAAGCCGAACCAGGCTTGACCTGGCTCCGAGCGAGTAGTCGCGATCGCCAAACGAAACTTGGGGTTCCGGGCGGCTATCATCTCTAACTCGTGCCGGAAAATAATATCCTTGGGACTGCGGGCGCAATGAAAAAAGACAATATCGCAATCAGCAGCGGTATCAAAAACCCACCTCGACATCGACATCATTGGCGTAATGCCACTCCCGGCGGAAATCAGCAGCAGTTGTTGAGCCGGATTGTCAAAACAGTTAAACTTCCCAGATGGCCCCTTGACTTTGATTTCGGTGCCCACCTTGAGGTTGTCGTGCAACCAATTGGAAACTAGACCCGCAGGAGCATCGGGGACATCCGGTGGCGGGGGAACGCGCTTCACCGTGATTTCTAACGTATGAGGTCGTGAGGGGGTAGAAGAGATCGAGTAAGAGCGTTTGACACTCTTGCCATTGATTTGCAGATTCAACGTCACAAACTGACCCGGCTTATAGGTAAATCGCACGGGCGGCTCTGCTACGAAACAAAAGGTCTTCACGTCCGCCGTTTCGTTAGTGATCCGCAAGCAGCGAACCGTCAGTTCATCTTTTGTCCAAGAGCTGATCTGCTCTGGGGGTACAAGTGCCAGAGGCATGTATTCCCTGGGAGGAGCGGTTGGCAATAGCGGTTTTTGAGTTGCCGGAGGGATAACGATGGGGCGAACCGTGGGTGGTGTTGGGGCGGGAGTTGCGGCGGCAATTTCTGTCGTTTCCCCTTCTGATACCACAGCTTTGATGACAAGAATAAATTCACCAATCCGAATAATGTCATTAGGTTGGAGGAGATATTTTTGGTTAACCTTGACGACTTCGTCATTTAATCGAGAGCCACCTAAACTTGCTAGGTCAGTAAAGCAATAGTGTCCTTCCTCAAAGCAAATACTTCCGTGGACGCGGCTCACTTCTGGACTATCGAGAAAGATGGCGCAGTGGGAAGAGCGACCAATAAAACACTCGCCGTTAATCGTCGTTTCTAGCTCTAGGTCGAGTTCTTGGCTCTCAGTTGGTGTTTTAGAGTCTAGCAGTTTGATTTGGAGCATAGGTTTGAGGGAGTTTAAGAATTTGAGAAATGCGATCGCTTACCTGTTGTCTCAACGGTTTATATCTAGCCCCCGTTTGACCTGAGTCAGGGGGAATATCGGTCAAAATCTTGTTGTTACTGAGCCTTGACTTTGGCAGTTAGTCTTTGTAGGCGATCGCTCAGGATCAGCAAGAGATTCCTCGCTAGCTCAGAATCCTGACGCAACACCATCTCAAAATTCTTGGATTTAATCGCTAAAACTCGGTTTCTCTCGGCGGTTGTCACTACCGTTGCCGAACGCCTTTGGCGGTTCAGTACTCCCATCTCGCCAATTGTCTCGCCGATATGGATTGCACCAACGATATGCTCCCCGTCTCCTCGGATGACGCTGACATCTGCGGCTCCCTCAATCAGCAGCAAAATTTCATCGGATGGTTCGCCAGCTTTGCATAGTTGCACCCCGCGCGGGTAAATCTTGACCTCCGCATCACGAGCTAGTTCGATCAGGGCATTCGGGTTGACGGTTCTCAAAAAACTGCTCTCAAATAGCAATAACAACTTATCAAGAGTTCCCAGCACCTTCGCAGCCGTATCCTTATGCACCCGGCGTTTTTCCCAGTGAACGGTAATCGATGGCTCAGAGGCACTACCAAAGCGAATCACATCGCCTTGGTAAAGCCGCTCACGGTCATTGTGGATGACTTTCTCGTTGATATAGAGACCATTGGGACTGCCCAACTCGATGGCGCTAACTCCTTGGTCATCTAGATAAAGCAGGGCGTGTTGCTCAAAGACGTTGGGATCGAGAAGTACAATTTCGTTCATTGGTCTGCATCCCACCCGCACTACTGGCTGCTGAAAGACGCGCTCTTCCATCTTTCCCCTCACCGCAATCCGAGCAATTAGGGTTTGCACCCCCGCATCAGCCTCCGCTGAGTCCGGGTCGAGAATATTGTTGGCGGTTTCTCGCACTAGCCAATCCCCTGGTTTAGAGACGCTCAGTAACTGGCGAGCTGAGGAGCGACCTTGCTCTGCATCTAACTGGTGCAATGCGTAGAGGCTGGCGGCTTCAATCAGGGGGTCTAGCTCTTGCAGCAGTTCGTTGAGAACCGCGATCGCACATCCGAGACGGCTTGCTGGCATCACTTTAGAGTCCAATTGTCCAGCAACTCGTAAGACGGTGGGGATTCCGGTAGCGCTAGCCGAAGGCGATCGTCCTAACGGTATGGTTGCGACTTGTCTAGAGGCGGTGGCGGGCTGTACCGCTAGCACTTCCGGCATTGTTCCCGACTCAGTCGGTCGCAGCAACGCCACAACCTCAGCACTCAGTCGGTTTTCCCAAGCCAAAGTGCCATCGGTTCCTTGCCAAAGCTCAGCCAACACATTCTCCGCCAAGACAGCGATCGCGCTAGCAATCTTTGCCGCTTCCGGTGCATCCCTCAAAATTTCCAGAATACTCAGCAATTGCTTCGTCACAATCTGTTGCTTTTGCTGCACAGCAACCAGTTGCAGTAACTTAAATACAGGCGCATCTGAGTTAGGAACCAGGTTGTTCAAGACCTGGTAACGCACAGCCAATTCCTTCAACTGGGCAACCAGCGACTCCGCGCGACGCAAGAGCGTGCTGTTTTCATCAAACATTCCCGCTAAAACCTGGGCTTCCTCTTCGGCGGTAATCCCATACTCCCGTTTCAATGCGGAGGTTTGCTTGTGCTTTTGTCGGAGCGCCACTTGCAAAGGTACTCCCGTCTCCACCAACTTCAGTAGTTGCTGCTCTAAGGATTGCCGATAACTAGCAAGACGCAGCTGGTTTTCACGGGATTGTCGCTTCTGGGGATTAAGCAGGTCAGGGCTTTCAATTCCTAGCTCAGTCAAAGCGGTAAAATGCTCTTCTTCTTTTAGCCCTAATCCTAAACGGACTGGCTGGAGAACCTCTAAGCTATCGGCAGAGTCAGCCTCACCCTGTTCTAAAGCCTCTCGCAGCATCCCCTTGTAAACCTGTAACCCGTATTCTCGGTTAAAGCTGGGCAGTACTTTAGCCAGAACATACACCTCATCCGGTTTCAGGTCTTCCATCGAACGACCTTCCAAGTACCTAGAGAAGTCAATCGTTAACTTACTCAACTGACGACGCAAACTATCCGCTAGACTCTCGCGGGAATAGGCATCGTTACTACGTCCTAAGGTTCGATAAAGCCACAACGTGCTGACTAAAATCACAGAGCCGTTAAAGATTAACTGTAGGGAAATTGGGAGTTTTCCCAACAGAGGACGACCGCCAAAAATGAAGAAGGTATTAAAAGCAATAAAGGTGGCGATCGAAAAAGTATGGTGTAAGACCTGGTGTTGATTGAGCGGTTTATTGAGCCGTTGGCGATAGGCTTTATAATTGCGTTCTAGCTGTTGAAAAAGAAAATAGCTTGCTCCTCCAAATAAGGCGAGGGTGAGGGGAGCCGCTATCAGTTTAGGAATGGGAATGGGTTGCTCGAATAGATAAAATCCCGGTCTGAAAATGGATTGAAGCTGGGTAGCGTCGCGACCGGAAACGCCTGCATAGTAGTAATCCCAGTTGCCGGAATAGAGGAAGTAGTACGTAAAAAAACCGATTGCCAGTCCCAGGTAACTGTACTGGATTAATTTTCGCCCCGGCTTATCCAAAACGTCCCAATAGGAACGTTCCGCATCAATATCTAGACAAGGAGACTGACAGCTAACACAGGCACTTTTCTCGTTCCCTTCCTTATCAACCGTTCTACACATAGATTGAGTGACAATCTGCCGCTGTCCCTGGTGGGCTTCACTTCCGAGCAAGCCCCGTGGCCCCGTGTAGATCATCTGCACCGGAGCCATTGGACAAAAATACTGGCACCAACTTTTACCGCCGTACCAGTAACCGATAAAGATGGCGCAGAAAATCGTGAGCAGGAGAAAAATTCCCAAGGCGATGCGATGGGAATCAACCAAAAGCAGCCTAATATTCAATCCAATAAAGAGCAGTCCTAATTGCAGGTATAAATGATTGCGAGCCAGCCAGGAATTTTTGGCGACCTTGGCTAACTCTTTGCGAACTGCTCCTGTACGCGGATTAACAACCTTCTGTTGGCGCTGCCATCCCAAGGCACGAGGAATTTGAGATAGAAATGATAAAGGGCAAATGCGCCGCCAAGCTTCATGACCAAAAACCAGAAGAATGATAATAGAGCTGGGAACGATCGCTCCCCAGAATAGAGGTGCTCCCAAGGTATAGGGTGCTTGCTTAAGGCATTCTCTCTGAATCTTGACGCATTGATTTAGGTTGAGACTAAAGGGACTACTTTGATTGTTTGGATGAGTGAGATGGATCGAGATGGGGTCATAAAAGAGCGAGAAAATTAGAATTATCCAGCCGATAGTCAGCAACCATCTGACTATATGCATCTGCTTTTCTGGCACCTTGTCAAGCATTGCTGTGACTCCTCGCAGATTTGGTTGTTTTTAAGTAAAAACGTTTTTTTCGTTTGCAGAGTATCAACTACTACAAACCCCTGTTAAAACCCCTAAGTATGGGGTTTGGTAGAAGCCCTCTAGTTAAAAACAATCAATTGCTCAGAAACACTATGTTTCTGAACAAACATACACCTATCCAATGTTCAATCCTGATGTCCCTCGGTGATATTTGTACTATCCCTAAAACTGTTTACGTGCTTTCACTGAGGAAATCAGGACACTTTACTGCAATCTTTTCAACTTATGTGCCACAGGTATCTCAGGGAGCTTTGTAAGAATTATCGGAGATACAGGAAGCGATCGCTAACTAGTCTACAAGTATTACCTACTGATTTCCGTAAATTTACCAAAGTCAAAAGTATTACTAGAGTTATAAATACTGAAGAGAAGACTAACCCGATTATGCGAAAAACACGGTTGTTAATTGCCTCTAGTATTGATGATTACGTTGCCAGAACATCAGGAGATGTAGAATGGCTATTTACCGATTCTTACTATGGTTGTGTTGAGTTTTGCGCTCAAATTGACACGGTGCTAATAGGGAATAAAACCTATCAGCAAATGCTGAGTTTTGGGGAATACCCTTACCAAGGTAAGAAAGGTTTTGTTTTCTCAAGAACTCAACGTGAAAAAGACCACAATGTCGAGTTTGTCGGAGGCGATATCAAGAGCTTTATTCACACACTACTTAACCAGAGCGGTATTGATATCTGGTTAGTTGGGGGATAGTAGTAAAAAAGGAGCCTATCTTGAGAGGGTATACAGGTCACAAACTTCACTTAAATGATAGTGATAAATTTGCCGAATTAAAAACAACAGGCAAGCATCAAGTGCGGCTGGATGATCAAGATGGACAAAAAAAGATCCAAGTTAAATCGGGTGGCAATCACGAGATTTTGCTTGATGATAATACCAGTGCCAAAATTATCAAAGTTACGTCGGCAGGTGATATTAAGTTGCAAGCTGCTGCTGGAAAAAAATTACTTTAAATGCTCAGCCGCCAGCATTATGGATTATGCTCCTTTCCGTGAATATTCTGCCGTTTGGGCTGTGTACATCTCCCGCCAATCCCGCTGTGGCAGCAGCAACGGCGGCAGCATTGGGGGTGTTAACTCCCATGCCCTGCGTTCCGGTTACGGTGGCTCCCTGTGTTCCAGGGGCAGTGAAGGTGAGAGTTGGCATGTTTCCCGCGCTTCCCAATACAGCAATGTGTAACTGCATGTGGGGTGGGGTAAGCTTCCCCGCTCTTTAGAGACGGGGCTTTCAATAGCCCTGAAGAGTCCCAACTGAGTTGACAGCTAAGAATCTTCGAGCCTTCAGGCTGCGTTACGGACAGCCCCACGAGCCGAATCATTT
>JAESGL010000532.1_pt1 | contig 14779 bp, 15 predicted proteins | sample 9269711 | NCBI WGS metagenome assembly JAESGL01 (sample SAMN14515918, study PRJNA621676) | algae metagenome | isolation source: Kastovskya adunca ATA6-11-RM4 and co-occurring heterotrophs from soil and... | place: Chile: Atacama Desert | collected 2011-06-27
TCCCCGTCCACCGGCAGGAGAAGGATATTCGCGTGATCGGCCGCCTCGCGCAGGCCCTTGAAGGAGGCATGGCGGAGCTTGCCGTCGCCTGTCCAGCCTCGATACTCGATTTCTGCGACCAGTTCCGTACGAGGTTGTGACCCATGTCTTAGGTACGTTCCGTTACCTATGTGTCCGGGCCGGACATATGCGGGATGGCGGAGAGGAAGACCGCCTACATAGCGTCCGAGACAATGCTGCCCCATGCGATAAGCCATTGAACGCAATAGTTTACCATAAACCCTTTGTGCGGGGCCGTCCATCGACATCCTACTGCATCCGCTTTAATGTGTGGGTGCAAATGTGGGCTGTACGAGTTCGACGGAGGCTGAGTGAAAGGGAAAGGCCGACACCCGGAAAAGGCGCTGACGGCAGTTCAGGTCCGCAGCCTCACGCATCCGGGCCGCTATGCTGACGGAAATGGCCTCTACCTCGTGGTCGAGCCCACGGGGGCCAAGCGGTGGATGCTGCGCACCGTTGTGCAAGGACGGCGGCGTGATATCGGACTTGGCGGTCTTACCCTTGTCTCGCTCGCGGAGGCGCGGGACAAGGCCTTGGCATACAGGAAGCTAGCCCGCGACGGCGGCGATCCGCTTGCCGAGCGAGGCAAGACGAAAATCGTTGTTCCGACCTTCGCGGAGGCGGCCCGACAGGTTCACGCCGAGCACAAGGCGACGTGGCGCAACGAGAAACACGCGGCGCAGTGGATTAACACCCTGCGCACCTATGCCGGCCCCCACATTGGGGAGCGTCGGGTCGATCAAATTGACACCCCGGACGTGCTGCGGGTGCTATCTCCCATCTGGCTCACTAAGCCGGAGACGGCCCGGCGGGTGCGTCAGCGGGTCGGCACGGTCCTTGACTGGGCGAAGGCGGCAGGGCACCGCACCGGCGACAATCCGGTCGAGAGCGTGGCCAAAGGCCTCCCGAAGCAGGGGGACCGGAAAGAGCATCATGCCGCTCTTCCGTACCCGCAAGTGCCGGATTTCATCGAACGGTTGCGGGCGTCTCAGACAGGCGAAATCTCGCGGCTTGCCTTTGAGTTCCTGATCCTGACGGCGTCGCGCACCAGCGAGGTGCTTGCGGCGGAATGGAGCGAGATCGATGGGGCGAGGGCACTTTGGACGGTGCCCGCAGATCGCATGAAGGCGAGGCGGGTTCATCGAGTTCCGCTCAGCGGCCGCTGCATTGAGATACTGGCAAGAGCAAAGCTGCTGGGCGCTGGCAGCCCCTATTTATTCCCCGGCCGCTCGGTCCAGAAGCCCATGTCCAATATGGTGTTCCTCATGCTGTTGCGGCGCATGGAGGTGCCGATTACCACGCATGGCTTCCGATCTTCGTTCCGGGACTGGGCGGCGGAGGCGACGAGCCTGCCGCGCGAAGTGGCTGAGATGGCACTCGCGCACACCATCGAGAGCAAGGTCGAAGCCGCCTACCGGCGCGGGGACCTTCTGGAAAAGCGGCGTGAGATGATGGAGCAGTGGGCGCAGTTTGTGGCGCAAACTCCGGCTTCACTGGAAGCTCTGAAGGTCGAGAACAACGAAGCCAATGCCGCCCGATGGTCGCAGGAAAAGATTATCTGAACGATCTGAAAGCCGCTGGTGGAAGTTTGACGATGGCTCGAAAGGTGCGGCGGAAAAACGCGCAGACGGCGAAGCAACGCAGCAGCCGAGTTCACGACCTTGACGAACGGCGAGAACTTCTTGCTCATTTTCTGAGGGCGCGAGAGAGGGAGATACCTGCAGCGGAAATCGCACAAGAACTCGGTGTGTCAGTTGCGACTCTTTACCGCTGGCTTCGGAAGCACGAAACACCAGACGGCGGGAGTAGCTCCTCCGGGCTAACTGCAGTAGAAAACGCTATCAAAACGCTCTGCAATCCGTCCTCATCGGAGAAGTACGAGCGACTGGATGCAATTTTCAGGTTTTCAGCGTGGCTAAGATGGCCGAACGATCCGGCTGTCCATGACGTGGCGGTTACGTCATGCGCCGTCTCGTACATTCGCAGATCTACCGGGGCCGACACCCTTGCGGAACTTTCGCCTGCCGATCTGTCGTACCTCGGACGGCATCTGCGTCTTGATACGCTCTCTCGGATGTGCTCTTCCGAAGCGATTGACTTTCCCTACTTCGCGGATTTCCGGATTGACGATCAACCGCACACGCAGCGCAATGTCATTGCTGACGTAATCTGGTTTCTGCTGGCGTATGAGTATCATCCCGGCGGCGGGCGAGCCAACCCCAGCCTCTCCAAGGTCCATTTCCTTCTGGAGAACAACGCCTTCCGCTACAGATGGCCCATCTCTCGCCGCACGTTTCAGACATTTTGGGCCGCGAATGCTGCGGCGGCTCCTTTCCTTTACGTGGAACAAGCGCATTCGACGTTAGATTGGGCGATAGATCCTCTCGCCGTCACTTTCTCTGATGATGTCGATGACCTCCTCGGCCAGGAGCAGGCGGTCAGCGAGTATTTCGCGCGATGCCGTTGGGCGGTGGAAGAGCTACAAGCTCGTCTGGATCGGCGGGCTCTAGAGAGGATTGCATTCCCGCTATTCCCAGACGGAACGGCAACCGAGGAGCTGAGGCCTCGGGCTCTCACCCCCCTTATACGCGAAACATTATTGCAGTTTTAGGCGCCAGGACCTTGTTCCGTCTGCATGTTTAGTGGCGTAAGACGTAGATGACATTCTTGCACGACAATGTTCCTGCCATCTTCCTGTTGCGCCACAAGGAGCGCATCAACGGAGACTTCGATGGCACACTCAATAGCGACACACAGTGAAGACCTACCCCCCAACGAACTGCCTCGAACCGGTTTTGTCCGTCTCGCAGGTATTCTCGCACCTAACGGGCCGATACCTGTCAGCCGATCCACTTGGTGGGCAGGGGTCCGAACGGGACGATTTCCCCAGCCCGTGAAGCTGGGTCCGAGGACGACAGTTTGGCGTTGGTCCGAGATCCGAGCGATGGTCGAGGGAGATAACTGAGATGTCTCCCGTCCACCTTGACCGGCAGGGGCTTGCCCTCTCGCGAGCTCAGATCGCCCGAAATTCTCACAAAGCGAAAACGAAGGATGCGCGATTCAGGAAGAAGAAACGGCTTGTGGAGCCTCACACCGTCCACAAAGACCTCCCGAAAATTGAGCAGCTAATTTTACCGTCTCAACGGGAGATGACCATAGACGGTATACGTCTGAGCATCGAAGAATCTCGCGGAATGTATTATGAGAGTCTCGATCGCGATGTCGCCAGATGTGTTGTTGTGGCACGTTTCTATCTTCAACACGCGGATGAGATCGACGATGGAGACTTTGACAGAGACTTCGTCAAGCGCTTTCGACGCAAAGGATCGCAACCGCTTCATGCTTTGAAATGGGTTCTCAGGAAAGCATTCTCTGACCCTAAAAAGTCAAGCCGAATTCTAAATGCGGTTCGGGTCCTTTTTGTCGATAATGTTGCGGCAGAAGATTTTCCTCGGCGGGTGCGCGAGGCTGGCGGCTATGCCGAAATGCAGCGGGTAAACTCGAAGCAGCGTTCGAAAGAAGAGCACGGAGTTGTCGAGCCAACTGGTGAAAACGCTAAAGGCGAACGGCAAATCGTCCAAGACGACAGCCCTTGCACGCAGACACCTCCGGAGGCGGCGAGACATCGCTTTCATGTTGAGGCGCCGATAGAATTCCAATTCGGCGAGGGCCAGCATCACTTGGAAGATCTTCCTGAGAAAGGCTACGCTTACTTTAGTGCAGAGTTTACGCGCTTGCATGACGGCAGTATGATATTCACGATCTTCTCAACGGAGGATGTATCATAGCGTTGTGCGGATATCTGCGTCTGATAGAACACTCCGGGGGCGCAGCCTAACGGCCAGCCCCCGGTAAACCCTATAGTCAATACACACCCCCTTAACCCCTCTAATACAGTGAAATACTCCGCTAGGGGTACTGTATAAAGCTATTTATGGGTAGGATCATGAAATTCGAGAATAGACCCCCCTTGCTTCGCTTCCCCACCGGTGAGCTGCCCCGGATTGTAGACCTTAAGACTTATGAACAAGTGCATCTTTGGGCCGACGCTCTGATTAAGGAATATCTCGAGTGGCCTCGGTCAAACTACGGAACAACGGCAACTCGCGAGGCTGAGCTTGAATTGCGGAAGAGCGCTTCTCCAGCACTGTACGCCGTTAACGCGTATTCCAGAATCAGGTTCGCCCGGACAGTCGTTGAACATGCGGCAAACTCTGGGCCGCTCTCAACTCAAAGATCGTTTTTCGTTACTATCGTTCCGGGTCGCTTCACTTTCCCTGTTGGCGACGAGGGTGCGGCTGAGCCGAAGGAGCAAGCAATAATCCGGCGCATAGGTCCGGCTGCACGCTTCGACGTCCGTCGCATTCAGGCCCTCGCTCGTCAGGCCTTACAAGAAATTGCATTTGTGGGAGTCGTAGAAGCGGCCCTGTACCGGAGTTGGAGTTCCTCCGGCCCGTCTAAGGAGGACCATGTTTCGTGGCATTGTCATCTTCTTGCGTGGAATACGACTAAGGCTGATTTGACCCGTGCGCTCGCCCCGCTCCGTGCCCGCGAGAAGAGCCTGTTGCGAAACTCTAGCGTTGCGCACGTTCAGAAAGCATCCGAAGTCACCCCTTTGCGAGAGATTCCTTACATGTTGAAGGCTCCGCAGAAGATATACCGAGTCAACCTGTTTGGAGATGACTATTCTGACTCGCAGGCAGGATTATGTCGCCCTACGGTTTACCGGCAGCAGAAACGGCCTCTTTTAACGCGCGATCGAGTGCGGATGTTGGATGTAATGGCTGGTAGAACGTTGGATCACCTGCTGTTTGGGAATCGCGAGGGCACTGCTCTTGCAAATGCAATCAGAAGAGAGGCGCTGTCTTCATTCAGGGATCTGGAAAGGCGCGGACTTCTGCAGTCCCTCCATTCGGTTTGAATCCACGGCTCCCCTACGGAGCGGCCCACTGAGCCAAGGAGCCTACAGCCCGTTTCTGTTCATCCGGAATGTGTGCGGCAATTGAACGTGGCTGGCGACTCAGGGTGCGGAACCGGCCTTATGATGCGGCGCCGCCTGCTGGAGCCGGCGGGTATCTGCGGTGCGACGAACAAGGTGCTCGCTGACCTCTTGCTGGTGGGGGACCCCGGCCGGGAGCGATGGCTCATCACGGGCGCGAGCATGATCGCCATCGCCCGCTGGTTCACAACTTCCTACATCGCACCGGCGTTCTCGGTCGCCTGGAAGCGGGACATGCCTATGGACCCAAATGCTATGTGCCGGGCGGCTGCTCCAGCATCATCGAGAACTTTGCGCGCCGGACCGATGCCCGCGAGTTCAATCCCGACTTCCCCGCCTGCTTCCCGCGCTTCGTTCAATACGCGATCTGGCGGTTCTGTGCCCAGAGCAAGTTCAACATCTGCAATGGCGATCAGATCGATGACTGACAGCGCTGCTCGAACCGCTTCTGCCCGGCCTTTGAAGTATGTGGTCGTGTCCGCTTGAACAAAGATGCCAATTGAAACGAAAAGAATGGATTTACAAGCTTGAGTAGACGCAAGTTTGTTCTTAATGTATGATCATGTTGCCTGAGCCCTGTTCGAACACCGGGCGAGCAGTAACCCCAAACAGCAGCAACGCAGGATCAGACACCATGAAGAGACCCAAGCACCGACACGCACCACCCCATCCGGCGCAACCGGCCGGGCCGCACACAGATTTCGATCATCCGACAAGGGGGCCTCTGGCCCCCTTCGGCTTTTCTGGGGGCCTGTGATGAAATCGTCGATCGCATTGGCAACATCGCCTGCCAGTAACGCCGCGCCCGCATCTCCTGCCAATGACGGCGGACCCGCCATCATCGTCCTCGGCCGTGACGACGCCGGCAAGTCCCACGCGTCATGGTTTGACGCGGGCGAGGCCGAGCTTGCCCGCAAGGCTGCCGGCCGGATGGGCATGGCGGCCCTTTCCGTGGCCACTGACGAGCTTCGTGGGCTTGCGGGTCGGTTACCCCATGGCCGGGTGTTCGCGAGCGGTAAAGCCTTTGTCCCGTTCGTGAAGGGCGAGGTCTACGGCCAGCTGGTCACGCACCTGTCGGGCGCCGAGAAGGAGCGCTTCCAGACGGCCGAAGCCTCGAAGGTTTCGGAGGTGCCGCCGACCGGCAAAGCGGCGGAGCCGCTCGATCTCCCGTCGGATTGGTCGAAGATCAAGGTCGGCAGCGTGGTCGTGGCCTGCGAAAGCAAGGACGAGGGCTGGTGGGTGGCCCTCGTCACGCAGATCAGCGGCGAGGATCTTTACACGCTGCGGTGGCGCGACTTCCCCGGCCAACCCGTGATCGTGCGCAAGCGCAAGCACGTGGCCCTACTGCACCCTGAATTCCAGGCAGGGTGATGCCCGCTATGAGCGACAGAGCGATTGCAAGTTCACCGCCGGATAACACCGTGGCGGCACTGAATGATGCGCTCCGCCAAAGCTTCGCCAACGGCCACGTCGTCCTCACGGACGGCGTGGCAGCCCTTCCCGAGTGCGAGCGCCGGGCGGTGTTGCGGGCGGTCCAAGCGTTCGGCGCCTTCACCGCCGACAACGACCCGTACGGCGAGCACGACTTCGGAGCGTTCGAGCATGCGGGCACCCGGTACTTCTGGAAGATCGACTACTATGACCGGGATCTGACCTGCGGCTCGCCCGACCCGGCAGACCCGGCCGTCACCAAGCGGCTTATGACGGTGATGCGGGCGGATGAGTATTAGACTCTCCGCTCGGGCTAGTCATAACTGTGATCACGGTCGAACACCGCCATTCTTTCCTAAAGGCCACTGATGCCCGCTTCCTTCAACTATCTTCCGCCCCCACCAATTTGAGGCCGGGCCGCAGAGCCGAAGCCATCGGACGGTTTGCTGGCGCATATCGGAACAGAGCATTTCGAATCTGGAAGAACCGGTAGTTACGTCGCGACGTTTAAATCTGCTTCAAGAGGACTAGAAATGCGTAAGAACTTTGCACTCGCCGCCGTTGCCTTCACCCTTGCACTGACTGGAATCGCACCCGCCCAAGTCGCCGGATTGACGGCTGAAGAGGACCGCCAGCTTCAAGAGGCGCAGGGTTGGATCAATGACTTCCTACTGCCGAAGATGGGCTTGGATGGTTATAAAATGCCTGAGATCACCCATATTCCGGGGCCTTGCGGACGCAACGCTCGCCAGTACTGGCACAGCGAGTACGGATTCATGCCCTGCCCAAACCATCAGCCCGCACAGCACATGACGACAGAGCAGATCATTCAGATTTACGAAAGCATGAGCGAGAAGCACTCGCAGACCGAGACTGAGTTCGACGCCGACAAGATCGCGAAACTGCTCGCCAGCGAACGTGCGGCCAACGAGCAAGAGGATGAGGGCTCTATCCTCGACGAGAGCCAGCGTGACGATGCCATTGTGTCCGAGAGGGTGCCCAAAGATGTTTCGATTTTCCCCCCGCCTCTCCAAGGTGAACTTCCCGCTGACACCGCGCGTCGCGAGTTCTACGAAGGCCTGCCGTTCCGGATGGATAAAACGCGTGAGGCGGACTAGCCCACTGTTGTTGTGCCGTTGCGCGATCCACGATTTCCATTCAGTCGATATGCCTCGCAATGGCGCTAGGCCGTTCCTGATGCTCGGAACCCTCGCCGCCTCCGGCTCCAAAGTCGCCAAACACAACTCAGGCAAATTTTAAACCTGCTGCGCCTTGGTGCTTGAGCTCGGGCCGTTCCCGGTCAAGTCTCGTCTGCGGCGTCCTCGGCATCGGCTTCCTCCTCAGCCTGCTGTTTAACCACAGCCTTGGGAAGTTTGGTGAGAGGACGGCCCGCGAAATAATCCTCAACCCGCTGCAAGAGCAGTTCCGGAGTGGCCGGGCTTTCGGCCAGCTTCACCGCGAAGTTTCGCCCTGGATGTAGCACGTCCCAAGGGGATTTGAACTGCGTAGAACGGCGTCTCCCGGGATCCTTGTTTCCGAACCCATCGATGGCCCGATTCCAGACCGGCTCAAACGTCTCGATCAACATGTTCTCACCGAGGGGTATCCAAATGTCGTCAACGACGAGGTGCCGGACGTAGAAGTCCGATAGATTGAGATTCTCAGATTCCGCGATGGACGCTGCGTGTTGCCTCAGTCGGTCGGACATGGCGCGGCCGGTCGCCGCCACGTCCGTCGACAACCCGCCCTTGCGGCCTCCTTTCGGAATGGCCTTACCGACGTAAATCGGACGCGCAAACTGGCCGTCCCTATTGGCATCCGCGATGGCGGCGTAGGCAGAGAAAGCGCCTGTGTAGTAGATCACGTAGACGCCCGCTCCAATGATGTGATCAACGGCAGAAAGCGGATCTGCCGGGCGGGCTAGGACTTCGCTTTCGATGCTCTTTGCGATGTTGATCTTATCGAGGGGATTGTACGCCTTTCCCCGTGTCATGCCGCCGCCTCAAGATGCCGGGCCACGTTCTCGCCTACGGTTCGAGCCATGAGGACCGGGACGGCGTTACCGAGTTGGCGCATGGTTTCAGTCCATGAGCCGTGAAAGAGGAAATCGTCGGGAAAGGTTTGAAGGCGGGCGCTCTCGCGGACGGTAAAGTACCGGATCGAGCCATCCGGCCGTGCAAGCATATTCTCTCCCCCCGGAACGCCGTGAACGCCTGCTTTAAGGGTCTTGGCGGGCTCGTCCAAGGGACTTCCCGTGTGTCCAGGATAGGATCGCGCCCCGGGCTGGAATCGGTGGTTGAGGATGCTGCGGGGGGCGCCGGCGTTGCGCTCCGGGTCAGGCAGGTCGTGGATCGCATCCCGCACTGTCCGCCACGGCAAGGCTAGGGGACGCTCATCAAGGCGGTTGGCCCTTTCGGTTGCACGGGTCCTCAGCATTCTAGCTTTCTTCGGCACGGAGTGGCGGTCCCAATAATCGCCGTGCGTCTGGTCCCACAGCAGGGCGTCCTGGCAATGGGTTTTTTCCGGAAACGTCCATTCAATGCCCAGATCATCCCGGAAGCCGACGAAAACGACGCGCTCGCGTCGCTGCGGCACGCCGTAGTCGGCGGCGTTTAGGACGCGGGTGACGACGCGATAATGTAGATCCTCTCGGACGCCGCTCGTGTGGTGGCGCTCAAGACGGGCCAGATGGTCGGGCCAGATTTCACCGGGGCAGGCAGCGACCTGTGGGTGCTCTAACTGGAGGCGGATATATTCGAAGTAGTTGCGGAAGGCGGTGCGGGTAAGGCCTTTGACATTCTCGAACACAAACGCCTTGGGACGAGTCTCCCGAACAGCGCGGATTGCCTCAGGAAACATGTCGCGGGCATCGTTATAGGCGCGATGCCTGCCCCCAAGGGAGAAAGGCTGGCAGGGCGGCCCCCCCGACACAAGCTCGATCCGCCCCTGATAAGGCCGAAAATCTACCTCACGCACGTCGCCCTCGGTGACATTCCAGCCGGCGACCGCCTGTATGCCGCGTTCCTTATTCTCGCGGATAGTGTCGCAACAATACCGATCCCATTCAACAACACGTACGGGATGAAATCCTGCTTGGTGCAGGCCAATTCCAAGACCGCCAGCCCCTGCAAAGAGTTCTAGGGATTTCATTGAATCAAGTATCTTTCGATTGTACTTCGTAGAGAAACCGGGTCCTTCAAATGGCACTCCCAGATAATGAGAAAATTCCACCCCATCGACCGTAATCTCTCCTGTTTTTCTAGATCTCGCTGGTGATTTCGGTCTAACTTCGGACCCCAAAAATCTAGCCGAGACTTTGGAAGGCGAGCGAGGCTACAGGCCGAATCAGCATGACGATGCCAGAAACAGCCATGCACGAAAATCACCTTCCTACGGGCTGCGAACACTAGGTCGGGGCAACCGGGAAGGTCGCGCTTGTGGAGGCGATACCGGAAACCCATTCGGTGCACGAGCCGACGCACGGCCATTTCAGGAGCCGTATCCTTGCTACGTATGCGGCGCATCCGCTCGCTGCGCTGCGTTGGGTTGAGAGTGTCCATAGCTCAAAGTATCAGAAGCTGCGGGGCAGATCCTGCCCGCGACCTACTGATGCTAACCGATCGATGCAAACGTCCCGTCCCTGTTCCGTTGGTTTAGGCGCATCGCTCTTCCCGCAGATTTGGAAAAGATTGCCTGAAACCGAAGTCACCTATGATCCCAGAATTCGATACACCTGCATCCGCGAGCAGCCTAATGCCGTCGCAATAGCCGTGGCACCCAAGCCTGATGCGGACATCGCCGCGATCCTTTCCCTGTCCAGGCGACGCTTCCCGCCCTTATAGATCTGACCGGCCTTTGCCCGTTCGATGCCCTCCCGCTGGCGCTCCTTGATGAAGCGTCTTTCCATCTGGGCGACCATCCCCAGTACCGTCAGCACGACGTGCCCCATGTCGCCCTTCGTCGACACGTAGGGATCAAGCACTGTCACGGACGCCTTCTTTTGCTCGCACTCGTACACGAGGTTGAGGACGTCGCGGGTGTCGCGGCCAAGGCGGTCTAGACGCGTGACGACAAGTTCATCGCCCGGTCGCAAGAAATCAAGAATCGTCGCCAGCTCGGCGCGGCCATCGCGGCTGGCGCCGGAAATCTTCTCTGAGCGGACAACCTCGCACCCCTCGCACTTGAGCTTGGCGAGCTGCGTGTCGAGGTCTTGGTCGGCGGTGCTGACGCGGGCGTATCCAATGCGGGTCATGGCGGGTGTCACCTCAGGGTTTAAGCCCGAGGCTACCCTGTCACAAATAGCCGCTGTCAACCCAGATGTTACGTAGAGCTTCGGCCGCTGTGTTACGTCACCCGAGGGTATACCGTGTAGTGATGAAACGGGCGGACACCCGTTTCATCGCTGCCAGCCATTGAATATCTTCTGCTCCGATAAAAAGAATGGCCGAACTAGATCGCTCGCTCCTCCCGAAGCTTTGCATACTCTTTCAACCCAAGATGTACCTTAAATCGCGCTGACGCGTTGTCCCAACCGCTAGTTGGATCCAGATACCTAAAGGACCATGAACTGCCGCCATATCCGCTTCGTCTACCATACCCTACAACCGAGAAACGATGCATCATCTCTAAGGCCTGATCAGCATCGAGCGAATTATTCGAACCTCGCTTTTGCGCATATTCATCGATAAATAGTCCTCTGTCGAATGTTAGCGTACTGATATTTGAACAAGTCTGCAGAGCTTCTTCCCATTCAGCCCAGTGGGGACGGATCTCGTCATCAAGCTCATTCTTTAAATAAATTGAATACGCCTCGCGTGACGCCACGATATCCTTATTGGTGATCAAGGTAATAACGTCGCCCCGACTTTTAGCTTTTCCCAGAGCTATGTTAAGAAACTGGATGACATCCCGAGGCCGATTAAACGTGCGAGCCAAGATGTGGTTCCACTTCGTTTGCGACCCTCGCATTAAGGATGGCTCACTAATGTCATCCCACGCTACCCCTTCGCCCAAACGAACCTTCAAGCGCTCATTGATAAGTCCCAACAATTCATCGCTGGTCCAGTTCAAATTGAGAGCAAGAGATTGGGAAATTTTATTCTTGTCCGAGAAATTTGTTTCGTCCCATAAATCTGTGCGAAGGTATACTACCGGAGTGAGACTAATGTCCTGATCTCGGCCAAAGCGTCGCACCTCCCGAGCGGCCAGAATCAAGCCGGTGAGCATCCGCCGCCGTGCATCGTCAAGGTTGTCCAGACCCTGATCAAGCTCGTCAAAATGCAAACTTAATCTGCCGAGCCCAAGTTTTTTGGCGACCAAAGCTACGGAATTCAGTAGCGAGTTTGATATAACCTCTAGCTCAAAACCGAGCGAACTGTCTGTGCGCTTACGCTCTAGTGAGACCCCGCCAATCGAATTGCCGAGTATTGACGGCGAGATTGATAGAGTGTTAACCCGCAATTTTGACGGTCTGAGAATTTGTCCAATCTGCGGGTTTAATCCACCATAATTTTCTTCCATAAAAGATCGGAGCTGCTCGGATTCGTGGACGGTGGAGCTCTTGTTGTTACCTAGTATCAACGCTGCGAGTTCCACAGCGATCAAATACTTCCAAGACTGGACATATGCTTCTATTGCGGAAGCGCCGTAATCGATACGCGTGGCGTGGATTGACCACGGATACTGGCGTAGGTTCAGCGAGCGACTATCGGAGTCCTGTTCCGAAAAGTACCGAACTAGGGCTGTTTTTCCTGTGCCCTTCCGTCCGAGCACGAGCAACGTTTCACCCCGCTCGATTGTGCCGACAGCGTCAGTCGCTAGAAAGTAGTCCAGTACAGCGTCTTCTTCGGCTGCTACGTCTCCAAATGAGGATAATTCCGATAGTGTTGGCGTCATCTGATTCTCCCCGATGTTCGCAGTGGTAGCAACCGCGCCAGAGGTGGACAATGCTCCGTCCATCGCTTGATATTTCCTTCAAGAACGGTTGGCTTTCGAATCAAGAGGGGAAATCCCTCGGGCTTGGAGGCGGATGACGCGGGAAGCATCGGGTTTTCACCTGTTTTTAGGCGCGATCTGCAAATTGTCCGGCAAGCTCCTTTCGCGCCGAACTGCCCCCGTCTATCGATGCAGTCGATTGCAAAATCAGGCGAAAACCTCTCATGGGTTGGCGATGAGTTCGAGCTTTCAAGTTACTGCGGACAATGTGGCTTCATACGCTGCCGGGGAGCATATGGCCGCTCTCTTCGAGCAAGCCGCAGCTGGGGTGGCCCTAACTGACCTGACCGGGCGCTTCATCCGGGCGAATCATTGTTATTGCGCCATGGTCGACCGCGAGCACGAGGAGCTGCTTCGGCTTCGGATGCAAGACATTACCCATCCGGAGGACCTGCCGAGAAATAAAGACCTATTCGCCCGGCTCGTGGAGGGAGGCGAGTTATTCCACATCGAGAAGCGATATGTCCGTCCTGACGGTTCTACGGTCTGGGCGAAAAATGCCGTGTCGGCGATTCGAAGCACGTCAGGTGAATTAGTCTCGATAGTCGCTGTTTGCGTGGACATCACGGCCCGTATGAACGCGGAGGTGGCTTTGCGGGAAAGCGAGGCACGCAAAAGCGCAATTCTGCAAACCGCGCTGGACTGCATCATCACCATCGACCAAGATGGCCAGATCCTCGATTGGAATCCTGCGGCCGAGCTGACCTTTGGCCACTCGGCCGCCATAGCGCTCGGCCAGGATTTGGCGCAGGTGATCATCCCGCCGGAACTCCGGGAGATGCACTACAAAGGGATGGCTCGCTACCTTGAAACCGGCGAAGGTCCAGTTCTGGGACGGCGGGTGGAATTGGAAGCGCTGCGATCCGACGGCTCCCGCTTTCCTGTGGAACTCGCGATTACCGCGACAAGCATTCAGGGCAGGCAGCTCTTCACCGCCTATCTGCGGGATATCAGCGAGCGCAGGAGGTCAGAGTCTGCCTTGCGCGAGAGCGAAGCTCGCATCACAGCCACTTTTGAGAACGCATTTGCTGGAATCTCCGAGGTCGATCCGAACGGCCGCTTTATCCGAGTCAATGAAGAGCTTTGCCGCGTAACGGGATACAGCCGTGACGAGCTTATGAAGCTGCGTTTTCAGGATATCACTCCGCCAGAGGACCTGCCGAAGGACCATGAGCAGTTCGTGCGGCAGATGACGAATGAGATCAGCGTCTACCAGATGGAGAAGCGGTTCGTTCATAAGAGCGGCTCTCATATTTGGGTGGACCTTTCTGCGTCCCGAGTCGACGACGATCAGGGAAGGCCGCTCTACGGGGTGCGAGTCGTCCGGGATGTCAGCGAGCGTAAAAGAGCGCAGGAGCATCAAAAGCTCCTCATCGACGAGTTGAACCACCGCGTGAAGAACACGCTCGCCACGGTGCAGTCCATTGCTTCCCAGACGCTTCGTCACGCTGAAACCCCGGAGCAGGCCCGTAGTGCAATAGAAGGTCGCCTCCTAGCCTTGTCCCGGGCCCATGACGTGCTGACGCGGGAGAACTGGGAGGCTGCCGGTCTGAGCGAGATCGTCGCGCAGGCGCTGGCCCCTTACGAGAATGGCGGGGCCAAGCGCCTCCGAATCGAGGGCCCCGACGTTCGTCTCTCGCCGCGAATGGCTCTCGCTCTGGCGATGGCACTACAGGAGCTCGCGACGAACGCGGCGAAATACGGCGCACTATCGAATGACACTGGCGCGGTGCACATCTCTTGGGCCGTTAACGGTGCGGCTTCTCGGAGCCGCCTTCACCTTTCATGGGAGGAGGTCGGAGGGCCGCCTGTAGACGCACCCAACCGTCGAGGCTTTGGATCCCGTCTGATCGAGCGGAGCCTTGCTCAAGAGCTTGATGGTGAGGTGAAGATCGATTTCGTCAGGGCGGGGTTGGTGTGCACCGTGGACGTGCCCCTCGGCTAGCTGGTGTCGACCGTCGAGTTATGAGGTCGATTCTGCTCGACGGCGAAGCTGCTCCTCTCAGAGGGCTCGGAAGGCGCGTCTGTTCGACTGCCAATATCATCATTTTCGACCGATGCGGGTAGGCAACGTCCGAACAGGTGCGATTTAAAATGTGGGCTGTAATGGCGGGTGCCATTCCGGTGCAGCACGAAAAATCAGCAATATCAGCGCCATACGGTGAGTATCTGGCGGAGAGGAAGGGATTCGAACCCTCGATACCATCTCTGGTATACTCCCTTAGCAGGGGAGCGCCTTCGACCACTCGGCCACCTCTCCGGGACCCGGCAATACGCGGGCCGGCCGCCGCTGGC
>JAESGL010000533.1_pt1 | contig 14763 bp, 19 predicted proteins | sample 9269711 | NCBI WGS metagenome assembly JAESGL01 (sample SAMN14515918, study PRJNA621676) | algae metagenome | isolation source: Kastovskya adunca ATA6-11-RM4 and co-occurring heterotrophs from soil and... | place: Chile: Atacama Desert | collected 2011-06-27
GCTGCAGCCTGGGCGCGTGCGGGTGCGGGTGCGGGTGCGGGTGCGGGTGCGCTTCCCTTCTCGACGCCTTCCTCGTCTTCGCCGCCCTGGTCGTCATCGTCAAACTGGCCGCGGCCAATCTCACGCAGCGCAGCGTCGTTGTCCTCGTCGGGGTTGTAGTCGTCGTCTTCCATCGCAGCGCGCTCAGCGTCGGAGAGCAGGCGCAGGCGATCGTCGTCCTTGTCGGTGGTCATGGTGTGTGCTGCAGTGGTTGTTGACCAGCGAACAATGGCAGGCTTGGTACGGCGCGCGGGCGCTTCGATCAGTCAGCGCGGAATTCCTCGACCTCTTCACAGTGCGGTGCACACGAACTGAACAAGCTCGGCATCAGCCGCTGGTTTTAACGACCAAAAGCCGATACATTACTGTCCCGTTATATTGAACGATAGGACTCTATGCCCCTGGAATGCCTCACGCGACTGATTGGCTCCGGCTTGCCAGCTCACGTTCGCATCCCGGAGGACATCGACAAGGTCCGGATCTTGGTGGCTGCGGGGTTGGCGACAGCGGAGCTACCCACGCCTGGCGAAGAGTGTGAAGGGGCACTTCTTACTGGAGTCACCACAGAAGGTAGAGCAGCCCTAGCTAGAGCCCATTTAGCTCCACCTTCCGCTTTTTGAGCTCAGCCTTAATACTCTGCAGTACTCCATCGCGCTGACCGGATCGCCAAGCCCGAACTGGCGATCTGACGAAATCCATGTCTCTGACGCTTTACCTTAATGTCAGAGCGCAAGGAGTAGCGAGCATTTCCCCTTTTACCGGTGCCGGCTATGGTCGTGCATTTGGTTCAATTGATTGTTCCGTCAGACGGAACAATCGACTTTGCAGGCTTGCCTTGGCTCAACTCAAACACGTCAAGTACCTTTCGGTAGTAGCTTCGGCTTATGGATCTCCCAAAAAAATCCGACTTGGCGATGACCCCACAGAACCTGGGCCGACCGTTTGTCGTGACGGGCGCGCTCCTCACGCTAATTGCGGCGATCTTGATCGGGACGAATGTCTGGTTGGCCATGCGGGCCTACGATGCGGAGTGGTCGCAGGCTACTTCTACGTCCAGGAATCTTGGCCACTCTGTAGCGAACCAACTGGACAGTATTTTCAGTGAAGCGGAGCGCGTTCTTGGAACACTTGGCTCCATGGCAGAGGGCTCGGAGCTAAACCAGCAGGCCCTCGAAGCACTGCAGCCGGTGATGGTCACGTACGTGAGCCGCACCAACTACTTCCACGGACTTTTCGTGTTTGGGGCAGACGGAAATTGGCTCGTCCATACGGAGTCCGCGCCTGGGCTCACCCCAAACAATTCTGATAAAGAATACTTTAGGGTTCATCGCAACAGTCCAAGCGAAAGCCTATTCGTCGGCAAGCCCATCGCCAGCCGATCCAGTGGTGACTGGGTCATCCCGGTATCGAAGAGGCTCAACGACGCGAACGGGAAATTCGCAGGAGTAGTCCTTGCCACGGTCAAGGTGAGTGCGATCCTCGCACTGCTCAACAGTTTCGACATTGGCCCGAATGGTGCCATTTCGCTCAGCCAGATCGACGGCACAATTTTGGTGAGGCGCCCATTTTCGGAAGAGGATCTCGGCCGGATGGTTGGAAACAACCCCCTGCTAAAGTTAGTGGCCTACGCGCGCAGCGGCTCAATGGTGTTGGTTTCCCCGATCGATGCGGTAGAGCGACTTGTGGTTTTTGAACGCTTTCCTAACAGTCCGCTCTTTGTCACTGTCGCAGTTGCGAAAGAGGAGGTCTTGGAGCAATGGCGCCGCAGCACAGAGGTTCAGTTCCTGTGCGTCACCCTGCTGGTTGCAGTGATAGGGGTTGCAGGATGGTACGTCTTGCACAGCCTGAAGCTTCGGCGTGCAAGTGACCGCGCCTTGAGCGAAGTGAATGTCCAACTCGTGCGCGCAAATGAACAGCTGGCTCACATGGCCGACCACGACGCGCTCACAGAACTGCCGAATCGCCGGGCTTTTGACCGAAAGCTTCTTGAAGTCATGGGGCACTGCAATCGGCACAACTTGCCCGTCACCCTGCTCATGTTCGATGTTGATTTTTTCAAACAGTACAACGACATCTACGGACACCCTGCAGGCGACGAATGCCTCCGCCGTGTAGCGGCAGCACTTTCCGCAGCAATGCGACGATCGGGAGATTTCGTAGCCCGCTACGGGGGTGAGGAGTTCGCGGCAGTGCTTCTCGGAACAGATACGCCAGGAGCCGCGCTCGTGGCCTCCGCCGCACGGTCGCAGGTGCTTCAACTCCGCTTGGAGCATGCAAAAGGGATTGACCGGATCGTCACAGTTTCCTGTGGTTTGGCATCCACCGATTGCAAGTCGGGGAGAGAAACGTCGGCCGATTTGTTGAAGCGCGCCGACGCCGCTCTGTACGAAGCCAAACAAGGCGGACGGAATAGGGTCGAGGCAGCGTCGGATTTGTAACAATTCAAACTGCATAGCCAATTGGCGCAGTTCTGTGAACTATCGAAACACGCTTGGCAATCGGCTGAGAGAGCAACACCGGACGAATCTGCGCTAGCGGCAGCGTCCGGCAGGTCTACTGTGGGCTCCTTCGACCTATCGTTCGGGGAACCGGGTGTGGCATGCTTTCAGGGCGGTGAGCAACTGCCCTTCGTAGCCTCACGGCGCGGGAGTTAGGCCATGGCCGCGCGGTCAGCGGCCGCGTGCTGGGCGGTGGTCACGAGACACCGTGGTAGTGGTCACGACACGGCCGTGGTCATTGTCATGTGTGGAACCACTGCCTCCCCAATGCGGCCAGCCAGGAAAAGGAGCGAGTGCGCCAGCTCCTGCACGGCCTCCGCCACGTAGGCCTGCACAGCCTCATGCTCGCCGATACCACGCACGGTGATGCCGATGGTCATGTGGAATTCGGTTTCTTCGGTTTGATGGGTCATGGTGCTCCTACTTGCGTGCCGGCATCCAGCCGGCTCGGGTTGATGGGAGTGCGGCACGCTTCCAGGGCGGTGAGCAGCTGCCCCTCGTAGCCTTCGCGTCTTGCCAGCTCGGCCATCGCCGCGCGCGCGAAGTCATCGACGGTCGCGCCGGTTCGGAGCGCATCGGTGGGCATGACCGGGCGTGCAGGCACGGGCTCCTGGCACTCCACCGGCACTGCCACATTCACACGCTGAACCTCCCCGCGCGGCGCCGTCGTGCAGCCGGCCAGCGCCAGCGCTACCAGGGCCAAGCCGGAATATTTCTTGGAATAATTTGTCGTTGCTTTTGTCGTGGTCACGGCTTTCCCCTCTCCAGCAGCCAGTTGTCCACCCGGTGCTGCGCGCTGGCGCACGCACCGCCCGGCACGGCCGGCGGCTTGGCCAGGATTGCGTCCGCCTTGCGGTAGTGGTCGGCGGCACGGTCCGCGGCCGCGCGCCGGGCTGGCGCCGCCGTCTCCGCTCGCTTGCTCGCGAGCGTGCGCAGCTCGTCCACCGAGGAACTGCAGGCTTCGGCCGCGCCGCGCACGCCCGCAAGCTCCTGGCCTTTCGCGGACACTGCGGCGCGCGCCTCTGTGGCGTTATCGCGCTGCCCGAGGTAGGCCCAGCCGAGCAGACCATTGGCCGCCAGGCTGACAAGCAGCAGGATCTGCACCGGCGTCATGGCTGCACCCGCCATTCACGGCAAATCTCGTCGTTGGAATCGCCGCGGATCTGAAGCCCCGGCAGCACAGTGGAAACGCCGCGCACGGTGCCGCGGTTCCAGCGGGAGTTCTCGCGGCACGCGCCCTCGAGGTCGCCGCGATTGGCCTTCGCGCGCATGGTGCTGCTCTCCAGCGCCTGCGCCCCCTTGTTCCACACGAAGTCCAGAAACACTGCCTGGGCGAAAGCGTCGTAGGTGGTCCAGTACCGCAGCAACCGCGCCGCGTCGCGCTCGGCTTTGATGTACCGGGCGCGCTCCAGCTGGTAGCAATCGCTGGGGGTGTAGTAGCGTGCGGCGTCCACCTCCGGACCGGTGACGCCGTTGCACACCGTGAGCGGCCGCCCGCGGCCGGCGCGATCGACGTACGGCGTGCCGATGTGCCGCCCGCTCGACTCGTATTCCGAGCCCATCACCATGGCGATCTTGACGGCCGGCGACGTTCCGGGATCTGCGGCCACGGCCTGCACGTACTCATTGCGCTGCGCGGCGTCGGTGGCTTGCTGCGCGACGTAGGTGCCGCCGCCCAGGCCGGCCAGCAGCACCAGCGCCGCCAGCTTCTGCGCGAGTTGGGGTGGGATGCGGGACATCACAGCGGCGCCCGATCCGTGTCCTGCTGCTCCTTCAGATCATCCAGCGTGATGATCCAGCGCTTGCGGGGCTTCACCCAGCCGCGGCGCTCGGCCAGCGGGCGCAGGAGCTTCTTCCACAACCACTCCCCGATCAGGAGCGCCGTGTACGCCGCAGCCATGATGGAAGCGATGGTGCCCCAGGGGATGGCGTTGACCGCCCCCCAGGCGGTGGGGCCGGACTTCCCCGTGGCGGCCGCGGCAATCTGGTCAACCACGTCAGCCTTTGCCGCCGCGGCCACACCGATTGCGCTGATGCCTTTGGTGATCGGCATGCTGATGTCTGCTCGTTCCATCACTGTGTCGCCTCTTCATTCGTGGGGGTCGGTGCCTGCTGCTCGTACTGGGCCAGGCGCTCGCCCATGGCCGTGAGGCGTTCTTTGCTGGCGGCCTGGATCTCTGCCACGCGCTCGCGCGAGTCGGCTTCGATCCGGGCGACCTGCATGCGCACGTCGCCGTCAGCCTTGATCTGTAGCGTCTTGTTGGCCAGGTCGGCCTGCGCCTTGGCGAGCTGGCGGCGCACGTTTTCCAGCTCCAAGTCAGCGTCGCGGCGGACCGTGGCGGCCACGCCCTCCAGCTGCTGCGCCTGCGCGCCATCCCCTCCGGCACGCAGCTGCTCGGCCTCTGCTTCCATCTTCTGGGCGCGCGCGTTGACCTCGCGGACGCGTGCCAGTTGCTCGTCCAGCGCCGCGCGCGCGGTGGACTGCTGCATCTGCAAGGCCTCCGCCTGGGCCTGCATCTGCTGCTGCATCTGCTCCTGCTCCTCGGGCGTCAGCGGCTTGTTCGGGTCGCGCTCGCCGGTCAGCTTGCGCATTTCGGCGGCCATTTGCTCGTGGTTGGGCAGGTCCGAGTAGTCCATCGCCAGCGTCATCAAGCGCATGGCGGTCGCGGGGTCCATGCGGCCGGCCAGGTTCACCATGGACTCGTACATGACCTGGCGCAGCGTGCCGGCATAGTCCTGTTCGGACACCACGAAGTCCGCAACGCTGGCCGTGATGTCGTTCAGGTAGCGCACCGACCCGTCGGGCTGCTGCTCGGGCTGGTTGATCTTCACCCAGTCGAGCTTTCCCTTGTGGCCGGACAGCCGGATGACTTTCTCTTCCGTGTACCACTGCTCGACAAGAGACAGTAGCTTCTCGCCCTGGGTCTGGGTCGCAAACCGCAAGTTGTCGAAGGGCTGGGTCGTGACCACACTCCCCTGCATCTGCCGGGCCTTGATCGCCTCGCCGCTGCTCGCGTTGGTCTGCCGGCCCAGGTTCTCGTTGCTGATGCCCGCGTTGCGCTGGATGGCCTGCGCGTCCAGGGTCATCATCTGCACCTGCCCGGCTGCCATCTCGCTGTCGCGATGAACCTCCAGCTTCTTGCCCTGCTTGTAGATGATCACGCCGTCCGGCTGGTTCGCCTCCTCGCGCGTCTCGTTGATGTCGTCCACCGCGCCGTGCTCGGCGAAGATCTGGTTCGTGCTCAGAGCGAACAGCGCCTTGCTCGCGCGCTTGTTCAGGTCCGCCTGCAGATCCCGCACGCGGCGGATCACGCCGTAGGGCTGACGATCGCGGCCGCGGCGATAGCACCAGATCGGGGTCAGGCTGAAACTGTTGTGCCGCATGGGCATCGGGCCCAGCGCCAGGAGGTGGCCTTCCGTGAAGACGGCGATGTGCATCCGCATCAGCACGCGGTCCACGACAGAGCCCCCGAATGCCGACACCACCGCCTGCAGGGCGTTGTCCCACGGCTCCACGATCGAGCCCTTGAACGGGCCGCTGGTCACCACGCGCGCCTGCACAGGCATGCGGAACTGGCATTCGATCAGCCGCACCCGGCGGCGCGGATCGCTGTCCGCCGAGCTTTGCCCGCTCGCCACGTAGCCCCCGCTGCGCGTCGAGCCGGCGTAGCCTTGGTAGTTGAACTCGTCTTCCGCCCACTGCTGGGCGCTGTAGTCGCGGTCATGCTGGACGGCCCGGCGCACCACGTCCGCCCGCTCCGGGTACATCGCCGCGGCCACATCGTCATCCACCCAGCGCGTGCGGAAGACGTAGCGGGCATCGCTCAGGTCCATCTCGATGGCCATGGAGTCCCACAGGACGTTCCGCCAGTCCTCGTACTTGTCGTAGATGATGTCCTTGGTCGGGTCGTTGCGCACGCCAGAATCGACCCAGCCGATGCCGACTTTCACAGCGTCCTCGAAGGCGCGCGAGCGGTTGAAGGCGGACCGGTTCACGTCGGTGACGTACTTCATCACCTTGGTCTTCACGTCGGCCATCTGCACGTCGTCCTCGGTGCGCGGCAGGACGCTCCAGTCCACGCGCGACCGGCGCTCCGTGCCGATCATCCAGTCCGCCATCGGCGCCACTTCGTTGAACACCAGGGGCACCTGGCCGCGCTCCTCCAGCAATGCCGCGTCGGCGGGGTCCCACTGGTCGCCGTCGTACATGTCGGCGTCGATCGCCATGTCCATGCGGTTCACGGCCTGGATGTCGCGCTCGCGGTAGTACCAGCCCAGGCACTTCTTCAGGGTCGCCCGCGCTTCCGGACCGTCCAGCGGATGCGGCTCTTTTCCGTCCTCGTCCTGGTCGAACTGCAGCGGCGCATCATTCAGGATGTGCTCGCCCACCCCCGTGCGACGATGGACGCGCACCTCAAGAGCGGACATATTCCGCCCCCTGGTCCTCGATCACCACGGCCTCGGACGCGATTTCCTTGCCGTCGAGCTTCGCGATCAGCGTGCCGATTTCCTGGCCCGCGCGCTCCCACGCCGGCTCGCTGGGCATGGTGATCAGGTCCGGCAGCCCCTCGTTGATGATGGTGGCGACCCGCACCCAGTTGGGACGGGAGGCCTCCAGCCCCAGGACTTCGCAGGCCACCCGGCACTGCCGCGCCAGGTATTCGGGGATGTCGTAGAGGTAGGCTGCGCTGTCCATCACCACGTACCAGGGAGCACGGGCGCGCAGGTGCGGAATCAGGACCATGGCGCGCTCGCCGTTGATCCAGGTGTAGATCGCCATAAGGTCGCCGTGCTGGCGGTGCAGGTGCGCTTTGCGCAGGTCGATACATGCAGGCATGGCCGGCAAGATGGCAGGCTTGGTACGGGCCCGGGTCAGAAAAGTGTCCACCTCGCCGTCGGCCGGAAGCCAGCTCAGCGCGCCATGCCGCCCCCGCGCCGCTTGACCTTCCCCGCCCTGCTGCGGGCCGCGCCCACCACGCCAGCGTCCTTCGCCTGCGCGTACTGGCGGAAGGCGTCGGCCCCTTCCGTGCAGCCGTTCGACTTGTCCGGCTTGTTGATGTACTTGCCGTCCGCGCGGCTGAACCGCTTCTTGTACCCCTCCAGCCGGCTGATGCCCTTCTTGCACCGCTCCTTGTCCAGCACCACGGTCTTGAGCCACTTCCGGGTCATGTAGACCCCGGTCATGAGGTCGGGAATCACGGGCAGCACCTCGAAGTCGTCGTTCGGCAGCAGCTCCTCGAGCATGTCGCGGGTGGACTGGTTGCCGCGGCTGTTCAAGCGCTCCGCCGCGGCGTCGTGCGGGAGGAAGTGTGTGGCGTAGACGTAGGGCTTCTCACGCAGCATCTGGACGTACTCCCGCAGGTCCAGCCCGTGGCCTTCGAGGTAGTCGATGAAGCGGTCTTGCCCGGCCACCGTCTGCATGAACCAGATCGCCGTGCCGTCCGAGTTGCCGATGTCCCAGAAGGTGAAGACCGGGGAATCCGCCACAGGCACAGCCAGGATGCCGCCGCGTTTGCGCACGGCCGCCATGTCCTTGGCGTAGTAGTGCCCTTCGGTGCTGATCTGGAAGGCCTCGGCCGGCGTGGACGGGTATTCCTGCCACATCTTTTCCGCGGCACCGCTGAAGTCCGCGTCCCGCGTCGCCACGTACCAGGTGCGCTGCTCCTCATCGATGACGCACGACATGGCGCCTTCGATCTCGTCGAAATACTCGTGGTCATCATCCGTGAGGTCTACCGAGCCCACGGGCAGCCGGTACTTCGGTTCCTGCCACCACGCGTAGAAGTGGAAGCGGTAGTCCTTGGGCGTCAGGTCCGCCTTCGACAGGTGCATGCCCTGGCTGCGCTGGGTCATCGCATAGAAGGGCCCCTCCCGCCCCTCCGCCGTGGACTCGATCACCAGAACGCCATTCGTAGGCACGGCGGGGATGGAGCCTGTCACCACCTCCTGCGCCTTGTCCGGGTACTTCGCGCAAATCTTGCCGAACTCCGAGACGTGCAGCCGGTGAATGGTGCCGCCGCGCAGTGAGGTGGCCACGCGCACGCTGCTGTTGTTGTGGGCGAAAAGCAGCTCGCTCGCACTGTCGCGCGCCAGGGGAAACCGCTCGCGCAGCGCCTCCGGCAGGTTCTGGTAGGCGAACTTCACCTTGTCGCGGAAGATCGCCTCCGCCGCCTCCCGGTCCTGCGCCACGATGCCGCACCGTTGGTCATCGTTGAAAAGGGCGTGGTCCAGCCACATGATCGCAATCAGCGTCGTGAACCCCAACTGCCGGGCCTTCAGGATCAGGTTGCGATGCCACAGCCTGGCGATGAACCGGCGCTGGGCCCGGTTGGGCTTGAAGGGCAGCACGGCCGCGTCCTCGTCGCCGTCGCCCTTCACCATGATCTTGTAGAGCACGCCGCTGAAGAGGCGCCACTGCGGATCGGCCAGGCATTCGGCCAGCTCGGCGTCCGTCGCCGGCACGAAGTCGTGCGGGATGCTCTTGCGCTGGGCCACGGTCAGCCCTCGTCGTGCTCAGGATCGCGCGCCACGGGCTGGAAGGCGGACGCGCCGCTGCCGGTGATCGCCTTCAGCATCCGGGTCAGGCCATCGACCGGCGCCGCTTCCTTGTCGTTCATCCCGAAGGCTTGGCGCTCCATGTCCACCAGCTTCTGCAGGCTCTCGGCCAGCACCTTCATGGTCTTGGACCGCTCGGGCAGGCTGATCACCGCCTGATACACCTCGTTCAGGCGATCGCGTCCGGTCTTCTCGTCCGGGTTCTTCAGCAGCTCGCCCAGCTCCTCCAGCAGCACCAGGGTGTCCGGATCGGTCTGGCGCTCCAGTTCATCCAGCAGCGCGTTCGTCAGCCGGCGCGCACGGTGGATGTCGCGCCGGTGCGCCAGCCGCACGTCGGCGACGGCGTGGGCATTGGCGTCCACCACCGCCTGCTCTTTCATCCTGGTATCCGCGGATACCGGACTGGATACCGCCGCCCTGGATACCAGCGCATCCGCCTTGGCGTGGATCCTCTCGGACAGGTCGCGCTCCCATCCGTCCCGCTTCGCGCGCTTGTTGATGGCGCCGTGCGTGATGCCGTGCTCCTCCGCGATTTGGCGCAGGGTCTTGATGCCGGCCCGGTAGTCCAGCTCGATGCGCTCCCAGTCCGGCGCGGGCTTCGAATTGCTCATGCGCCGAAGCTGTCAGGCTTGGCACGGCGGCGGGCCAGTGGGCAAGACAGAGCCCGCGCGGGCATATGCACGAGCCAGTTGCGCACCGGGAACGTCCTTTGCCGTGCGAAGACATGACCAATGCCCTGTCCCACCACTACCAACTCATGGCCGAGTCGCGAGAATTGCGCGAGCGTGCTGCGACGCAACGAATGGAATACCGGGCAACGCTCGAGGAGTGCCGCGGCGCCTTCCGGGCTTTGCGCTCGATACAGAAGGCGAGCCCCGGCCGCCCGGTCAGCAGGTCAAAAACTACATCTCAAGAATAAATTTTTCCGACTGCAGGCACCCTATCTGGGCCGGTTCACCCTCAGCAGCTGGTGAAGCCGCGCGGTCGCTACACGCCTGAGGCGCGCGACCCGAAGTTGCCGTGCCGGCGATGGCAACGGGGCGGCCGGGTTCAGCCGCCACATCAGCAGCGCCACCTCTGCTTCGTGGGCCCGTCGATGAGCGGACCGCCATAGTGCAAACACGACAGTTTCTACACGTCTCATGGTCGAGCAAATTACCCATTGCTCACTGTCGAGTCAATAGGATGGCAGAACCCGCTGACCGATCCAGCCCTGCCCTCACGCATCTACAGTTATGACGGCATCCTCCGCGCAGGGCGGCCGCCCAGTCCCCTGACGTCCTGCTGCCGCCTCAGACCCAGCAGCTGGACCATCTGCCGGGCGACCTCAACACCCAGCCGGGCCTCCAGCCAGCCGGCCGGCGAGCGATAGAGGGCATCTTCGGAGATGGCGTAGACGACTTCCTCGCCGTCCAGCGTCACGCGCATGTGAATCTGGGAATCGAAGTCTTGCGGGCCGGGCGGGCGGCGCCGGAAGCCAACCAGCAGTGTGCGCATGCGTTGGACCTTCAGTGCGACGTCTTCCCTGCCGACGTTCGTCGTGATGTCGTCCAGGCGAGGCTGCAGGTGGGGCCGCGGAAACACCTCAAAGTCACCCCCGGCGCGGCCGTAGGGATGCCGGCCCGCATGCTTCGGCGGCAGGGCGATCGAGGCGCCCAGCGTGTCGCACGCCTCTTCCAGCACCTCCTCGAGGGCGTGCACCTCCCGCCGCATCTTTTCGGCGCGGCTGGCTTGGCCGCGCGCCGCTTCCAGGCGGGTTTCCGCCAGCTGCTGCGCCACCTGCAGCGCCTCGCGGGCCCGGCGCCGCTGGTTGCGGCCAAATCTCTGTGCCATCGCTCAATTTCCTTTCAGCTTGTAGCGCGCCACGGGCTTGCGCCCGGGCAGTTCGGCCGTCTCGGCCAGGATGAAACCCTGCCCCGCCAGGTACTGCAGGGCCCAATCCACCTCCCCCTTGGAGCGGCCCAGGGCCAGCACCAGCTCGGGGTGGAAGAACCAGCGCAGCGGATGCAGGCGGAGGAAGCGCAGCAGCACGTCCGTGCCGCTGCCCGGGCGGATCACTCCCGCCGGCCGGGGGTTGCCGTGCCGCGGGCGCTCAGGCTCAACGCGGGCGCCTATCTGCCCCGCGATCCAGTTGATGGGGTCGCTCACCGTCGTCACAGCTGGTTGGCATCCCCGGCACGGTCAGCCCCGGCGGAGGGCGCGGGGACCGGGCTGGCCAGTCCCGTGCGCCCCTCGCCTCCCAGGGCTTCGATCAGGTCCGGGATCAGCCTGGCCAGCTCCCCCGTGGCGAGCGCCACGTCGGTGTCGAAGCCGCTTTCCTGCTGGCCCTGCCCTTCGAACACCACGTCGAGGAAGTGCAGCTTTCGCAGCTGCAGCCCGTCCGTGAGCACCAGCGCCACGCGATCGTCCCAGGCCAGCGCGAGTTTCGTGGGCAGCTTGCCGGCGGCGATGTGCCCACGGATCTCATCAATGTCCAGCGGATGGCGGCCGTACCGCACCACAGCCTTCGACTCGTCGGCCGCCTTCAGCTCGCACTCGCGCTCCACGCTGAAGCCCCTGGGCGGCTCCTGCTCCTTCAGCCAGTGGGCCATGGCGGCCTGCGGGCTGGTGGCGGTGTCCAGCAGCGAGACCGACAGCCCCGGCAGCGCCTCCACCAGGAGAGAAACTACCTCGTCGGCCCGCGATTGGCTCGCAGCATCCAACACCAGCAGCCGGGCCTCGGGGTCGATCCACGCCCACACCGCGGACTGCTTCGTGAACGCCGCGGGCAGCAGGTCCAGCTTCGCCTCTTCCTTGAGCTCGCGGGTTTCCTTCCTGCCGGGCTTGCGGCCGGTTTCGCGCTCGATGCGCGCAGCCTTGTCCTTCACCTTGCGCGCCAGGACAGCACCGGGCACGGACTTCGCCTCTTGGAAGAAGCGGACGATCCACTGGCCGCCCACCGACTCGGCGAGCGCGCCGTGGGCCTCGCCGCGGGGTGGCACCCACCCCACCGACTTCTCTTGCGTGGCGCCGCACTCCGCGAACGGGGTACGGGCCAGCCCCTCCTCGAGCCGGGCGAGGTCCGGCACCCATTCGGGCGCGATGCGGTACACGATTGCGTTCTTGAACATGCCTTTTCTTTCAGGTGGGAAGGGGAATGTGTCGGGGCCAAAGCCCCATGGCCTGGATCTGCCGCTGGGTGTCTGCGATCCAGGCCGCTTCAATCTCGCGGCGCGCCAATTTCGTCAGGAGAGCCCCCTGGTCGAACAGCGGATGACAGCCGCGCACGCCGGGCCGGTCAGCACAAAGGGGGAAACTCTCGAGGTCGCACACCTTGAGCGCTGCGCCCTTGCCGGTGTTCGCGTGCGCGCACTGGCTCAGGCCGGGCACGCCACAGAACTTGCAGGGGAGTTGCGCCACCAGGTGCCGGTAGAGGCGGCTACGCACGAACACGGCCTTGGGCACCGCGAGCGCTGGCGAGCCGCACGGCGCGTGCACCGCCGCCCGGGGCGTCACCTCCGCCATGGCCCGCGCAGCCCGAGCGGCCAGACGCTCCTCGCGATCAGGTGCCGGCGCTGCCGGCCGGGGCGCGCGGCGAAACCCAGTGCGGCGCATCACGCTGCGCCTCCGCCGCCCTGCTCTGCCGCCTTGAGCCGTTCCAGTTCCTTCCGTGCGCTCGCCACCAGGTTGGCGTTGATCTGCCGCTGGAAGCGAATGACGCAGCTGGCCAGGTACTTCGACTGGGCGGGCGTGAGCTGCTTGCCGCGCCGCGTCTGGGAGAACCAGACCATCGAGTCCACGAACTTCAAGCAGCTGCAGCGCGGCGGGAACTTGACGCGGGCCAGCGCGTTCGTGAAGGTCAGCTCCGTGTCGGTCATCGAGCAGCCCCCGATGCGGCCGCGATGCGCGGCCGGGGCAACCGCGGCCGCGGGGGGCGGCACGCCGCGAAATAGACGTAGGCCACCAGCCCCACGCCGCTGGCGACGCTGAACAGCATGTACCGCCGGATCTCCAGGCCGAGCGCGAGTAGCAGCACCAGCCACATCAGGCGGACCAGCAGCAAGGCCAGAAGCCACCACCGCAGGCGGCTCACAGCCCCCATGGCGGCGAGCGTGGCGGGTTCGCGCGCCACGAGGAACAGGAGCGCGATGCAGCCCAGAGAGAGCCCGACCAGCACCAAGCCCACAGCGCCCCAATCCTGCTCCAGCGCTGCGCCAACCAACGTCAGCACGGCCATCATGAGCGCGCACTGCTCGGCGAGCCATGCGGGGCTGCGCTGCCCCCAATCCACGATGTGCTGGTGCTGGGCCAACAGCCAGCGATCGAGTTCACGAAGCATTCCTCATCCCTCCCAAAATTTCTCCGGTGTCCGGATCCACGTTCATTTGCTCCCACTGGTCGAACGTGGCGGGGAAGATGACGCCCAGCTCTGTCGCCGCCCAGGCGCTCACGCGGTCGATGTATTCGCTATAGGCCCGCACGCCCAGGTCTTCGGTGCTCACCCTCTGCCGGCGCCGCGACTTCCGCCCCGTGACCGGGTTGACGGTGGTCACGGTCTTGTGGCCCAGGAACTCGCGGCGGATGTGCTCCTTCCAGACGGCCAAGGGGAAGCGCTGCCCGCCCGGCATGGCCTGCCGGGCGATGCTCTGCAGCACCACGCCGTGCAGGTAGCGGCGCTGCCGGTCGGTCTTGTCGTCCTCGTACAGCCGGGCCTCGATCACCAGCCGGCGGCCGGCGCGCAGTTGCTCGCCCGCCCAGGGCAGGAAAGAGGCCTTGCAGTTGCGGGCGCCCTGCTCGGCGTTGTGCCAAGTGGCACGGAATTGGATGTCAGGCATTCGCGCCCTCCTCGAAAAGATCCAGGGTCCGCCGGTCGGCCCCTGGGGATCGAATTGCCGGGGCGCCGGCAAGCCGCAAAGCCCCAGCACCCTTCCGGGCCTTGTCCATGAGCCCCGCGCGGCGCGCGCAATGCGGGCCGACGGGCATCAGGCCGATGAACAGCGTGGGCCGGGCCATGGGCCGCCCGCACAGGCAGCAGTGCATCACCGGCCTCCCTTGCGCAGGTCGGCGGCGCGCCGGTAGGGCCATGCGACCATGCCGGCATCGCGGCTGTGCTCGTTCGATGGGCCCGCCCACCCGGTGATGCGCGCGAAGGCCTCCGCGTTCAGCTTGCCGCCCTTCCCAGCCGGGCTGATGCTGTGGGCGGGTATGCCCAGCTCGCCGCACACTTCGGTGATGAGGCCGCACCATGCGTCAACGGTGCCCACGTTGCGGGCCATCTTGGCGCTCGCCGCGGCGCTCTTGGCGCGCGTCCAGACGTGGCTCTGCAGCCGGGAGTCCTCGAAGACAACCCGGTCCGGCATCCGGTCGCGGATGGTCCGCTCGATGTGGTGCGGCGGGATCGTCTCTAGGCGGGTCAGCTCGCCGTCCACGTAGGTGGCCACGCCCGTGTGGGCGCCTGGGTCCATTCCGAGGATCAGCATGCCGACTTCCCGCCCAGTCCTGCGAACGGGCTCGCCACCACGTAGTCGCGATAGCTCCGGCCGGCGCGGGCGTCCTGTACCACCGATTTGGTCTTCCCCAGCTGACGCGCCAGCTCGGCACCCGTCAGGGGGCTGGTGCGGATCAGCTCCACCTGCTCAGGCGAGAGCGAGCCGACCTTATGCCGGATGGCCGCCGACACCAGCCGGCCGTG
>JAESGL010000534.1_pt1 | contig 14748 bp, 14 predicted proteins | sample 9269711 | NCBI WGS metagenome assembly JAESGL01 (sample SAMN14515918, study PRJNA621676) | algae metagenome | isolation source: Kastovskya adunca ATA6-11-RM4 and co-occurring heterotrophs from soil and... | place: Chile: Atacama Desert | collected 2011-06-27
ACCTCATGGACATGTTCCTACGCGTTACTCACCCGTCCGCCACTGACATTGCTGCCCGTGCGACTTGCATGTGTTAAGCATGCCGCCAGCGTTCGCTCTGAGCCAGGATCAAACTCTCAAGTTCATCAACCCAACCAAGCTCTCAAGCTCAGCCAAGCCAATGCTCATCGACCAAAGCTCCGCTCACCATTCTCGATATATCCCCCATGAACACTCAGCCACACATGCCTCACAGCACAAGCGACCTCGTCCCCACAGGAAGATCTTCATCTTCCAAAAGACAGATGCAATTGTCAGAGAACAAAGGGGCCGATCCACCACGCTGAGCGCGACATCACAGCCACCAATCGCTCCGCATCTCCGCGAAGCGACGATCCGCGCCCGAAGGCACAAAGATCTGGATTTGCAGCCACCAGACACAAAACCCAGCCGGATCAGCGAGGCCGAAGACCTCACCACCAGCTGGAAAAGAGCGTCCGCCTTGCTGCGGGGCGCCGTATCTAGCGCTTCAGCGCACCCGGTGCAAGACCTTTTTTTCGGTCTTCGGCAGAGGCGGAAACCGTCTCGCCGGGAGGACTGATATCGTGCCGGAGGGGCCCGATTTCAACGCTCCGAAGGGGTGCGATGGAGTGCCATCGCGTCGCGGAGCGGGCAGATAGGCCCCTTCCGAGGCCCGCGCAACCCCTTTCGTGAAGCTTTCGTCTCAGCCCTTCGCCGGGCGCCCGCGCCGCGGTCCGCCATCCTTCCCACTGACCCGAGGCGGGCCGGCGTTCCGGAAGCGCCCCGGCCCGCCCCGCCGCCGGGCCGGCACGTCGCCACCGGCCGAAACAGCTCGCGCCCGGCCACTCGGCAAGGCCGAGAGAACCGCCTCGATCCACTCGTTGAGCCGTCGGCTCTCGGCCAAGGCACCTTCGATGTCGCGATAGGTGCCGGGGAAGCGCAGCGCCATCCAGCGCCAGGCGACCAGGCGACGGTGCACCCGCTCGGCCAGTTGCAGCGCGTCCTGCCCGGCGCGGTCGGGCGCGGGGAGGCGGCCGGCCTTGGGGGGCGGCACGGCCATGCCGAGCGAATGCTCCACCGCCCAGTCCGACAGGCGCGCGATTCCCTCGTCGCGCTCGTCCACCGGGCACATCGCATAGGTCCAGCGGTCCATCAGCGACAGCTCCCGCACGCCGTCCACCGCCGCCGCGATGGCCATCTGGGTGGAGAGGTCGCCCAGGCGGTAGTTCGGGTCGTCCCGCCGCAGCACGGCGCGCTCGATCCGCCGGAGCGTGCCGAAAAGGCTGTCCGTGCCCATCTCGGCGGCCACGGCCGCCACGATTTCCGCATCGGGGGCCACGGGGGGCCGCAGGTCCTCCGGCGCGATCGGGGCCGCCTTCAGCGCGCGGGCGATGTCCCGGGGGTCGCCCCCGCGCTCCAGCACGGCCACGATCCCCTCCGCGTGCTCCCCGCCGAAGCGGCCGGCGCGGCCGCCGATCTGCTTGATCTCCTGGACGGTGAGCGGGCGGTCCTCCTTGCCGTCGTATTTGGTGAGGGCCGAGAAGACGACGCGGCGCAGCGGGCCGATATTCAGCCCCATGCCGATCGCGTCGGTGGCCACCAGCACCTCCGCCTCGCCCTCGCGGAAGCGCCGGGCCTCCGCCCGCCGCACCGTGGGGCCGAGCGCGCCATAGACCACCGCCACGGTGCGGCCCCGGCGCAGCAGCTCGGCGCGCAGGGCGAAGACCTCGCGGCGGGAGAAGGCGATGACGGCGTCGCCGCGCCCGACCTCGGCCAGGGGAACCGGCACCGGCGCAGCGGAGAGCGGGCCCATCCGCTCCAGCCGCACCTCCTCCAGCGGGTCGCCGCAAAGCTGGGCGATGCGGCGGATCATGGGCGCGGCATCCGGCGCGCCGAGCACGATGACCTGGCGCGCGGGCACGCCCATCAGCGCCGCGGTCCAGGCCGCGCCACGCTCCGGGTCGGCCAGCATCTGGATCTCGTCGATGACCGCGACATCGACGGGGTTGGTGAAGGGGCACATCTCCACCGTCGCCGCCGTGTGCCGGCTACCCGGCACGCGGATCCGCTCCTCACCCGTGGAGAGGGAGGTGGGCACGCCGCGCGCCTCCAGCGCCTCCCGGTATTCATGCGCCAGCAGGCGAAGCGGGCCCAGGGCGAGGCCGCTCTCGGCCTCGGCCAGGCGGGACAGGCCGAAATAGGTCTTCCCGGAATTGGTGGGGCCGAGGCAGGCGATGATCCGGCGGTCCAGCGCCCGCGCGGTCGCGAAATGGGCGGCGTAGCGGTCCAGCCCCGCGATCCGGGCCACGGCGGCATTGCTGATGCGGCGGGTCTCGCCGCGCGCCTCCGCCGGAGCCGGCGGCGCCTCCACCGGGCGTTCGCCGGAGTCCGCGCGGCGCCAGGCCGCGATCTCGCCCCGCAGCGCCTCCAGGGCGGCCGGGTCGAATTCCGGCTCCTGCACCGTCCGGCCCGCCCGGCGCACGGCCACGCGGCGCGCCACCGGGATGATCCCGGCGCGCAGCCAGCGGTCCGCCTCGTGCCGGGTGCAGCCCAGCAGGGAGGGAAGGGCATCGGCGCCGACGAGGGAGCTCTCCCATTCCTTGAGGCGCCGCTCCTCCTCCGCGCGGGTCTCGCGCGCCAGGCGGGTGGCGGCCCGGCGCTCGCCCCGCCGGCGCCGCTCCGCATCCGTCGCGCGCCAGGTGAAGGCATCGGCCTGCAAGGCGGGCATGGCGAAGGCTTCCGCCACCAGAGCGGCGCAATGCCCCACCGCTTCCAGCGTCGGCTCCCCGGTGCTCCCCTTCGGCAGATCCTCCAGCGCCGCCGCCAGTGCGGCCTCGGGGGTGCCGTAACCGCTCAACCGGGCCAGCACGGCCTCGCGCAGGGCGGCGAGGAGGGCGGGGTCGCCGGCCTCCGGGTCGCCGATGCTCGTCAGGGCGATGTCGATATCGTCCGGCCGTGCAGGCAGGGCTTCGGCCCGCCGCGAGAGGCTGGACAGGCGTTCGCGCCAGGCCGGGCGACGGGCATCGAGCAGGGAACGGCGCCCCCCCTCGTCCGAAGCCGGGGCCCCCTGCCCTGCCGCATCCGGTGCCTCGGCTTCGCTGGGGGGCGGGTGCTGCTCCATCTCATCTCCTGCGGAAGCCGGTAGGGCGGCTCCGGCTGCTCGGGGGCGCTGGCGGTCGGGCATCGTTCGGGAGTTCAGCGCCCGGGCCGGTGATGCGTTTCCGGCGCGGCTCTGTCCAGCCGGGGGCTCCTTCCGTGTGGGGCTGCCTCAGGGCACCCCTTCCGGGTCGGGCTCGTCCGGCCGGCTGGCGCGCCACCGGCCCAGGGCGGCGTGAAAGCCGGCACGGCCATGCGCCGCATCGGCCCGGGCCAGCTCCTCCAGGAAGACCTGCCGCTCCGCCTCGCCCATGCCCTGCACGGCGACCTGCTGCGGCACGGGCAGGCCGTCCAGCTCGCCGCCGGCGCGGCGATGCGCGGCGACGGAACGGGCCAGGTTCCGCACTCTTTCCAACTCGGCCTCGGGCAAGCCCATCATGCTCCGCGCTTCCAAGCCCCAGCGTGATAACGCCCGCTCCACGCCACGGTTCTCGGCCAGTGCTCGGCCCGAAAGGCGCGGCATCGTGACCGCCCCGCCCCAGCCCGGCCGAGGGCCCCCGGTGTATAGCCCGCCGCATGAGCCATCCCGTCCGTATCCTGGCCGAGGCGCCCGTCGCCAGCACCGGGGAAAGCCCTGTCTGGGACGAAGGGCTGGGGCGGCTCTGGTGGGTCGATATCCCCGCCCCGGCCCTGCACCGCACCGACCCCGCCACCGGGCGGACGGAGAGCTGGCCCATGCCGGAGTCGGTGGGCTGCCTGGGCCTCTGCCGCTCCGGCGCGCTGCTGCTGGGGCTGCGCTCGGGCATCCACCGCTTCTCCCCGGAAGACGGCACGCTGACCCTGCTGGCCGCGCCGGAGACGGACCGGCCGGGCAACCGGCTGAACGACGGCAAGGTCTCGCCCGAGGGGCGATTCCTCGTCGGCTCGATGAACGACACGGAGAGCAAGCAGCCCAGCGCCGCCCTCTGGCGGCTCGACCCCGGCGCACAGGCCTGCGCGGCGCTGGCTGACGGCCTCACCATCTCCAACGGCCTGGCCTGGAGCCCGGACGGACGTCAGCTCTGGCACAGCGACACGGAAGCCCCCGCCATCTGGCTCTGGGACTACGACCCGGCCAGCGGCGCCGTCTCCAACCGGCGCGAGGTGGCCCGGCCCGACAGCGCGACCGGCGTGCCGGATGGCGGCGCGGTGGATGTGGAAGGCGGCTACTGGAGCGCGGGCTACTCCGCCGGGCGCCTCAACCGCTGGCTGCCCGACGGAAGGCTGGACCGCGTGGTGGAACTGCCCCTGCGCCACCCCACCATGCCCTGCTTCGGCGGGCCCGGCCTGCGGCAGCTCTTCGTGACCAGCGCAGCGGGCGATGCGCCCGGCCCGGCCGATGGGCGGCTTCTCGTGCTCGATCTGGGCGTGGCCGGGGTGCCGGTGGGGCGCTTCGCGGATTGAGGCGCTGGGGCTTCGTGTTGCGGGCTCCGCCCGCGCCCGCCAAGGGCCTGAGGCCCTTGGAACCCCGTTTGACTGCCGTGGATACCCCGGATCAGTGGGGTCTCTGGTTTGCGGGGACCTTCCTGCGCTTGCAGTCGCCTCGGGTCATCGACCCGAGGCGCACCGTCAGCCCCGTGATTCCAAACTTCTAAAAGAAGATGATGGTGAGGGGTCCGGGGAGAGGAAGAATTCCTTCTTCCTCTCCTCGGGACAGACCACCAGCCCCAGCCCCCCGCTACAGCATCCGCCGCAGCGTGCCGTCCCGCCGGATGAACCCGTGCCAGAGCGCGGCGCCGGCGTGGAGGAGGATCATCCCGATCAGGCTCCAGGCCATCAGCCGGTGGATGAGAGTGAGGGTTTCGGCCAGGGGGATATCCGACCCGACCGGGGATGGCAGGGGGATGAGGCCGAACCAGCGCAGCGGGAAGCCCCAGGCATTGGTGGCGAGGAAGCCGACCACCGGCATGGTCAGCAGCCAGAGATAGAAGGCGGCGTGGTTGGCCCGGGCGATGAAGCGGATGGCCGCCCCCAGATCCTGCGGCAAGGGCGGGGCGGGATGGCGGATGCGCCAGGCCAGGCGGATGAGGGTGAGCAGCCAGATGGTCGCGCCCAGGCTTTCATGCAGGTTGTAGAGGGCGAGCTTGAAGGCTTCGTCCTGCGGCCGCGCATGGGCGATCCAGAGGCCGAGCGCCGCCGTGGCCAGCACCAGGGCGACGGTGACCCAGTGGATGCCGCGTGAGACCGCGTCGTAGCGGGCCGGTGCGGCGCTGGCGCTCGCCTGCATGGGGCCTCCTCTGAACCTTGGCGCATGCTGCGGGCCGGCCGGTGCGGGATGCAAGCCTGGCGCGCCGCCTCAGCCGAAGGGCCAGCCCGGTTCCGCCCTCAGCCCTTGCAGCACGCGCGTGAGGTTCTTGCCCGTCTGGGTCAGCGCCTCCTCCCAGGGGAGGACGGCGAAGCGGTCGAATTCCGGGATGCGGCGCCCGTCCGGCAGGCGGATGAAGGAGGTGCAGCGGAGCGCGGCGGCGTCGGGCATCGCGTCCTGCCGCCAGGCGAAGACGGCGAGGTTCTTGCCGGGTAGGTAGGCGTGCACGCCGAGGTCGGTCAGCGCCGAGGGGTCGGCGCGAAGGCCGGTTTCCTCGCGCAGCTCACGCGCGGCAGCCTCGGCGAAGGCTTCGCCCGCCTCGGCCACACCCTTGGGGATGTCCCACAGAACGGAGCGGGTGGCATGGCCGAGCAGGACGCTCGGGCCGTCGCTGACCAGGACGCCGCAGCTTGTCCGGGCGGGGCGGGCGGGGCGCCGGGCCATGGGGGACGCCCGGCCTCAGCGCGCCGGCTGGCGCGGGCTGCGGGGTGCGTGGCTTTCGGCGTGCGGGGTGGCCGGGGCCGGAGCGGGCATGGCAGCGGGAAGGAAGCGCATGGCCAGGCCCTCTCTGGGATGTTTGCCGAGGATGGGGGCGTGGCGGCATCCCGGCAAGCAAGCTGGCCGGCGCATTCCCGGCGGGCTAGGGACGCGGGATGGACACCCCGATGCCGGCCCGGCCCCTGCTTGCCACCCATAGCGGCGGCTTCCACCTGGATGATGCCTTCGCCTATGCCGTTCTGCGCCTGGCCCTCGGACTGGGCAAGGCGGGCGAGGGCCATCAGCTGCTCCGCACGCGAGACGAGGCAGCGATCGCGCGGGCCGACATCGTCTGGGACGTAGGCGCCATCTACGACCCCGCGGCGCGGCGCTTCGACCACCACCAGCGCGGTGCGCCGGTACGAGAGGACGGCACCCCCTTCAGCGCCGCCGGGCTGATCTGGCGCCACTACGGAGAGGCCGCGCTGCGCGCCGTTCTGCCGCCGGAAGCGGCCGGCATGGCACCGGCCGTGATGGCGGAGATCGACCGGGAGGTGGTGCGGCGGATCGACCGGCAGGATAACGGCTTCGGCGATCCCAGTGACGCGCTCGGGCTAGCCTCGGTGCTGGGCGACTTCAATCCCTCCTGGGATTCACCGGCGGTGGGCGACCGCGCGGCCGAGGACGAGGCCTTCCGTGCCGCCTCGGCCCTGGCGGAGGGCTTCCTGCGCCGCCGGATCGAGGCGGTGCGGTCGGTGCTGGCGGCGGATGCGGTGGTGGTGGCGGCCCATGCCCGCTCGGCCGATCCACGCGTGCTGGAGCTGTCGCGCAAGATGCCCTGGGAGGACCCGGTTTTCGCGCATGGGCTGCCGGTGCTCTACGCCGTCTACCCCGTGCCCAACGGCAACTGGATGGTGGATGCCATGCGGCCCGAACCCGGCTCCTTCGCGCAGCGCCTTCCCCTGCCGGAGGCCTGGGCCGGGCTGCGGGATGCGGAGCTGGCGGCGGTGAGCGGGGTAGCGGATGCGGTCTTCGTGCATCTGCGGCGCTTCGTCGGCGCCGCGCGGTCCCGCGAGGGGGCGTTGGAGATGGCGCGGCGTTCCATCCGGCTCGGCGCGGGGGAATGAAGCGGCCCGCGCCGGGGCAGCTGGGCCTGTTCGAGGAGGGGCCTTCCCTTCCCGAGGGCTTCCGGCACCAGGCGGCGCTGATCACGCCGGAGGAGGAGCGCGGGCTGGTGGAGCGGCTCGCGGAGCTGCCCTTCGCGGAATTCCGCTTCGGCGCCTATCTCGGCAAGCGGCGCACCGTCTCCTTCGGCTGGCACTATGAATTCGGCGCGGAACGGCTGCATGCCGCCGAGCCGTTCCCGGACTTCCTGCTGCCGCTGCGCGACCGGGCGGCCTCCTTCGCCGGGGTCGCGCCCGACGCCCTGCAACACGCCCTGATCACGGAATATGGCGAGGGGGCCGGGATCGGCTGGCACCGGGACAAGGCGGTGTTCGGCGACGTGCTGGGCGTCTCGCTTCTGGCCCCCTGCACCTTCCGCTTCCGGCGGCAGGAGGGGGCGGGCTGGAAGCGGGCCTCGCTCATCCTGGATCCGCGCTCGGCCTATCTGCTGCGCGGGGCCTCGCGCACGGAATGGGAGCACAGCATCCCCGCGATGGAGGCGCTTCGCTACTCCATCACCTTCCGCAGCCTGAGGCGGCCCTGAGGGGGCCGATCAGCCGAAGGTGCTCAGCAGGTCCTCCACCTGCGCGGCCGTCAGCTCGCGCGGGTTCTGCCCGCGCAGCATCAGCGCGAGCCGTGCGGCCTCCTCCAGCTCCTCGGCCGCATAGACCGCGTCGATCAGCGACTTGCCCGAGACGACGGGGCCGTGATTGGCGAGCAGCATGGCGCGGGCGGTCTTCGCCGCCTCGTGGATGTCCTGCTCCATCGCGGCATCGCCGGGGCGGTAGTAGCGGATGATGGGCAGGGTGCGGCCGACGCGCATGACGAAATAGGGGGTGAGCGGCGGGATCGGCGCTGCCTCGCCCGCCGCGGCCAGGCAGCCGATCGCGGTGGCATGGGTGGAGTGCAGATGCACCACGGCCCCAGCCTCCGGCCGCGCCGTCAGCACGGCGCGGTGCATGAAGACCTCCTTCGAGGGCTTGTCGCCGCCGACATGGCGCCAGTCCTGGTCGAGCTTGCTGATGCGCTCCGCCTTCAGGCGGCCGAGGGAGGAGTTGGTCGGCGTCATCAGATAGCCATCCGGCAGGCGGACGCTGATGTTGCCGGCGCTGCCGACGGAATAGCCCCGCGCGAAGAGGCTGGCGCCGAGTTCGACGAGGAGGTCGCGTAGTTCGGACTCGGTCATGGTCTCGTTCCGTCGGGGGATGGTGCGGAGGGGCGGGGGCGCCGGGGTTGCGGCGCCCCCGGCCGGGTCAGCCGAAGATGGCGTTGGCGATGAGCAGCGTGACGAGGCAGGTGGCCCAGCCGATGGTGCTCGGGATCGACCAGGTCAGCATCTGGTGCTTGGCGCTCTTCACGCCGAGGATGCGGTTGATGACCCAGAAGTAGCTGTCGTTGAAGTAGCCGAAGACCATGGAGCCGATGCAGGCGGCCTGGGCGGCGAAGACCAGGTTCACATCCGGGATTTGCGCCAGGATGGGGGCGGAGATCGAGGCGCCGGTGATCATGGCCACCGTGCCACTGCCCTGGATGAGGCGCACCAGGGTCGCGATGACGAAGGGGATGAGCACGGCCGGCAGCGGCAGCGTGGCGACCCACTGGCCGATATAGGTGCCCGTGCCGCTGTCGCGCAGCACGGCGCCCAGCGCGCCGCCGGCGCCGGTGACGAGCATGATGATGCCCGCCGCCTCGATCCCCTTCTCCAGCTCCGCCATGGTCTCGTGCTGGGTGAGGTGCCGGGCCAGGCCGTAGACGGCGATGATGACGCCAAGCCCCACGGCGATGACCGGGTTGCCGATGAAGGCGCAGGCCTGGACGAGCGGGTTGGTGGCCAGCGCCCGGTCGCCGCTGGCGGTGACGAAGCCGGAGACGACCGTGTTGATGAAGATCAGCAGGATCGGCACGACGATCGGCAGCATGGAGAGCCAGAGCGGGGGAAGCGCCTTCTCGCGATCGGCGGCGCTCTCCTTGAACTGCTCGAAGGCGGCGGTGGCCGTGAGCGCCTCCCCGGTCTCGCGCTCGATCATCGCCTCGATCCGCGGGCCCATGGCGCGGGCGTAGAGGATGATCGTGAAGGTGGCGGGCAGCGTCAGCACCACGCCCCAGAAGATCATCAGGCCGATATCGACGTTGAAGATGCCGGCCGCGCCCAGCGGGCCGGGCGTGGGCGGCACGGCATGGTGGGTGAGCATCAGGCCGCCGGCCAGGGCGATGCCGAGGGTGAGGACGGACCGGCCCGTGTTGCGCGACAGGGCGCGCACCAGCGGGTTGAGGATGACGAAGGCGCTGTCGCAGAAGATGGGGATGGAGACGATGTAGCCCGTGGCCATCATCGCCCATTCCTCCTTCTTCTCGCCGAGCCAGCGGACGAGGGTGATCGCCAGCTTCTCCGCCGCGCCCGAGATCTCGAGGATGCGGCCCATCATCACGCCGAAGCCGATGACGAGGCCGATGGTGGAGAGGGTGGCGCCGAAGCCGGTGGTGATGGACTTCACCACGGCATCCGGCGCCATGCCGGCCGACAGCCCCGCCATGGAGGCGGCGATCACCAGCGCCACGATGGCGTGCACCTTGGTGCGGAGCACGAGGAAGATCAGCAGGATGATGCCGAGCACGAGGCCGATGATGGCCGCAGGCCCCACCGCGGTGGCGGCAGCGTTCATGGAACTCTCCAGTCCTTAGTCATTGCGGCCGCCGGCCTTCCTGGCCGGCGGCGGAAGGGTCAGCGGACGAACTCGTCCTTGTATTGACGGACGACGGCGTCGAAATCGGTGTCGCGCGTGAAGCCCAGGGCGAGCGGGCGGCTGACGTCGAACTCGCCGGGCCAGGAGCAGACGATATCCATGATGCGCGGCTCGGGCTCATGGCTGACCAGCGCCCGCGGCCCGGCCCCGCCCACCCGCTCCAGGCTGGCCAGCATCTCGGCAACCGTGACGCAGATGCCCGGCAGGTTCAGCGTGCGCCAGGTGCCGATGCGCGCGCCATCCACCGCCATGGCATGGACGAGGTTGGCGACCGCCGCATCGGGAGAGGAGAGCCACATCCGGGTTTCCAGCGGGACGGGGCAGTTGGACGGCTCGCCCGCGAGCGGCTCGCGGATGATCCCGCTGGCGAAGGAGGAGGCGGCCGAGTTCGGCTTGCCCGGGCGCACGGAGATGGTGGGCAGGCGGCAGACCCGGCCATCGACGAAGCCCTTGCGGGAGTAGTCGTTCACCAGGAATTCGCCGATCGCCTTCTGCGAGCCATAGGTCGAGGCCGGCATGAGCGCCATGGCTTCCGGCACCACCTCCGGCATCTCGCCGCCGAAGACGGCGAGGGAGCTGGTGAAGACGAAGCGCGGCGCGCGGCCGGTGGCGCGGGCCGCTTCCAGCAGGGCGCGGGTGCCATCCACATTGACGCGCATGGCGAGGTCGAAATCCTGCTCCGACCCGCCGCTCAGAACCGCGGCCAGGTGATAGATCCCGACCGTGTCCGGCCCCACCACGCGGCGGGCGAAGGCGGCATCGGCGATGTCGCCGGTCACGGAGGTGACGCGCGCATCCTCCACCCGGCAGGGCGCCAGATCGACCGAGACGATGCCGTCGAAGGCGGGCAGGCCATCCCTTCCCCCGCCCTGGGCGAGCAGCGCGCGGATGACGCGGCTGCCGAGGAAGCCGGCGCCGCCGGTCACGATGATCTTCATGCTGGTGTGCTCCCTGGTTCCCGGTCGGGCGTCGCGATGTGCAGCGCGATGCCGCGTTCCCGGATGGCGGTGCGGACGTCCTCCGGCAGGCCGGAATCGGTGACGATGGCGGACAGCGCCTCCAGCGGCACGGCGTTGAAGGTGCCGATGCGGCCATACTTGCTGCTGTCGGTGACGAGGATGCTGCGGGCGGCGCTCTGCGCGATGGCGCGCTTGACGGCCACCTTGCTCTCGGAGGGGGTGGAGACGCCGCGCAGGCCGAAGGAGGAGGTGGAGATGAAGGCGAGGTCGAAGTTGAAGCGCCGGATCGCCTCGGCCGCCGGTTCGCCCACGCAGGACTGGTTCTCCCGCTCCACTGCCCCGCCCGTGTGGTAGAGTCGGCAGCGTGCCTCCCTCGTCAGGAAGGCGGCGATGACGAAGTCATTCGTGATGACGGCGATGTCGTCCCGCTCGGCGAGGCCCTCGGCGATCTGCAGGGTGGTGGTGCCCGCATCGAGATAGATGACGGCGCCCTCGGGGATCATGCCGAGCGCGTGGCGGCCGATGGCCGCCTTCTCGGCCGAGGCCAGCGCCGCCTTGGTGCTGTGCGGCGGTTCGAAGAGGATGCGCTGCGGCAGGCGGACGCCGCCCGCGACGGAGGTGACGCGCCCTTCCCGCTCGAGCTGCTGGATGTCCCGCCGCACGGTCATGTGCGAGACGCCCAGCAGGTCGGTCAGCTCCGCGATGCTGAGCACGCCATGGCCGGAAAGCCGGGCGAGGATCAGCTTCTGCCGCTCGGCGGGAATCATGCCGCGCTCAGCGCGCCTTGTAGGGCGCGAACCAGCCGAGGCCCGCCGCCGTCTCGCCGCGCGGGTTGTACTCGCAGCCGATCCAGCCCTGGTAGCCGACGCGGTCGAGCACGGCATAGAGATGCGGGAAGTTCAGCTCGCCCTCATCCGGCTCATGCCGGTCGGGGACGGAGGCGATCTGCACATGGGCGAATTTGCCGGCCATCTTCTCGATCAGCCGGGTCAGGTCGCCGTCCATGATCTGCGCGTGGTAGAGATCCAGCTGCACGGAGACGTTCGGGCGGCCGACGCGCTCCACCAGCGCCACGGCCTCGAGCTGATGCGCGATGAAGTAGCCCGGCATGTTGCGGCTGTTGATCGGCTCGACCAGCAGGGCGATGCCCTCGGGGGCGAGGGCATCGGCGGCGAAGCGGAAGTTCTCGATGAAGCTCGCCTCGCAGGCGGCGCGGTCCATTCCCTCGGTGAGGCCGGACATGGCGTGCAGCGTCTTGCAGCCGAGTGCCTTGGCGTAGCGCAGTGCCGTCGCGACGTTCTCGCGGAACTCCTGCTCGCGGCCGGGAATGGCGGCCATGCCGCGCTCGCCGGCGGCCCAGTCGCCGGGCGGCATGTTGAACAGGGCCTGGGTCAGCCCGGCCCCCTTCAGCCGGGCGGCGACGGCCTCTGGCGGGTGGTCATAGGGGAAGAGGAATTCGACGGCCTCGAAGCCCTCGGCGGCGGCCGCGGCGAAGCGGTCGAGGAAGGGCAGCTCGGTGAACATCATCGAGAGATTGGCGGCGAAACGCGGCATGTCCTCGCTCCTCTTCGCGGCCTCAGGCCGCCAGATCCTGCGCCTCGAAGAAGAAGCGTTCCCCGCCGAAATTCCCCGACTTCAGCGCGAGGGAGAGTGGCCGGCCGATGGCGCGGACCCAGGGGACGCCCGGCGCGATCTGCGGCCCGATATGGAAGCCGCCGATCCCGAGGGACTGGGTGACGATGCCGGAGGTCTCGCCGCCGGCGACGATGAACTGGTTGAAGCCCTTTGCCTGGAGCCGCTGGGCCAGGGCGCCGAAGACGCGCTCCACAGCCGCGCTCGCCTCGGCGGCGCCGAACCGGGCCTGCAGCGCCTTCAGCGTTTCCGGCGGCGTGGTGGCGAAGACGAGCGGCGCGAGGGCATCCGCCGGCTGGGCCTCCACCCAGGCCGCCAGCTCGTCCGCATAGCCCGGCTCGGACAGGCAGCGCTCGACGGAAACGGCCAGGGCGGGCGCCGCGTCGCGATAGGCCGCGACCTGGGCATTGGTCATCTGCGAGCAGGAGCCCGAGAGGATCACGGCGCGCCCCTTGGCGGGGCGGCCGGTCGAGGCCGCATCGCCGGAGCCGCCCCAGGCGCGCGCCATGCCATCCGCGAGGCCCGAGCCGCCGGTCACGAGCCGCATGTCGGCCACGGCCTGGCCCATGGTGACGAGATGCGCGTCGTTCAGCGCATCCAGCACGGCATAGCGGAAGCCCTTGGCCTTCAGCTCCTCCAGCGCGGCGCGCACGGCGTCGGCGCCACGGTCCATGACCGTGCTCGGCACGTTGCCCGTGCGGCCGCGGGATTGCGCGTCCATCAGGCGCATCAGGTTGCTGTCCGTCATCGGGGTGACGGGATGGTGGCGCATGCCGGATTCGTCGAGCGGGACGCCGTTCACGAACAGATAGCCGTTGTAAATCGTACGGCCGTTCACCGGCAGCACGGGGCAGATCACGGTGAAATCCTCGCCCAGCGAATCGAGCAGGGCATCCGTGACCGGGCCGATATTGCCCTGCGGCGTGCTGTCGAAGGTGGAGCAGTATTTAAAGAAGAATTGCGGGCAGCCGCGCGCCCGGAGCCATTCGAGCGCGGCGAGGCTTTGCGCGACGGCCTCCGCCACGGGGCAGGAGCGGGTCTTGAGGCTGATGACGACCGCATCGGCCTCCACCTGCAGCTCGGCCGGCGGCACGTCGTTGAGCTGCACGGTGCGCAGCCCGTTGGCGACGAGGAATCCGGCGATGTCGGTGGCGCCGGTGAAATCATCGGCGATGACGCCCAGGCGCATGGTCAGCTCCTCCCGCTGCCGGGAAGTTCGATGCCGGCGAAGGTCTTGATGACGGCGGAATCATCCTCCCGCCCGAAGCCGGCATTGCTGGCATTGGCGAACATCGCATAGGCCGTGCTGGCGAGCGGGAGCGGGAAGTTCAGGGAGAGCGCCGTCTCGGTGACCAGGCGCAGGTCCTTGACGAAGATGTCCACCGCGGAATGCGGGGTGTAGTCGCCCTCGACCACATGCTTCATGCGGTTCTCGAACATCCAACTGTTGCCGGCGGCGTTGGTGACGACCTCGTACATCGTATCGAGCGGGATACCGGCACGCGCGGCGAGGGCCATCGCTTCCGCACCCGCCGCGATATGCACGCCGGCGAGGAGCTGGTGGATGATCTTCACCGTGGCGCCGAGGCCGATCTCCGCGCCGATCTCGTAGACCTTGCCGGCGACGGCATCGAGGACGGGGCGGAGGCGATCGAAGGCGGCGCGGGGGCCGGCGGCCATGACCGTCATCTCGCCGAGCGCAGCCTTCGCCGCGCCCCCGGAGACGGGGGCGTCCAGCATCAGCAGACCCATCGGTTCCAGCTCGGCGGCCATGGCACGCGCATCGGCCGCGGAGATGGTGGCCGAGACCATGACACCCGTACCCGGGCGGAGCTTTGGGGCGAGGCCGTCCGGGCCGAATAGGACCGCGCGGCACTGCGCGGCATTCACCACGAGAAGAAGAACAGCATCGAGGTGCTGGGCGAAAGAGGAGGCGTCGGCACCAGCGGCCTCGGCCCCCGCTTCGCGGAGCGCGGCACATGTGGCGGGGTTGAGGTCGGCGCCGTAGGTGGCAAGCCCGGCGGCGATACAGGAGCGCGCGGCCCCCATCCCCATGGACCCGAGGCCGACCACGCAGACCCGGTATCGGTTGTCACTCATGGTGCCCTTGGTGTGAAATCTCGGTTCTGGTCGGGCCGTTTATGGACACACCGCTCAGAATTTCACAAGCACATCACACCGATGAACAGATCATCACATCGTGTGGAATGGATCGAGGCTATTGCCTCTCCGGAACGCACAAACCCCGTCAGCGTATGCTGACGGGGTTTGTTGGTTGTCACGGACAGGATCTGGTCTGGTGGCCTGGCGCCGACCGACTCTCCCGCGTCTT
>JAESGL010000536.1_pt1 | contig 14621 bp, 11 predicted proteins | sample 9269711 | NCBI WGS metagenome assembly JAESGL01 (sample SAMN14515918, study PRJNA621676) | algae metagenome | isolation source: Kastovskya adunca ATA6-11-RM4 and co-occurring heterotrophs from soil and... | place: Chile: Atacama Desert | collected 2011-06-27
TGGCACGACGCGGTCGAGGTGAAGCCGGGGTCATAGGTGAACGCGCCGGTCTGGCCATACAGCTTGCGGATGTCGACCACGTCGGGGCCGACCGAGCCGGACAGCACCGGATAGTCGTGATCCTGGCCGGACAGAGTCAGCTTGGCGGCTTCGGTCATGGTCTTCTCCTGTCACGCCCCGTGCGGGGTCATTTGGTCGGCGATCCGCGCCAGGCTTTCCTCCCGCCCTAGAAGGACGAGTACGTCGAAGATGCCCGGCGACGTCTTGCGTCCGGTGAGGGCGACGCGAAGCGGCTGGGCGACCTGGCCGAGCTTCACGCCCGCCGTCTCGGCCACCTGCCGCACCGCGGCTTCGGTGCTCTCCGTATCCCAGTTGTGCACCGCGTCAAGCGCGCTGTGCAGGCGTGCCAGCAGCGCCGGCGCATCCCCCTCCAGCAACGGTCGGGCGGCCTCGTCGATCCCCAGCGGGCGGGTGGCGAACAGAAAGGCGGTGCCGTCGGCCAGTTCGTTGACGTTCGCGGCGCGCGGCTTCAGCGCCGGCATCGCTGCCAGCAGCGTCGAACGCCGGGTATCGTCATGATCGAGCGACAGTTTCGCGGCGACCAGATCGGCCAGCCGCGCATCGTCCGCGGCGCGGATGTAATGGCCGTTCAGGTTCTCCAGCTTCTTCAGGTCGAAGCGGCTGGGCGACTTGCCGACGCCGGCCAGATCGAACCAGCGAGTCGCGTCCGCGCGACTGATGATCTCGTCATCGCCATGCCCCCAGCCGAGCCGCAGCAGGTAATTGTCCAGCGCCTCGGGCAGGATGCCCATGTCGTCGCGATACGCCTCGATCCCGACCGCGCCGTGGCGCTTGGACAGCTTCGCCCCGTCGGCGCCGTGAATCAGCGGGATGTGTGCATAGACCGGCTCGGCCCAGCCCATCGCGCGATAGATCGGCAGCTGGCGGAAGGCGTTGTTGAGATGATCGTCGCCGCGGATGACGTGCGTCACCCCCATGTCGTGATCGTCGACCACCACCGCCAGCATATAGGTGGGCGTGCCGTCGGAGCGCAGCAGGACCAGATCGTCCAGCTCGGCATTCTGCACCGTCACCTCGCCCTGGACGCGATCGTGGATCGTCGTCGCGCCTTCGGTGGGCGCGCGCAGGCGGACGACGTAAGGCTTGTCGGCGGGCCAGTCGGTCCGCTCCCGCCAGGGCGAGCGGATGCGCAGCGGCTTCTTCGCCGCCTGCGCCTCGGCGCGCATCGCGTCCAGTTCCTCGGGCGTCAGGTAGCAGCGATAGGCGTGGCCCGCGGCGACCATCTCCTGCGCGACCGCGGCGTGGCGATCGGCGCGGGCGAACTGGTATACCTCTTCGCCATCCCAATCGAGGCCGAGCCAGCGCATCCCGTCGAGGATCGCGTCGATCGCCGGCTGGGTCGAGCGCGCGCGGTCGGTATCCTCGATCCGGAGGCGGAAGGTGCCGCCGTGGTGCCGCGCGAACAGCAGGTTGAACAAGGCCGTGCGCGCACCCCCGATGTGGAGGAAGCCGGTGGGCGAAGGGGCGAAGCGCGTGACCACCGGGCCGGCGGGCGGGGTGGCGGGCGTCGCGTCAGGATTATCGGTTGCGCTCAAGCGCGCTTGCTCCCAGGCTGGAAATTCAGATGGCCAGTTCAGCCGCGCACGCCCCTAGCAAGACATTCGGCGCGCGACAAATTGCGGCGGGCGGGCGGGCTGCGACCGAACGATGGCTGGAGCGCGAGCGCGACCAGCTGGCATTGTGGATTCCGGTGATGCTGGGCGTGGGGGCGGCGGCGTGGTTCGTCCTGCCCGACCCGCGCGGATGGACGGCGGCGCTGCTGGCGGCAACGGGCATCGCGGCTGTCGCGCTGGCGGTGGGGCGGGGCGGACGCGCCGGGGTGGCGCTGGCGATGGCGGGGCTTCTGGTCGCGACCGGGCTGGCGCTGACGTGGTGGCGGGCCGAGCGGGTCGCGGCGCCGGTCCTGCCGCGGGCAACGATCGCGACGGTCGGCGGGACGGTGGCGCGGGTCGAGGCGCTGCCGGCGCGCGGGCTGGTGCGCGTGACGCTGGACGATGTGCGCTGGGACCCGGCGCCCGATCCCGCGCCGGTGCGGGTGCGCGTCAATTTGGACGAGGCGGCGGTGCCGCGCGGGTTGGGTGTGGGCGCGCGGATCGCGGTGCGCGCGCGGATGATGCCGCCCGCGCCGCCGGCGGTGCCGGGCGCCTATGACTTCGCGCGGGTGGCATGGTTCGACCGGCTGGGCGCGACCGGGCGCGGCTTCGCCCCCGTGACAGTCACGGTGCCGGCGCGTGAGGGCGACGGCATCCGCGCCACGCTGACCGCGCATATCCTGCATCGCCTGCCGGGCAGCGAGGGCGGGATCGCGGCGGCGCTGGCGACCGGTGATACCGGGGCGATCAGCGATGACGATGCGGAGGCGATGCGGCGCGCGGGGCTGGCGCACCTGCTGTCGGTCAGCGGGCTGCACATCACTGCCGCGGTCGGGATCGTGATGGCGCTGGTGATGCGGCTGCTGGCGCTGTCGCCGCGACTGGCGCTGACCGGGCGGGTGCCGCTGTTCGCGGGGGCGGCAGGGGCGGTGGCCGCGATCGGCTATACCTGGCTGACGGGCGCACAGGTGCCGACGATCCGCAGCTGCGTCGCGGCGCTGATGGTGCTAGCGGCGCTGGCGCTGGGGCGCGAGGCGGTGACGCTGCGGCTGGTGGCGGTGGGGGCGCTGGTGGTGTTGCTGGCGTGGCCGGAGGCGGTGGTCAGCCCCAGTTTCCAGCTGTCGTTCGCGGCGGTGACCGCGATCGTCGCGCTGCACGAGGTCCCGCGCGTGCGCGGCTGGTTCGCGCCGCGTGACGAAGCGCGGCTGGCGCAATGGGGGCGGGCGCTGGGGTCGCTGCTGTTGACCGGGCTGGTCGTGGAAGTGGCGCTGATGCCGATCGCGGCGTTTCATTTCCACAAGGCCGGGGCTTACGGCGCCGCGGCGAATATCGTCGCTATCCCGTTGACGACGTTCGTCGTCATGCCCGCCGAGGCGATCGCGCTAATGCTCGACACGCTGGGGCTGGGGGCGCCGGCATGGTGGGTGGCGCATGCGGGTCTGGCGCTGCTGCTGTGGATCGCGCGGACGGTTGCGGCGGCGCCCGGGGCGGTGGCGGCGATACCGGGGATGCCCGCGGGGGCGTTCGGCGCGATGGTGGCGGGCGGATTGTGGGTGGCGTTGTGGCGGACGCGGTGGCGGCTGGCGGGGCTGGCGCCGGTCGCGCTGGGGGCGGCATGGGCGCTGGCCACGCCGCCGCCGGACCTGATCGTCACGGGCGACGGGCGCCATCTGGCGTGGCGAGGAGAGGACGGGACGGTCGCGATTTTACGCGACCGTGCCGGGGACTATGTGCGCGATACGCTGGCCGAAGGGGCCGGGCTGGATGCGGAGCCGGCGCTGTTGTCGCAGGCGCGCGGGGCGCGGTGCAACCGTGACCTGTGCTGGCTGGAGCGCGGCCCGTGGCGGGTGCTGGCAACGCGCAGCGCCTATTTCGTGCCGGTGGCGGCGCTGGTGCCGCTGTGCCGGCAGGCCGATGTGGTGGTCAGCGACCGGCGCCTGCCGCGGGGGTGCCGGGGGCGGTGGATGACGCTGGATCGCGCGACGTTGGCGCGGACGGGGGGAGTCGCGGTCACGCTGGCGCGGCGGAAGGCGGTGACGGTGCGCCGACCGGGTGACGCGCATCCATGGGTGCAGCAGGGTGTTGGCGGTGGTCGGATGCGAGTCGTGCGCGGTGCGGGTGGTGGACGGTGACGGTCCGCGGGGGTTTGAGACGCGCGAAAACGGGCGTGGGGTGCGGGACATCGCGGTGGATGTGGCCGGTGGGGGAGCGTTTGGGCGCGCCGAATGGGGGCTGCGGGCGAGGTTGCGACGTTGATCGGCGCGGGCGGGTTTCTCGGCGACCGGGCTCCGTTCCGAAGGTCGATGAGCGGGACTACGTGGCGATCGCGCGGTGAGATCACCGGCGTTTGCGCGCGCGGCGCGGTGGATCCCGGATCAAGTCCGGGATGACGGTTATGGGAGGTGAGGGAGCGACATATCCGGGTGACGGGATTGGGCGCCGGCGCGCTACACGCACCCGCGCCCGCCCCGCTCAGTCGTAGCGGCGCAGGATGCCGGCGAGCTTGCCCTGTACCCGCACCTGCGCGGGGGCGTAGCGTTGCGGGTCGTAGGAGCGGTTGGCGGGATCGAGGCGGATCATCGCGCCTTCGCGGCGGAAATATTTCAGCGTCGCCTCGCTATCCTCGATCAGCGCGACGACGATTTCTCCGTCGCGGGCGACCTCCTGCCGGCGGATCAGCGCATAGTCGCCGTCGAGGATGCCGGCCTCCACCATCGAGTCGCCGGCCACCTCCAGCGCGAAATGTTCGCCCGCGCCCAGCAGCGCGGCGGGGACCGGCAGGCTGGTCGAACCCTCGAACGCCTCGATCGGGACGCCGGCGGCGATGCGGCCGTGGAGCGGGATCTCGATCACGTCGTTGGCGGGTTCGGGCGCGGCGCGGCGTGACGGGGCGGGCGCGGGGGTACGCTTCGCATCGGGACGCTCGGGCGCCTTGAGCACCTCCAGCGCGCGGGCGCGATTGGGCAGGCGGCGCAGGTAGCCGCGTTCCTCCAGCGCGCTGATGAGCCGGTGGACGCCCGACTTGCTCTTCAGCTCCAGCGCCTCCTTCATCTCCTCGAACGACGGCGAGACGCCGCTTTCGCTCAGGCGATCCTGAATGAAGCAGATCAGTTCGTGCTGTTTGCGCGTCAGCATCGGCCGGTTTCCCTTCGTCTCGCGAACGTATTGGGAACCTTTATGGAACGTGCGCGGTCCTGCGTCAAGCGATCCGCAGGATTTCCGCCGAGTCGCCCGCCGACGCCGCGGGGGCGTGCGGCGGGCGGACGATCAGGCAGGTCGAGCGGGCGAGCGTGCGCAGCATCGAACTGTCCTGGATGGTCGAGGCGAAGACGCGGCCGCCGCGGGTTTCGGCGCGCAGATAGTCGGTGCGCTCCCCATTGGCGGGCAGCGGTTCGCCCAGGATCGCGGTGTCGGTGCGCGGCAGCGGATCGGCGGCATGGGCGAGATGCGCGACCAGCGGGCGGACGAACAGGATGGCGGTGACGAACGCCGACACCGGGTTGCCCGGCAGCCCGACCACCGCCATCGCGCCGCGCCGGCCCGCCAGCATCGGCTTTCCGGGGCGCAGCGCGATCCGCCAGAAATCCAGCGTCACCCCCGCCGCGGCCAGCGCGGGGCGGACCAGATCGTGGTCGCCGACCGACGCGCCACCAGTGGTGACCAGCACATCGGCCTCGACCCGGGTGAAGGCGTCGGTCAGCACATCGAGCCGATCGGGCAGGATCCCGAGGTCGACGATCTCGATCGCCATGTCGGCCAGCAGCGTGCGCAGCAGCAGGCGATTGGATTCGGGCAGCGCCCCGTCGCTGGCGGGCGTGCCGGGATCGACCAGTTCGTCGCCGGTCGCCGCCAGCGCGACGCGCACGCGACGGGCGACGGGGATGCGTGCCACGCCACCGGTGGCGGCCACCGCCAGCCGCGCCGGGGTCAGCCGCTCGCCGGCGTCGACCAGCACGTCGCCTTCGGCGAAATCCAGCCCGCGGCGGCGCACGTTGCGCCCGCGATGGCCGGGTCCTTCGCCATCGAGAAACAGCGTCGCGCCGTCGCGCCGCGCCTCTTCCTGCACCATCACCGTGTCGGTGCCGGGGGGCATGGCCGCGCCGGTGAAGATCCGTACCGCCTGTCCCGCGCCCACCGGTGCGGCGAAGGACGCGCCCGCCGCGCTTTCGCCGATGACCGCGAACGGGCCGGGCAGATCGGCGAAGCGCAGCGCATAGCCGTCCATCGCCGACAGGTCGCTTGCCGGTTGCGTTCGCGCGGCGACGACGGGTGCGGCGGCGTACCGGCCAAGCGCGTCGGCGAGCGGCACGGCCTCGACCGGCGTCGGGGTGCCCAGGGCGAGCACGCGGGCCTGTGCCTGTGCGACAGGGAGAAGGGACATGGAGGGGTACCGTGATGGGCCGGTGGAATGGGCGGCATTCATGCGGGGAGCGCGCCGGGCGATCAACCCCGCGGAAAACGCGGATGCTTTACCCTAGATTAAGTATCCCGCGTTTAGGAAGCGCCCCATGATGTTCCGACGCTCCTCGCCCGCCACGCTGGAATCCCGGACCGCTCTGGCCGTGTTCCGCCACTCCCCCGATGCGATGCTGCTGTTCCGCGACGGCGCGTTCGTCGAGTGCAACCCTGCCGCCGAGGCGATCTATGGCGTGCCGCGCGAGAAGATCATGGGGCAGAACCCGGTGGTGTTTTCCGCGCCGAACCAGATCGACGGGCGGCCGACGATCGACCATGTCGGCGAGCGTATCCAGCAGTCCATCGACGACGGGTATGCCCGGTTCGAGTGGCTGAACTTGCGCAACGGCGAGATCGTCCGCATGCTGGTGACGCTGATCCCGGTAGTGGTGGAGAAGGGCACCGAGGTGCTGGTGCTGTGCCAGGATATCGGAGAGACCGCCCGGACCGTCGAGGCGATCGGCGACGGGCTGGCGAAGCTGGCGTCGGGCGACCTGACGGTGCGGCTGGACACGCAATTCCCCCCCGAGCTTGAGGTGCTGCGCGCCAGTTTCAACGCAACCGCGCAGAACATGGAACGGTCGCTGGCCGATATCGTGGCGGTCACCAGGGGGCTTCACGCCGGCTGCGGCGACATCCGCGCCGCGTCGGACGACCTGTCGCTGCGAACCGAGCGCCAGGCCGCGAGCCTGGAGGAAACCGCCGCGGCGATGGACGAGATCACCTCGACGGTGCGGGTCACCGCCGACACCGCCGGCCGTGCCGAGCAGATCGTCACCGACGCGCACCGCGAGGCGGAGGATTCGAGCGAGGTGGTCGACCGCGCGATCCAGGCGATGGCCGCGATCGAGCGGTCGTCGGCGGAGATCGGCGAGATCATCAGCGTGATCGACGGCATCGCGTTCCAGACCAACCTGCTGGCGCTGAACGCCGGGGTGGAGGCCGCGCGCGCCGGTGAGGCGGGCAAGGGCTTTGCCGTGGTGGCCAGCGAGGTTCGTGCGCTGGCGCAGCGTTCGGCCGACGCCGCGCGCGACGTGAAGGCGCGGATCACCGCATCGGTGGAGCAGGTCGACAATGGCGTCGGGCTGGTGACCGAGGCGGGCGGCGCGCTGAGCCGGATCACCGGGCAGATGGCGCAGATTTCCAGCCTCGTCCGCGAAATCGCGACCGCGGCGCGCCAGCAGGCCGGCGGGCTGGGGCAGATCAACACCGCCGTGTCCGAAATGGACGGCATGACCCAGCAGAACGCCGCGATGGTCGAGCAAAGCACCGCGGCGGCGCGCAGCCTGGCGGACGAAGCCGAGCGGCTCGCGGCGGCGATCCAGCAGTTCCGGCTGAGCGACGGGCACCATGCCGAGCGGGCGGCGCCGCGGCGGTTGCGCGCCGCCTGATCCGCCTCGTCGGGGAAGGGGCCGGGCGGCGAGCCGTGGGGCGCCGCAGCCGTGAACGCGATCCGATGCGCCGGTCAGGCGCGCCAATCGCCCGAGCGGCCGCCGCGCTTTTCGAGCAGGCGGATGCCTTCGATCCGCATCGCCTTGTCGATCGCCTTGGCCATGTCGTAGACGGTCAGCAGCGCCACCGACACCGCGGTCAGCGCCTCCATCTCCACCCCGGTCTTGCCATCGGTCGCGGCCAGCGCGGTGGCGGTGACGCCGTCGTCGTCGATCGCCAGGTCGAGCGACACCTTGGTGAGCGGGAGCGGGTGGCACAGCGGGATCAGGTCGCTGGTGCGCTTGGCCGCCATGATCCCCGCGACTCGCGCGACCGCGATCACGTCACCCTTCTTCACCGCGCCGTCGCGGATCGCGGCGACCGCCGCCGCGCTCATCACGATACGCCCCGTCGCGACGCCCTCGCGCCGGGTCACCGCCTTGTCGCCGACATCGACCATGTGCGCCGCGCCGTCCGCGTCGAGATGGGTGAGCGTGCCGGCCATGTCAGCCGACCATCACGCGCGTGGCGGCGGTGACATCGTCCTGCCGCATCAGCGCCTCGCCGATCAGGAAGCAGTGGACGCCATGCGCGGCCAGCTCGTCCAGGTCGGCACGCGTCGACAGCCCGCTTTCGGCGACGAAGGTGCAGCCGGCGGGCGCGTGCGTCATCAGCGCATAGGTGCGGCGGAAATCGACCTCGAAGGTCTTGAGGTTGCGGTTGTTGACGCCGATCAGCCGCGAGGACAGCTTCGCCGCGCGCTCCATCTCGGCCGCGTCATGGACCTCGACCAGCACGTCCAGCCCCTGTTCGATCGCCGCGCCTTCGCATTCGGCCAGCGCCACGTCGTCCAGCGCGCTGACGATGAGCAAGATCGCATCGGCCCCGATGCTGCGCGCCTCCAGCGCCTGCCACGGATCGACGGTGAAATCCTTGCGCAGCACCGGCAGGTCGCAGGCGGCACGCGCGGCCTTCAGATAGTCCTCATGCCCCTGGAAATAGGGCGCGTCGGTCAGCACCGACAGGCAGGTCGCGCCGCCATCGGCATAGGCGCGGGCGTGCGCAGGCGGATCGAAATCGGCGCGGATCAGCCCCTTGGACGGGCTGGCCTTCTTGATCTCGGCGATCAGCGCGTGGCGCCCCGCGGCGGCGGTGCGGTCCAGCGCGGCGCGAAAGCCGCGCGGCGGGGTCTGCGCCGCGGCCAGCGCCTCCAGCGCGGCGCGCGAGGTGGCGGCGCGGCGGGTGCGCACCTCCTCGCGCTTGGTGGCGCAGATCGTGTCGAGGATGGTCATGAATATGCGATCCAGCGGTCGAGAAGGCGGTTGGCGGCGCCGCTGTCCAGCACCTCGCCCGCGCGGGCGGCGGCATCGGGCAGCGCGGCGTCGCGCCCCGCCAGCACCAGCGCGGCGGCGGCGTTGAGCAGCACCGCGTCGCGATAGGCGCCGCGCTCGCCCAGCAGCAGGCGGCGCAGCGCGGCGGCATTATAGGCCGGGTCCCCGCCGCGGATCGCCAGCGTCGGGTGGCGCGCCACCCCGGCATCCTCGGGCACGATCCGGTCGGCCATCGCCACCGCGCCGATCGCGACGACGCGGGTCGGGCCGGCGCCGGAGATCTCGTCCAGCCCTTCCTCGCCCGACACGACCAGCGCGGCCTCGCTGCCCAATTGCTCCAGCGCCTCGGCATAGACCGGCGCGTAATCCGGGCGCGCGATGCCGATCAACTGGCGCGTCACATGCGCCGGATTGGAGAGCGGCCCCATGAGGTTGAAGATCGTGCGGCGGCCGATGCGGCGGCGGATCGGGGTGATCCGCCTCATCGCGGGATGATGGTTGCCCGCGAACAGGAAGCAGATGCCGATATCCGCCAGCGTCGCCTGCGCCAGCGCGCCGGCGCGCTCCATGTCGAGGCCGAGCATCTCCAGCGTGTCCGCCGCCCCCGCCTTGGAGGAGGCGGCGCGGTTGCCGTGCTTGGCGACCGGCACGCCGCACGCGGCGACGACCAGGCTGACCGCGGTGGACACGTTCAGGGTATGCTGCCCGTCGCCGCCCGTGCCGCACACGTCGATCGCGCCGGCGGGCGCGGCGATCGGGATCAGCCGTGCACGCATCGCGCGCGCGGCCTCCGCGATCTCGATGCTGGTTTCGCCGCGCTCGGCGAGCCGCAGCAGGAAGTCGGCGACCGCTTCCTCGCTGGTGCGCGCGTCGAGGATGTCGGCGAACGCCTGCGCCGCACTCTCACGCGACAGGGGCGACGACGGGTCGGGCAGCAAGGCGGTGGCGGTCACGCCGCCGCCCGCGTATCCGCCCCGCGCGGCGCCACGTTCATCCCGCACGCGCGCAGGAAATTGGCGATCAGGTCATGGCCATGTTCGGTGGCGATGCTTTCGGGATGGAACTGCACCCCGTGGATCGGCAGGTCGCGGTGGCGCAGCCCCATCACCGATCCGTCGCCCGCGGTGGCGTTGACCGCGAGCACGTCGGGCACGTCGGTGACGATCAGCGAATGATAGCGCGTCGCGGTGAACGGCGAGGGCAGGCCGGCGAACACGCCGGTGCCGTCATGGTCGATCGGGCTGGTCTTCCCGTGCATCAACCCGCCGCGCACCACCGCGCCGCCGAAATGCTGGCCGATCGCCTGATGCCCCAGGCACACCCCGAACAGCGGCAGCCGCGCGGCCGCACAGGCGCCGACCAGATCGAGGGTGATCCCCGCCTCATTGGGGGTGCACGGGCCGGGCGACAGCAGGATGCCGCGCGCGCCGCTGGCCATCGCATCGGCGACGGTCAGCGCGTCGTTACGCTCCACGCGCACTTCGGCGCCCAGTTCCATGACGTAATGGACCAGGTTCCAGGTGAAGCTGTCGTAATTGTCGATCACCAGGATCATGGCGCCTGCCATAGCGGATGCGCGCCCCTTCGCAACACCCGTCGCCCGGTCACGTTCATGGCGGAGAAAAGCGCGCCGATGTACGTTGTCGGACCACAGGAGGAATATCATGCTGCGTCCGGCCCTCGTCGTCGCCCTGCTTCTTGGCCTGCCCGCCGCGGCATCGGCGCAGAGCGCCAGCGCGGGGGAAACCGGCCGAACGCCGCAGAGAGTGCGCAGCATCACCCTGCAGGCGAACGAAGCCTGTCCGAAGGCGGAGGGCGACGAGATCGTCGTGTGCAGCCGCATCAATCCGCAGGAACAATATCGCATTCCCAAGGAGTTGCGAAACACCGCAGAGCCGGCGGCGAAGAACCAGGCGTGGAACAACCGCGTCGCGGTGGCGGACCGCACCGGGCGCACCGCGGCGGGCCTGCCGGACAGCTGCTCGCCGGTCGGGACGGGCGGACAGACGGGCTGTTCGATGATGTGGAACCAGGCGTTCGCGACGGAAAAGCGCGCGGCGGAGAAGAACGACTCGATGATTCCGGGCGGCCGGGAGCCCTGATCGGGGCGGGGCGAGCGGAATGTGCTCGCGCAGAGACGCGGAGGCGCAGAGAGGTTTCGCGCGGCGCGGTCGCTGTTCTGTTTGTGCGAATGCGGATGAGGATGCCGCTGCGCGGGTGAGGGCAGGACGTCTTGGCGTCTCTGCGCGAACGTTCTTCTGACGGCTCCGTCGCAGGTGGCCCCGCCGACGTTCCATCGTCATGCCGGACTTGTTCCGGCATCCACCGTGGCGCGTACGCGCAAGGCGTTGAGTTTGCTGGACGGTGGACACCGGAACACGTCCGGGGTGACGGAAGGTTTGCGGCGAATGTCGTGACGCGATCAGGCGGGCGCGTTGCTCTACCGCAACCCTATTGCCCGAAGCGCGGCTCCGCTGCGCGGGCGATGGCTTCGCGGGCGGCGGCGAGGAGCGCGCCGGATTTGGCCTCGCACTCGCGCTGTTCGTAGGCGGGGTCGCTGTCGGCGACGATGCCGGCGCCCGCCTGGACGTGGATCGTGCCGTCCTTGACCACCGCGGTGCGCAGGACGATGCACGAGTCCATCGACCCGTCCGGGGAGAAATAGCCGACGCCGCCCGCATAGGCGCCGCGCTTTTCGCCCTCCAGCTCGGCGATGATCTGGCACGCGCGCACCTTGGGCGCACCGCTGACGGTGCCGGCGGGGAAGCCGGCGAACAGCGCGTCGATCGCATCGTGGCGAGCGTCCAGCCGCCCGACCACGTTCGAGACGATGTGCATGACGTGGCTGTAGAATTCGACGGTGTAGCTGTCGGTGACCTGCACCGTCCCCGCGGCGGCGACGCGGCCGACGTCGTTGCGGCCGAGGTCGAGCAGCATCAGATGCTCGGCGCGCTCCTTGGGATCGGCGAGCAGGCTGTCGCGGTTGGCGGCATCCTCCGCCGCGGTCTTCCCGCGCGGGCGGGTGCCCGCGATCGGGCGGATCGTCACCTCGCCGTCGCGGGCGCGCACCAGGATTTCCGGGCTGGAGCCGGTCAGCGCGAAGCCGGGCAGGTCGAGGTGATAGAGGAACGGCGACGGGTTGATCCGGCGCAGCGCGCGATACAGCTCGAACGCGGGCAGGGGGAAGGGCGCGGTGAACCGCTGCGCCAGCACCACCTGAAAGATGTCGCCCGCGGCGATATATTCCTTCGCCGCGGCGACCATCTCGCCATAGCGCCCCTCGGGCAGCACCGGGGTCAGCGCGATGTCGAGCGCATCGGCGCGCACCGGCGCGGGGAGCGTGGCGTGCGCCAGCCGCGCCTCCACCGCGTCGAGCCGGTCATGCGCGGCGGCGACGATCGCGGCGGGATCGCCGCCGGCATCGGGCCACACCGGCGCAACGAGGAACAGCGCGTCGGCCAGCCGGTCGAACACCAGGATGACGGTGGGGCGCACGAACATCATGTCGGGCAGGCCCAGCGCGTCCGCCTTCGGCGCGGGCAGCCTTTCAACCAGCCCGATCGTCTCGTATCCGAAATAGCCGACCAGGCAGGCGAGCGCGCGCGGCAGTTCGGGTGCCACGTCCATGCGGCACGCGGCGACCAGATCGCGCAGGCTGTCGAGCGTCGGCTTGCCGGTGGGGACGAAGGCGTCGCGATCGTCGAGCCAGCGCGGATTGACCTCCGCCACGTCGCCCGCTGCACGCAGCACCAGATCGGGGGCGAGGCCGATCAGGCTGTGGCGGCCGCGCACCGCGCCGCCCTCCACCGATTCGAGCAGGAAGTCGCCGCGGCCCGGCTCGATCAGCTTGAGCGCTGCGGCGACCGGGGTTTCGGTGTCGGCGATCCGCCGCCGCCACACCAGCGCCGGTCGCCCGGCGGCCAGTGCGGTCAGCGCCGCGCTGTCGGTCGCGTCACTGGTCGGCGCCGCCACCGACAAGCTCCTTCTTCAGCTGGTCGACCGCGGTCTGGTTGCGCTTCACCCCCTGATGCTGCGCGACGGCGCGGGCGAACTGATCGGCATATTCGCGGCCGATCACCTGGCCCAGATCGGTGCGAGTGGCGGCGATCACGCCCGGCTGCTTCGCGGCATCGCCCGGGGTGACGCGGTCGAGCCGCTCGATCAGCATCCCGTTCGCCTCCGGCGATTCGATGGTGCGCGCGGTACCCGACTTGAGCGCGAACAGCAGCGCGAGCACCGGGTTGCCGCGGCCCTGCGCCGCCAGCTGCGCGCGGGTCGCCTCGATCGGGCGCGGCGCGGGCGCCTTCACCCCCGATTGCGCCAGCGCGGTGGCCAGCGGGGTGCCGGCGTTCACCTTCGCCACGATCGCGCGCGCGGCGGCGCGTGCGGCGGCACGGACGCGATCGGTGGTGATGTCGGCGACGACACGCTCGCGCGCCTTGTCGAGCGGTACCGGGGTGGCGCGCACGATGCGGTCGAGCGCGACGACCGCGAAGCTGCCGTCCTGCCCCAGCGGCACGGTGGTCGGCGTGTCGCCTTCCTCCGCGGCGAAACCGGCGGCGACGACCTGCGCCAGCGCAGGATCGGCGGGTGCCTGCGGCTGGTCGGGGTTGGTGCCGTTGGCCAGCAGCGCGGGCGTGGCCTGTACCGACAGCTTCTGGTCGGCGGCGACTTCGTTGATGTTGGCGTTGTCGCTCAGCGAATCCTCGATCCTGTCGCGGATCTTGCCGATCGCGTCGGCGGCCTTCTGCTGACGCAGCTTGGCGACCAGTTCGCCGCGCGCCTGTTCCAGCGTCTTGCCGGCGACCTGCGTCACGCCCTCGACGCGCGCGACGACGAAGCCGATCGGGCCGCGGACCGGGCCGACGACGCCATTGGCGGGCGCGGCGAACACCGCGTCGGCGACCGCGGCGGAGGTCTGCTTCGCGAGTGCGTCCTTCTCCGTCTTGGTGACCGTACGCGCTTCCAGCCCGGCGGCGCGCGCGGCCTGCGCGATCGGGGTGCCCGCCTTCACCTTGTCGGCCAGCGCCTGTGCCGCCTTCTGGTCAAGCACGGTGACGAGCGCGACGTCGCGCTGCTGCTTGGCGGCGTAGGTCGCCTTGTCGGCGTTATAGGCCTGCGCGATCTCGGCATCGGTGGGGTTGGTCTGCCCGGCGACCTGCTGCGGCCCGACGATCGCGTAGCGGATCACGCGGCGTTCCGGCGTGGTGTAGCGCGCGATATTCTTCTGATACCATTGCTTCACCTCGGCATCGCCGGGCGCGGCGCCGCGCGGCATCGCGGCATAAGGGATCAGCGTCACCTCGCCCGCGCGGCGTTCCAGCAGCAGCGAGGCATAGGGCAGCGCCATGTCCTGCGGCACCTGGCTGGCGCCCTGCGTCGGGACCAGCAGGAACTGCGCCATCGTCTCGCGCGCGATGTCGCGCTGGACCTGCGCGTCGGTCAGCCCGCGCTGCGCGATCAGCGCCTCATAGGCGCGCTGGTCGAACTGGCCGGTCGGGCCGGCGAAGGCGGGAATCGCCTTCAACTGGCTGCCGATCAGTGCGCGGCTGATGCGCATCCCCTGATCTTGGCCGAAGGTTTCGAGCGCCAGCCCGGTGATCGCGCGGCCCAGCAGCGCCTCCACCCCGCCCTGCGCCACCAGCTGCGGCATCGTCACGTCGGGCTGCTGCTGGCGGGCGAAGCGCAATTCGTCCTGCGCGGCGCGGCGGATGTCGTCGGTGGCGACGCT
>JAESGL010000537.1_pt1 | contig 14620 bp, 11 predicted proteins | sample 9269711 | NCBI WGS metagenome assembly JAESGL01 (sample SAMN14515918, study PRJNA621676) | algae metagenome | isolation source: Kastovskya adunca ATA6-11-RM4 and co-occurring heterotrophs from soil and... | place: Chile: Atacama Desert | collected 2011-06-27
ATCGCGGGGGCGCAGCGCGCGCCTACCCCGATCCCGCCGGCCGGATCGACCATCGCCGCCACGCGGGTCGCGGCGGGTACGACGGGCGACGCCTCTACCGCACCGGCAAGCACCGTGCCCGCGACCGGTGCGGTACAGACCGCGACCGCGACGGCCCCCGCCGCGGCTGTGCCGACGTCGACTGCGTCAGCCACCGCGGGCACGGCGATGCCGTCGCCGGCGATCGCGCCGCGTCCCGAGCAGGCGGCCAATGCCGCGATGGCGGCGGCGACTGCGACGCCGGGCTTCTCGACTCCGGTCGCGGCAGCGCCGACGCCGGCGCCCGCGCCGGCCCCGGTCGCCAGCACCGCCCCGATGCGGCCGACCGCGATCGGGCGCGGCGAGGATTCGATCCTGGCGCGGATCGTCGCGGGCATCACCATCCCGGCGTCCGAACTCGACGTGCCGCCGATGCCGGGCGCGGTCCCGGTGGTGGCGCCGCCGCCCGCGCCCGGTTCCGCCGCGTCGCTGGAGGAGGCCGCGCGCGTTGCCGAGCGCAATGCCGCAGCGGACGAGGAGAAGCGCGAACGCCTGCTGGCCAAGCGGCAGGCCGACCGCGCCGCCGCCGCCGCGAAGGCCGCCGCGGACAAGAAGGCCAAGGAACTGGCCGCCAAGAGGGAAGCGGCCGAGAAACTGGCCGCGGAGAAGAAGGCCGCGCGTGCCGAGCCGGAGCGCATCTGGGTACAGGTGGCCGGCGGCGCGAACGAGGGCGACCTGCCCAAGGCATGGAAGGCGGTGCAGGCCAAGGCACCGGCGCTGGCCGGGCGACGCGCCTATGCCACGCCGCTGCGCGCCACCAACCGCGTCGTCACCGGCCCGTTCAAGACCGAGGCGGAGGCCCGCGCCTTCGTCAACACGCTGGCCAGGCAGGGCGTGTCGGCGTTCAGCTTCACCAGCGCACCCGGACAGAAGATGACGCGGCTGGACGCGAAATAGCATCATGGCCGATCTTGCCCCCTGGGCGTCCCATCCCGCGCGCAGCCGCGGGCGCTGCCATGCGGAGGAAGCGGGCGATCGCGGCCCGCGCGACGCATTCCAGCGCGACCGCGACCGCATCATCCATTCGATCAGCTTCCGCCGGCTGCGCCACAAGACGCAGGTGTTCCTGGCCCCCGACGGCGACCATTTCCGCGTCCGGCTGACCCACAGCCTGGAAGTGGCGCAGATCGGCCGTACGATCGCGCGCACGCTGGGGCTGAACGAGGATCTGACCGAGGCGCTGTGCCTGGCGCATGACATCGGCCACCCGCCGTTCGGCCATGCGGGCGAGAATGCGCTGCAGAAGGCGATGCTGGCGGCGGGCGGGTTCGACCATAACGGCCATACGCTGCGCACGCTGATGCGGATCGAGCGGCCCTATCCGCGCTGGCGCGGGCTGAACCTGACGTGGGAAACGCTGGAGGGGCTGGCGAAGCACAACGGCCCGATCTACGCGCCAAGCTGGGCGCTGGCGGAGGCCGATGCGCAGGCGGGGCTGGAGCTGACCAGCCATGCCTCGCTGGAGGCGCAGGTCGCCGCGCTGGCCGACGATATCGCCTATGACAATCACGACATCGACGACGGCCTGCGCGCCGGGTTGCTGACGCTGGAGCAGATCGAGGCGGTGCCGCTGGTCGCGGAGGGCTGGGCGCGGCTGGACGCGACCTTCCCGGACCTGCCGCGCGAGCGATTGGCGGGGGAGCTGATCCGCAGCCAGATCGGCGCGATGGTCAACGACCTGATCGCCGAATCGCAGCGCCGCATCGCGGCGGCGGGGGTGGGAAGCGTGGAGGAGGTGCGCGCCGCCGGCCGCCCGCTGATCGCCTTTTCCCCGGCGATGACCGCGGCGGAGCGCGAGCTGAAGCGGTTCATGTACGCCAATCTGTACCACCACCCGCGCCAGCTGGAGGCGGCGGACGCGGCGCATCATGTCGTTGCGGGGCTGTTCGCCGCCTATCGCGGCGATCCGGCGCTGCTGCCGGAGGAATGGCGCGCGCGACTGCCGGAGGGGGAGCCGGGCATCAGCCGGCACATCGCGGATTTCATCGCGGGGATGACCGATCGCTACGCCGTCGCGCGCTATCGCGAGGTCGTGGGGGCGATCGACCTGCCCGAGGGGTTCTGACCAACGAAAAACGGGGCGCGCCCGTCGGCACGCCCCGTTCCTGTCATCCCGAGGGATCGGCGGATCAGTTGGCCGACGCGACCGCGGTCAGCGGGGTCTGCGTGCGGAACGACACCGGATAGCCATTGGCGTGGCCGGTGACGCGGTTGCCGTCGACCAGCAGGCGGAAGCGGCTGGCCGAGCCGACTTCGCGACCCTCGATCAGGGTGCGGCCGCCGTCACGCGCGGTGGTGCTGTACACATAGGTGTGGCCGTTGCGGGTGAAGCTCTGCTGCGCCGGCTCTGCGGCCATGCCCATCGTGGAGATCAGCGCGGCGGCGGCAGCGGTGAGGATCGAAACGGTGCGCATCGGATAACCCCCTGAGGTCACGTTGAATGATGCGTTGCAGCATAAATGCTGCGTTGCGGCACGCAATTGAATCGATCGCGATCTGAGTTGCAGCTTTTGCAATCGGACGGCGACGCCACCGGCATAGTTCTGCGACAGACGCGGCGTATCGCTGCACTTCGCTGAGGGACTGGAAGGTGCCATGACGCCGCAGACGATCGCGCTTCACCGTTTCGGACTGGGGGCGACCCCGGAGGACCGGGCGCCCGACGACCCGCGTGGCTGGGTGACCGCGCAGTTCGCGCGGTTCGATCCGCGCCCCGCGCCGATCGCGGCGACGCGCACCGCGTTGCAGGCGGCGGCCGATCTGGTCGCCTTCCAGCAGCAGCGGCGCGAGGTGCGCGCGTCGCCCCCCGCCGCCACGTCCGCCGGCGCCACGCCCATGGCGCCACCCCCGAAGCCGGCGGACGACCCGAAGTTGAAGGCGCAGCGCCGCGCGTTGCGGCAGGATCATTACGCCGCCACCGCCGACGCGCGGCTGGCCGCGGCGCTGGCCAGCGACACGCCGTTCGTCGAGCGGATGGTATTCTTCTGGGCCAATCATTTCGCGGTGTCGGCCGACAAGCAGACCGTCACCCCGCTGGCCGGCGCGTTCGAATTCGAAGCAATCCGCCCGCACGTGCTGGGGCGGTTCGGCGACATGCTGTCGGCGGTGGCGCGGCATCCGGCGATGCTGCTGTACCTCGATCAGGCGGTGTCGGTCGGCCCCGACAGTTTGCGCGCGCAACGCGCCGCGATGCAGGGGCGCCGACGCGGCCTGAACGAGAATCTGGCGCGCGAGATCCTGGAACTGCACACGCTGGGCGTCGGCAGCGGCTATACCCAAGGCGACGTCACCGAATTCGCGCGCGCGCTGACCGGTTGGACGGTCGCGGGGCTGGGCGGGGGCGGGAATGCCGATCTGCCGCCGGGCACGTTCCTGTTCGTCCCCGGCCTGCACGAACCGGGCGCCCGCACGCTGCTGGGGCGGCGCTACGTCGACGACGGGCTGGCGCAGGGGCAGGCGATCCTGAACGATCTGGCGGCGCATCGCGCGACCGCGCGGCACATCGCCACCAAGCTGACCCGTCATCTGGCCGGTGACCAGCCGCCCGCGGCGATGGTCGATCGCGTCGCGGCGGCGTTCCTGTCGTCGGGCGGCGACCTGCCGACCGTCTATCGCGCGCTGGTCGCGTCGCCGGAGGCCTGGGCACCGGGGCCGGTGAAGTTCCTGACACCCTGGGAATGGACCGTCGCCGCCGGCCGCGCGACCGGCCAGCGGCGCGTGCCGCCCGGCAGCACGCTGGGGCTGCTCGACCAGTTGGGCCAGCCGATGTGGCGGCCGGGCCAGCCCAATGGCTTCGACGATCTGGCCGCGACCTGGGCCGGCCCCGATGCGGTGATGCGCCGTGTGGAGGCCGCGCAGCGCATCGCCGCGCGCACCCCGCCGGTCGATGCGCGCGCGCTGGCGGACCAGCTGCACCCCGGTGCGCTGTCCGCCGCGACCGCGCAGGCGATCGCGCGCGCCGACAGCCCGGCACAGGCACTGGCGCTCTTGCTGGTCGCCCCCGAAACCTTGCGGAGATAATGTGATGTCGCCCTTGTTCGTCGACCGGCGCGGATTGCTGATGGGGGCGGGCGCGCTGGCGTTCGCGCCGCGCATCGCCTTTGCCGCCGCCGCCACGGACCGCCGCTTCGTGTTCGTGATCCAGCGCGGCGCGGCCGACGGGTTGCAGATGCTGATGCCGGTCGGCGATCCCGCCTTCGCCGCGGCGCGCGGCGCGCTGGCGCAGGATGCCGCGACCGCGACGAAGCTGGACGCGATGTTCGCGCTCCATGCCGCGATGCCGGAGGTGGCGCGGCTCTATGCCGGGGGTCAGGCGCTGTTCGCGCACGCCATCGCCTCGCCCTATCGCGACCGCTCGCATTTCGACGGGCAGAACGTGCTGGAGACCGGCGGGACCGCCGCCTACCAGCAGCGCAGCGGGTGGATGAACCGGCTGCTCGCGTTGCTGCCCGCGCAGGAGGCGCAGGCGATCGCGGTGTCCGCGACGATCCCGATGGCATTGCGCGGCGATCGCGAGGTGGCGTCCTACGCCCCGTCGTCGCTACCCGATGCGTCGGACGACCTGCTGCGCCGCGTGACGGCGCTGTACGAGGGCGACCGGCAGCTGCACGCGATCTGGTCGGAAGCGATGCAGACGCGGATGCTGGCGGGCGACCTGTCCGGCGGCGGCGGGCGCGCGGGCGCGGATACCGGGGCGCTGGCGGCGAAGTTGCTGGCCCCCGCCGACGGCGCACGGATCGCGATGATCGAAACCGGCGGGTGGGACACGCATACCGGCCAGCGGCAGCGCTCGGCAGCGCAGCTGAAGGGGCTGGACGCGCTGATCGCGTCGCTGCGCACCGGCCTGGGGCCACTGTGGGACCGGACGGTCGTGCTGGTGGCGACGGAGTTCGGGCGGACCGTGGCGGTCAACGGTACCGGCGGCACCGATCACGGGCAGGCGAGCGCCGCGCTGCTGCTGGGCGGCGGGGTGAAGGGCGGGCGGATCCTGGCCGACTGGCCGGGGCTGGCGCTCGCCGCGCTGTACGAGGGGCGCGACCTGAAGCCGACCGCGGCGCTGGACGCCTTCATCGCCGGCGCGCTGGCCGAACAGTTCGCGCTCGATCCCGCGCGGGTGGGCGCGACGCTGTTTCCGAAGGCGCTGTCGGGGCGGGCGATGAGCGGACTGGTGCGCGCCTGACGGATTTTGCACCTGCGCCGTGCATCGGCTAAGGCGCCGCCGCTATGACGCTCTTCACCCGCTATACCGCTCATGTCGATGCCGCGCTCGACGCGCTGACCGCCGCCGGAACCCTGCCTGCCGGGCTGGACCGCCGCAACGTGACGGTCGAGCCGCCGCGCGACGCCACGCACGGCGATCTGGCGACCAATGCCGCGATGGTGCTGGCCAAACCCGCCGGCACCAACCCGCGCCAGCTGGCCGAGGCGCTGGCGACCGAGTTGCGCGCGCTGGAAGAGGTGGCGGCGGTGACCGTCGCCGGGCCGGGCTTCATCAACATGACGCTGCACGACGACGTGTGGCGGCGCGAGATCGACGCGATCCACGCCGCGGGTGCCGATTACGGCCGGTCGACGGGCGGCGCGGGCGTGCGCGTCAACATCGAATATGTCTCCGCCAACCCCACGGGACCGATGCACATGGGGCATTGCCGCGGCGCGGTGGTGGGCGATGCGCTGGCCAGCCTGCTGGAATTTGCGGGCAATACCGTGATCCGCGAATATTACGTCAACGACGCCGGCGGGCAGGTCGACGTGCTCGCGCGGTCGGCGCACCTTCGCTACCGCGAGGCGCTGGGCCAGCAGGCGGGCGCGATCCCCGAGGGGCTGTATCCCGGCGATTACCTGGTCCCGGTGGGCGAGGCGCTGGCGCAGGAATTCGGCGATCGTTACGCCGCCGCGCCCGAGGAGGAATGGCTGGCGCTGTTCCGCACCCGCGCGGTGGCGGCGATGCTGGCGCTCATCAAAGACGATCTGGCGCTGCTCGGCATCCACCACGACGTCTTCTCCTCCGAGGCGGAATTGCAGGCCGCGAAGAAGCCCGAGGCGGCCGAGGCGGTGTTGCGCGCGCGCGACCTGATCTATGACGGCGTGCTGGAAGCGCCCAAGGGCGAGACGCCCGAGGATTGGGAGCCGGTCGAGCTGCCGCTGTTCCGCTCGACGAAGTTCGGCGACGATCAGGATCGCCCGATCCGCAAGTCGAACGGCAGCTGGACCTATTTCGGTGCCGACATGGCCTATCACTATCAAAAGGCCGCGGGTGCCGATCAGCTGATCGACATCTGGGGCGCCGACCATGCCGGCACGGTCAAGCGCATCCAGGCCGCGGTCGCCGCGCTGACCGAGGGCAAGACGCGGTTCGACGTCAAGCTGGTGCAGATGGTGCGGCTGCTGCGCGGCGGCGAGCCGGTGAAGATGTCGAAGCGCGCGGGCAATTTCGTGACGCTGGCGGATGTCGTGCGCGAGGTCGGCAAGGACGTGGTGCGCTTCACGATGCTGACGCGGCGGTCGGACGCGCAGATGGACTTCGACTTCGCCAAGGTGGTGGAAGCGTCGAAGGAGAACCCGGTCTTCTACGTCCAGTACGCGCACGCACGGGTCCATTCGCTGCACCGCCGCGCGGCGGAGGCGGGGATTTCGGCCGACGGCGCCGATCTGTCCCGGCTTGATACGCAGGAACTGGCGCTGGTGAAGCTGGCGGCGCAATTCCCGCGCGTCGTGGAAACCGCCGCTGCGGCGCGGGAACCGCACCGGATCGCCTTTTATCTCTATGACTTGGCGGCCGAGTTTCACGCGCAGTGGAATGTCGGTAATGACAAGCCGGAGCGGCGCTTCCTGGTGCCCGACGATCATGGCGTCACCGCCGCGCGCTTGTCCTTGGCGGCGGCGATCGGGCGGATTATCCGGAACGGGCTCTCCATCATGGGCGTGGAGGCGGTCACGGAGATGCACTGATGACACCGACCGAACCGATCGGCGCGCCGCGCGATGAAGATCGCCTGCCGTGGCTGGATACGGTCGTGGCGGACGAGCCGGAGGGTGCGCCCGTCGCGCGCGTGATGGTGATGGTGCTGCTGGGGCTGGTCGTGCTGGGCGCGATCCTGTTCGGTCTGTACAAGATGCAGGGCGCGCGCGGCGTCAACGGCGAAGGCGCGCTGATCGCGGCGCAGGAGGGCGACTACAAGGTACGCCCCGACGATCCCGGCGGCTTGAAGGTAAAGGGCGAGGGCGATTCGGCGATCGCCGCGAGCGCCGGCAGCAACATGAACGGTGCGATCGATCTGCGCGCGGTGCCCGAAGCGCCGATCACCCGCGGCGCGCCCGCACCCGCGCCGACCGCGCGCGTCGCCACCGGCGGCGGCCCGGTGGCGACCGCCAAGGTTCCCGACGCCAGCGCCCCGCTGCGCGCGCAGCGCCCCGTGACGGCGCCGAGCGCGCCGGTGCCCGGCGCAGCATCGGGCGGTGCGCTGATCCAGCTGGGCGCCTTCCCCAGCGAGGCCGCGGCCAATGCGGCGTGGAGCGCCTTGGCCAAGCGGTTCGGCTATGTCGCGACGCTGGGCAAGGTGGTGCAGACGGCGACCGTCAACGGGCGCACCGTCTATCGCCTGCGCGTCAACGCGGGTAGCGCCAATGCCGCATCGGATATCTGCGGCCGGTTGAAGGTGGCGGGCGAGGGGTGCTTCGTCACCAGCTGAGCGGGTGCGCTCAGCGCCCGATCGTGAAGGTATAGCCCAGCGCGAGGCCGGCCGACACCTGGTTGCGCGAATCGGCGCGCCCGATGATCGGCGAGGCACCGGCATCGCCGATCAGCCGATCCCACCGCCCGACCGCCTGCACCGACCACCGTCGGTCCAGCGCGACGATCGCGCGCCCGGTCGCGCCGACCGCATGCGCCCCGCCTGACGGGTCGAACCGCGCCAGCCCGGTGCGCGCCGCAGTATCGGCATCCACCCCGAACCACGCGCGCTGGTAGCGGCGATCCGACAGCTGCACGCGCGGTCCCAGCGACACCAGCCAGCGGTCGCCATCGCGCGCGACGTAATCCGCCGCCAGCTGGCTGATGAGGCCGTTGTGCCCGGTGACGCCGTGCCGCACGTCGGCGCGCAGCCGAATGGCATCGACCGGCCACACCTGCGCGAAGACGCCGGGTTCCAGCGAGCGCGACACGCGCGGCAGCCCGCCGCCCAGATCGTCGGCATCGCGCTTCCCGGTCAGCTGGAACATCGGCCCCGCCTCGAACCGGCCGGCGTGGATCAGCGTCAGCGCATTGCCGTCGCCCGGCGCGCCGAACGGGAAGGGGTCACTGCCGCGCGCCTTGGCGATGCTGACGATCGGCGACAGGCGCATCCGGTCGTCGCCAGGGAAGGCGGGGTTGAACTGCGGCCCCAGCATCACGCGGATGCGGCGCGGGCGCGTGTCGCGGTCCCCCACCACATCCAGCCCGCCGCGCGGCGTCTTCACCTTCGCGCGCGGCGGCGGGGCGTCGTCGCGTGGCCGCGCCGCAACGGGCGTGGCCAGCACCGCGAGCGCGAGCGTCGCGGCGATCGTCGGGCGGGCAGGGATGTGGGACAAGCGGCGATCCTTTCTGGAACCGGTCCCGGACAATCGTTCTGCCAGCGTACTGGTTCCGCGCGGTTATGCCCCCGCGCCGGTGCGGCATTCGCGTTGCGCGCGGAACGGCCGTAAAGACGTGGCATGAAGCCCGTCATCTTCGGCCTGTCCGGCCCGTCGCTCACCGATGCCGAACGCGCGTTCTTCCGCGCGGCGCGCCCGGCCGGCTATATATTGTTCGGACGCAACGTGGAGGGGCGCGCGCAGCTGCGTGCGTTGACCGATTCGCTGCGGGAACTGGAGGGGCGCGACGACGTCGCGATCCTGATCGACCAGGAAGGCGGGCCGGTCGCGCGGCTGGCGCCCCCCGAATGGCCCGCCTTTCCCGCCGGCCCCGCCTTTGACCGGCTGTACGAGATCGCGCCGATGTCCGCGATCGAGGCGGCGCGCGCCAACGGTCATGCGCTGGGGCTGATGCTGGCGGAGGCCGGCGTCACCGTCGATTGCCATCCGATCCTGGATGTCGCGCGCGAAGGCACGACCGAGGCGATCGCGATCCGCGCGTTCGGGCATGAGCCGATGCGCGTCGCCGCGATCGGCCGCGCGACGATGGAGGGGCTGATCGCCGGCGGCGTCGTGCCGGTCGTCAAACATATGCCGGGGCACGGCCGCGCGCTGCTCGATTCGCACGTCGCTCTGCCGACGGTGACGGCGGACGCCGCGGCGCTGGAGGAGGATCTGGCGCCGTTCCGCGCGCTGGCGCACGCGCCGATGGGGATGACGACGCATATCGTGTTCGAGGCGTGGGACCACGAGCGCCCCGCCACGCTGTCGCCGGTGGTGATCGAAGAGGTGATCCGCGGGCGGATCGGCTTCGACGGCCTGTTGATGAGCGACGATCTGGACATGAAGGCGCTGTCGGGCACGCCGGCGGAAAAGGCCGCCGCCGCCATCGCGGCGGGGTGCGACGTCGTCCTGGAATGCCATGCACCGATCGCGGAGATGGAGGCGATCGTCGCGCGGTTGGCCGATATGGCGGCACCGTCCCGCGCACGGCTGGACCGCGCGATGGCCGGGCGGACGGCGGCAGCGGGGGACATGGCGGGGTTGATCGACAAGCGCGACCGGCTGCTGGCGCTCGCGCAGTAGCGGATTCCGGGCGCGATGCCGCGATGCGAAATCGGCGCTTGAAGTCCCGCGAACCGCTGATATAAGCCGCGGCCTGTCGTCGGCCTCCGGGCCGCGCGGCACCCTGGTCGGGGAATAGCTCAGCCTGGTAGAGCACTGTGTTCGGGACGCAGGGGCCGGAGGTTCGAATCCTCTTTCCCCGACCAATTACTTCCTTCCATCGTCGGATCGATCCCCAGCGGGGGCTGCATCGTGCGTGTCGGCCACCGAAGTGGCTCGACAGCATCCGATGGGAACGTTAACAATCCCTCCGTCAGGTGGCGCGGCACAGCCGCAGCCACGCGAGCGACGACGGGAGAGGGTAATGAAAAGGCGGGATTTCATGCGCGGCGGGGCGACCGTCGCCGGGGCCGGACTGCTGGCGCCGGGCTGGTCGACGCTGGCACAGGCGGCACCGGTCGATCTGTCCTTCCCCAAGGATTTCGTGTTCGGCTGCGCGACGGCGGCCTATCAGATCGAGGGCGCGGTCGCGGTCGACGGGCGCGGGCGCAGCAACTGGGACGTGTTCGCGCATACGCCCGGAAAGATCGCCAATGGCGACACCGGCGATATCGCCTGCGACAGCTACCATCGCTACCCGCAGGATATCGCGTCGCTGCGCGACCTGGGCGTCGGCGCCTATCGCTTCTCGATCGCGTGGCCGCGCATCTTCCCCGATGGGCGCGGCAAACCCAATGCGAAGGGCGTCGCCTATTACGACCGGCTGGTCGACGCGCTGCTGGCGGCGGGGATCACGCCGCACGCCACGATGTTCCACTGGGACTATCCCGCCGCGCTGCCGGGCGGGTGGCAGAACCGCGACACCGCCTACGCGCTCGCCGATTATGCGGGCTATATGGCGGGCAAGCTGTCCGATCGCGTGAAGCATATCATGACGGTCAACGAACTGCGCTGCTTCACCGACCTGTCGCACAAGGAAGGGCTGCACGCGCCGGGGCTGAAGCTGCCGCCCGCAGGGGTCAATCAGGTGCGCCACCATGGCGTGCTGGCGCACGGGCTGGCGGTGCAGGCGATCCGCGCGCAGGCGAAGCCGGGCACGCAGGTGGGCATCGCCGACAACATGATCGCCTTCACCCCGGTGATGGAGACGCCCGAGCATATCGCCGCCGCGCAGAAGGCGACGCGGATCGAGAATGCGATGTTCCTGACCGCGGTGATGGAGGGGCGCTACCTCGACGAATATCTGGCGCAGGAAGGCGCCGCAGCGCCGAAGGTGAAGGACGGGGATATGGCGATCATCGCCAGTCCGCTCGATTTCGTATCGCTCAACGTCTACACCCCCGAATGGGTACGCGCCGACGACGGGCCGAAGGGCTACAAGGTCGTGCCGCACGTCGCCTCCTCGCCACGCATGGCCTCGCCATGGCTCGTCGTCGGGCCGGAAGCGGCGTACTGGACGGTGCGCAACGTCAGCGAGATGTGGAAGCCCAAGGCGCTGTACATCTCTGAAAACGGCGCCTCGGCCGACGATACGCTGGCGGGCGACCGCGTCGATGACGCCGACCGCGTGATGTACCTGCGCGGATACCTGTCGCAGTTCCGCCGCGCCGCGGTGGAAGGCTATCCGCTCAAGGGCTATTTCCTGTGGAGCCTGATGGACAATTTCGAATGGGCCGACGGTTATTCGAAGCGGTTCGGCATCCATTACGTCGACTTCGCATCGCAGCGCCGCGTGCCCAAGCTGAGCGCGCGCTGGTACCGCGAGGTGATCCACCGCAACCGTATCGTCTGATGACGCACAACAGGGGAGAGGGAAGGATGCGCAGGATGCACAGGCGCGCCGCGATCGTGTCGGCGCTGGCATTGGCGATGGCGGCACCGGCCGTCGCGCAGCAGGGGACGGACATCCTGTCCTATGCCGTGAACGACGTGGTGGCGGGCTGGGTGCCCTATGGGGGGAACCACAAGGCGCGCGGGATCGAGGATGCGGGCGTGCAGGGCGGCCGCGCGATCCGCATCGAGGTGAAAGCCCCCGGCGCGCATCCGTGGGACGACGGCGTCAACGTGCCGATCACCCGCGCGGTGGCGAAGGGCGATCCGCTGGTCTTCGCCTTCTGGGCGCGCGCGCCCAAGGCGGCGACGGGCGAGCGCGTGACGCTGCCGTTCGCGGGGATCACGCAATCGCACGCGCCCTATGACCAGGTGCTGAAGGGCGCACCGACGATCGGGCGCGACTGGGCGATGGTGGAGCTGCGCGGCGTCGCCGATCGCGATTACCCGGCGGGCGAATTGCAGGCGTCGCTGCAACTGTCGGTCGCCAACCTGACGGTCGATCTGGGGCCGGCCTTCGTGCTGGACCTGAAGCGCAAGGCGGGTGCCGTCCCCGCCGCCACCAGCACCGCGCCGCCGGCATCGACCGCGCACGCGATGGGCGCGACCAACCAGGAGGCGCATCGCCCGATGGCGGTGCCCGCCGGTCGCCCGACCTGGGCGGACGAATTCGACGGGACCGCGATCGACCGCGCCAACTGGCGGTTCGACACCGCGCGCAACGCCGCCGGCTGGTACAATAACGAGCGTCAATATTATGCCGACGGCCGCCCGGAAAACGCGCGGATTGAAAAGGGCGCGCTGGTGATCGAGGCGCGGCGCGAGACGCTGCCCAAGGCGCGCTTCGCCGACTGGGGCGGGCAGGATTACACCTCCGCGCGGATGGTGACGCGCCGGACGCTCGGCTACGGCTTCTACGAGGTGCGGGCGACGCTGCCGTGCGGGCGCGGCAGCTGGCCGGCGATCTGGCTGCTTCCGCCCGATGGCGCCTGGCCGGACGCGGGCGAGATCGACATCATGGAGATGGTCGGGTCGGAGCCGGAAATGTCCCACGCGACCGTGCACAGCGCGGCGTACAACCACGCCAGCAACAGCCAGCGCGGCGCCCAGACGCGCGTGGCGGGCGCCTGCACCGCGGCCCACGACTATCAGCTCGACTGGCAACCCGATGCGATCACCATCGGCGTCGACGGCCGGTCGTACATGCGGGTGGAGCGCAAGCCCGGCGACGGGATGCGCGAATGGCCGTTCAATCGCCCCTACAATCTGATCCTGAACGTCGCGGTCGGCGGCGACTGGGCGGGGGCGAAGGGGATCGACGATGCCGCCTTTCCGCAGCGGATGACCGTCGAGCATGTCCGCTTCTGGGCCGCGCCGGCGGCGAAATAGCCGCTACCGGGCGGCGCAGTGGCGCGCGATGAAATCCGCATGGGACGGCATCGCGCGCGTCTGCGCCAGGATCGCATGGCGCAGGCGCTCCAGCGTCCCGGCCAGCCGATCCTCGTCCAGCACGTCGACGACCGGGTCGTAGGCGGCGGGGACGATCCCCTGTCCCAGCAGCACCGCGGTCCAGCTGGCGAGCGAGAACAGTTCGTCGTCGTAGCGGAAGAAACGGCCGTGGACGCGGAACAGCTCGATCTTGCGGCGCAGGCTGTCGGGCACCTCCATCGTGCGCACGTGTCGCCAGAACGGCGTGTCGTCGCGCTGCGTCGCGTGATAGTGAAGGATGATGAAGTCGCGCACGCCGTCATAGGCGCTGCGCATCAGCCGGTCGTATTCCTCCGCCTCAACCGGTGAGAAGCCGGCGTCCGGGAACAGCGCCAGCAACTTGGCGATGCCGGTCTGTATGAGGTGGATCGAGGTCGATTCCAGCGGCTCCAGGAACCCGCCCGCCAGCCCCAGCGCGACGACGTTGCGGTTCCAGAACCGCCGCCGTCGCCCGGTGACGAACGACAGCCGGCGCGGCTCGGCCAGCACCTCACCCTCCACCGCGTCCAGCAGCGCGGCCTGCGCGGCATCGTCGTCGACATGCGCGCTGGAATAGACATAGCCGTTGCCGGTGCGATGTTGCAGCGGGATGCGCCACTGCCAGCCCGCGCCCTGCGCGATCGCGCGGGTATAGGGGACCGGCGCGCCGTCGCGCGCGGTCGGGACGGCGACGGCGCGGTCGCACGGCAGCCAGTGGCGCCAATCCTCATAGCCGCTGGCCAGCGCGTCTTCGATCAACAGCCCGCGAAAGCCCGAGCAATCGACAAACAATTCGCCGTCGATGCGCCGCCCGTCGGCCAGCTGCACCGCCTGGACGAAGCCGGTATCGGCATGCTGCGCGACATCGGCGATCCGGCCCTCAATCCGCTCCACCCCTCGCGCCTCGGCATAGTCACGCAGGAAGCGCGCATAGCGCCCGGCGTCGAAGTGGAAGGCGTAAGGGAGCGGGAAGGGCGCCTCGCCCTCCGCGATGCGTGCGAAGCGCCCTGCGGACGCCGCCACCGCGCAGGGAGCGTAATGCCACAGGTCGGCGCAGCGGCGCTGCTCTGCCAGCTTCAGGAACAATTGGTGGAAGGCCAGCCCGTCGATATCGTGCCCGAACTGGCCGAACGGGTGGAAATAGCGGTCGCCGACCGCGCGCCAGTGTTCGAACTGGATGCCCAGCTTGAACGTCCCGCCGGTCGCGGCGACGAACGCGTCCTCGTCGATGCCCAGCATCCGGTTGAACGTCTGGATCGTCGGGATCGTCGCCTCGCCGACGCCGACGGTGCCGATTTCCTCGCTTTCGACCAGGCGGAGGCGCGTGCGCGCGCGCGGCAGGAACCGCGACAGCGCGGCGGCGGCCATCCAGCCGGCGGTGCCCCCGCCGACGATCACCACCTCGCGAACGGGAAGCGCGGTCATCGGGTCAGTCCTTCCAGAAACGTGCGGTGATCGGGCGCGGCGGCAACCGCGGCGGTCAGGCGGCGGTCGATCGCGTCCAGAAGGCCTCGCTCCTGTTCGGCATCGCCCCCCTGCGGCAGGTGCGCGGGGCGGATGCCGCGCCCGA
>JAESGL010000538.1_pt1 | contig 14603 bp, 10 predicted proteins | sample 9269711 | NCBI WGS metagenome assembly JAESGL01 (sample SAMN14515918, study PRJNA621676) | algae metagenome | isolation source: Kastovskya adunca ATA6-11-RM4 and co-occurring heterotrophs from soil and... | place: Chile: Atacama Desert | collected 2011-06-27
CCACAATTCGGGGTGGCTGGGAAAACCGATCCATACCGCCTTGTGCGGCGCCCATTCGGCGGGCGGGGTCAGCATCGAGGTCATCGCGGGAACGTTCCTTATTTCGCGGAAGTAGCGGCCGCGGCGCGGCTCTTGTCGCGGATCGCGCGGAATTCGTCGCCGGCGACCCAGTTGGGCCAGACGTCGCTGTCCGCCAGCGAGCGGCCGAGCGTGTAGTAGAGCTGGACGTCGCGGACAACGCCGGTCCAGTCCCAGGCCGGGTCATATTCGTCCTTCGGCCCGTGATAGCGGTGCGCCTCGTAATCCTCGGCCGCGGCCTTGCCGGCGGCGCGCCCGCCGTTCACGAGATCGTCGCCGCCCTCGAAATAGACCATCGGCACGCCGCGCTTGGCGAAGCTGAAATGGTCGGAGCGGTAGTAGAAGCCCTTTTCCGGGGTCGGCTCCGCGCTGGCGACGCGGCCCTGCGTGGCGAGCGCGCGGTCGAGCCAGCCGTCGAGGTCGGACTTGCCCTTGCCGATCACCACGACGTTCCTGGCCGGGCCGGCCATCGACAGCGCGTCCATGTTGACCCCCGCGACCGTCCGCGCGAGCGGATAGAGCGGGTTGGCGGCATAATATTCGGAGCCGAGCAGCCCCGATTCCTCGCCCGTCACCGCCAGGAAGATCTGGCTGCGCGCGGGCGCCCCGGCCTTCGCATTCGCCTCCGCCAGCGCGACCAGCGCGGCGGTGCCGGTGGCATTGTCGATCGCGCCGTTGCAGATGTCGTCGCCGTCGGGCGCCGCCTCGCACCGGCCCAGATGGTCCCAGTGCGCGGAATAGAGGACATAGTCGTCCGGCCGCGTCTTGCCCGGCAGCACGCCGACGACGTTGCGCGACATGTGCTTGCGGATCGCATTGTCGAACGACACCGATGCGGTGACCCCCTTCAGCGCGACGGCGCGGAAGCCCTTGCGCTTCGCGGCGGCGGCGAGCGTGTCGAAGGACTGCCCGGCCTGCGCGAACAGGCGCTGCGCGGCGTCGTGCTGGATCCAGCCGATCGCGGCGCTTTCGCCCGCGCCGCCATCCGTCGAATCGGCCAGCTGCTGCGCGCCGGTCCAGCTGGACTGGACGACGTTCCAGCCATAGGCGGCCGGCGCCGTCTGGTGCACGATGATCGCGGCGGCGGCGCCGTGGCGGGCCGCTTCCTCATATTTGTAGGTCCAGCGGCCGTAATAGGTCATCGCGCGGCCGTTGAAGAGCCCGCCGACGTCCGGCTGCTGCCAGTCGGGATCGTTGACCAGGATCAGCACCGTCTTGCCGCGCACGTCGATGCCCGCGTAATCGTCCCAGCCCTTTTCGGGGGCGGTGATGCCGTAGCCGACGAAGACGACCGGGCTGTCCTTCACCGCGACATGCGGCTGGATGCGGTGCGTGCCGATCACCATCTGCGGCCCGTAGGCGAGCGCGATCGGCGCGCCGGCGCCCGAGAAGGTGAGCGGCGAGACGTTCTTCGCGGTCATCTCCACCAGCGGCACGTCCTGGTACCAGCTGCCCTTGTTGCCGGGCGTCAGGCCCGCGGCGGCGAACCGCTTCGCGAGATAGGCGACGGTCTTCTCCTCGCCCGCGGTGCCCGGCGCGCGGCCTTCGTAGGCATCCGACGACAGTTCCTTCGTCACGTCCTTCAGCGTCGTCTCCGACACCGTCGGGGCGGTCTGCGCCGCGGCCGGGACGGCGGCGAGCGCGAGGAGCGGAAGGGCAAGGGTACGCAGGCGCATGGAACGAGGCTCCGACAGGGAGAATCCGACAGGGAGAAGGCGTTGCCGCCTTCTGCCAAGCGGCGCGGCGGCTGTCCACGCGCGCGTTGGCGATGTGGGTCGGGCGGGGCTTGTGAGCGCGCGATCCGCGCCATAGCATCGCGGGCGGGGACAGGATGGGGGAACGGGATGATCGGGCGGCGATCGAAGGCGGCGGCGTGCGCACTGCTCGCGGGGACGGCGGTGCCGGGCGTGGCGGCGCAGGTACCGGCGCAGGCGGCGAAGGATGCGCCCGCGCCGACGACGCTGGCCGAGCGGTTCGGCGCGCGCGAGAACGTGCGCCAGATCAGCATGTCGCCGGACGGGGGGCGCACCGCGATCCTGACGTCGGTCGGCACGCGCGGCGATGCGCTGGCGGTGATCGACAATGACAGCGGGGCGGTGACGCCGATCGGGATGAGCGCCGGCGGCGAACTGCAGCCGGTGCGATGCGGCTGGTCGTCGCCGGTGCGGATCGTGTGCAAGCTGTACGGGATCAGCAACGTGCTGGACCAGCGGGTGTCCTACAGCCGGCTGGTCGGGTTCGACGCCGACGGGACGCACACGCTGTATCTGGGGCGCAAACTGCGCGGCGCGGTATCGCGGCCGAACCAGTTCGACGGCGACGTCATCGATTGGCGATCGGGTGACGGACAGGTGCTGATGTCACGCGACTTCGTGCCCGAGATGAATACCACCGGATCGAACATCCGCGGGTCCGGCTCGCGCGACGGGCTGGGCGTCGAGCTGGTCGACACCGTCAACGGGAAGGCGCAGCTGGTCGAGCGCCCCGACCCCGAGGCGACCGACTACCTGGCCGACGGGCAGGGCAACATCCGCATCAAGGAGACAAGCCCGCGCGACGGCAGCGGCCTGCTGACCGGGGAGACGATCTATCGCTATCGCCCGGCCGGCCGCGGCGATTGGCAGCCGTTCAGCCGCGTGCGCGCGAACAGCGGCGATGCGCTGGCCCCGCTGGCGGTCGACGGGACGCGCAACGTGGCGTTCGCGACGCGGACCCTGAACGGGCGGGCGGCGCTGTACAGCGTGAAGCTGGACGGATCGATGACCGCGGAACTGGTCGCCAGCAACCCGGACGTCGACGTGGCGTCGGTGGTGACGATCGGGCGGCGCGGGCGGGTGATCGGCGCCACCTATGTCACCGACCGGCGGCAGACCGATTATTTCGACCCGGAATACCGCAAGCTGGCCGCGGGGCTGGCGCGCGCGCTTCCCAGGACGCCGCTGATCCGCTTCGTCGGCGCGAATGCGGACGAAAGCCAGCTGCTGGTGTTCGCGGGCAGCGACGTCGATCCGGGCACCTATTACCGCTATACCAAGGCGACGCGGCGGCTGGACGCGCTGGTCGGCGCGCGGCCCCTGCTGGACGGCGTGGCGATGGGCGAGATGAATGCGGTGCGCTTTCCCGCCGCCGACGGGACGATGGTGCCCGCCTATCTGACGCTGCCGCCCGGCGGCGCGGCCAAGGGGCTGCCCGCGATCGTGATGCCGCACGGCGGGCCGTCGTCGCGCGACGAATGGGGCTTCGACTGGCTGGTGCAGTTCTTCGCCGCATCGGGCTATGCGGTGATCCAGCCGCAATATCGCGGCTCGTCGGGCTATGGCGACGGCTGGTACGCCAACAACGCCTTCCGCTCATGGGAGCAGGCGATCAACGACGTCGCCGACGCCGGCCGCTGGCTGGTCAGGGAAGGGATCGCCGACCCGAAGAAGCTGGGGATCGTCGGCTGGTCCTATGGCGGCTATGCCGCGTTGCAGGCCAATGTGATCGACCCCGACCTGTTCCGCGCGGTGGTGGCGATCGCGCCGGTCACCGACCTGGCGGCGACCAAGCGCGAGGCGATCGGTTTCACCAACCGCACGCTGGTGGCCGAGCAGATCGGATCGGGCGAGGCGGTGGCGAAGGGATCGCCCGCGCGCCACGCCGACCGGTTCAAGGCGCCGGTGCTGATGTTCCACGGCGACACCGACCTGAACGTCGGCGTCGCGCAGTCGCGGCTGATGGACAAGCGGCTGCGCGATGCGGGCAAGGCATCGACGCTGGTGGTGTTCCCCAGGCTGGACCACCAGATCGACGATAGCGCCGCCCGCAGCGATATGCTGGCGAAGAGCGACGCGTTCCTGAAGGCGGCGTTCGGCGGGTAGGGGGAACCCAGGTCGTCCCCGGCGCGGGCGGGGGTTCTGGGCGGCATGAGCGCGGCGCTCTTTACGCGGAGACTCCGGCGTTCGCGGGACGTTTGCAAAGCCCATGCCGTCATGCCGGACCAGTTCCGGCATCCACGTTTCCGCACACAGGCAAGTGCCTGATTTCGCGGCGCCATGGACCCCGGAACAAGTCCGGGGTGACGGAGGGGCTGGCGCGCTTGTGTTCCGGCGGGGGCGGGAACCCAGGGTTGGGTAGGGTAACGGGCGTTGCGCTTCGCAACCCTGGGCTCCGGCCTTCGCCGGGGCACGGTGGTGCCGGGAAGTGGGGGAAACGAAAAAGGGCGGCCCGTAGCGGGGCCGCCCTTTTTCGTTTCGGTCCGGGGGGCGACGCGGCGGAGCCGCGTCGTCGGTCCTCGCCTGGGCGAGGCCGGCCGGTAGCCGAATTCTATTCTGCGCGTTAGCGCGAATAGAATTCGACGACCAGGTTCGGTTCCATCTTCACCGGATAGGGCACTTCGTCCAGCGTCGGCACGCGCACGAAGGTGATCTTCGCGTTGCCGTCGGCCGCGACGTAGTCGGGCACTTCGCGCTCGGCCAGCTGCTGCGCTTCCATGACCAGCGCCATTTCCTGCGCCTTGTTGCCCAGCGAGATTTCATCGCCGACGTTGACGCGGCGCGAGGCGACGTTGCACTTCACGCCGTTGACGCGGATGTGGCCGTGGCTGACCAGCTGGCGCGCGGCGAAGATCGTCGGCGCGAACTTGGCGCGATAGACGATCATGTCCAGGCGACGCTCGAGCAGGCCGATCAGGTTCTGCGAGGTATCGCCCTTCATGCGCGACGCTTCGTCATAGGCGTGGCGGAACTGCTTTTCCGTCACGTCGCCGTAATAGCCCTTCAGCTTCTGCTTGGCGCGCAGCTGGATGCCGAAGTCCGACATCTTGCCCTTGCGGCGCTGGCCGTGCTGGCCGGGGCCGTATTCGCGCTTGTTCACCGGGGACTTGGGACGGCCCCAGATGTTCTCGCCCATGCGGCGATCGAGCTTGTACTTGGCGCTGTGGCGCTTCGACATGTGTGTTCCTTGCAATATGCGAACGACGTTGGTCCCGGTCTTCGCGCTGCATCGTCCCGTGGTGGAGATAAGGCAGGCCCGCCGCTTCACCGGGGTGCGGGGGCGATTGCGAAGCGGCGCGCCTAGCCGGGAGGGGGCGGCGAGTCAAGCTGGACGGCGCGGCGCGGGGCGGATAGCAGCCGGGGCATGAACCCGATCCTTCCCGGTGCCGATTGTACCACCATGGCCGAGGTGCGCGCCGGCGTCGACGCGCTGGACCGCGAACTGGTGGCGATGTTGCGGCGTCGCTTCGACTATATGGACGCCGCCGCGCGCATCAAGCCGGCACGCACCGCGGTGCGCGACGAGGCGCGCAAGGCGCAGGTGATCGCGCAGGCGCGCGCCGCCGCCGAGGCCGCCGGCCTGCCGGGCGAGGCCATCGCGGCGCTGTGGGAGCAACTGGTCGAGGCGTCGATCGCCTACGAACTGGCGGCGTTCGACCGGCGCGCGGGATAGCCCCTCACACCTTCGCGGCGTAGATCATCCGGCCCGGGCCGAGGCGTTCGAACACCTCCGCCAGATCGCGCTCGCCGACCGCGAAGCAGCCCTGGCTGCGCCCCAGCATCCCGCGGCGCGAGATCATGTCGGGATTGGCATACCAGGCGGCGTGGACGACGATCGCACGGTCCAGCGCATTGTCGTTGGTGCGATCCAGTCCGATCAGCCGCTGCGACCGGCCATGCTTGCCGACGTAATAATCGTCGGTCAGGAACGCACCCTCGCACGAGGCATTGGAACCGTTGGCGTTGGAGAAGCGCTGGACATAGCCGGTGTGCGCCGGGTCCGATCCGCTGCCGTGCGCGACCAGTTTGGAGGTGACGCGCCCGCTTTCCAGGTTGATGAGGTGGAAGCGCGGGCGGCTGGACCCGGCGGAAAAGTCCGCCACCGCCATCCGGTCATGCCGCGCGATGCGGCTGCCGTGGCGTTCCAGCGCGGCCATCGCGCGCTGCATCAGCTGGCGGTTCACCCCCGGGGCGACGATCGTGTCGCGCACCGCCGGCTGCGCCGCGACGGCCGCGCGGGCGGCCGGATGCGCGCCGGGATAGACGTCCGGCGGCAGCAGCGATTCGGGCATGCTGCGCTGGCGCATTCCGGCGGAAACAGCACCGGGGATCATCAGCGCCCCGGCAAGCACACCACCGGCCTTCAACAAGTGGCGGCGCGACGGCGCCGCATCCTGCGACCATTTCATATGTTCAACAATTCCCCGCTCCATTGCCGATGCTGATAGCATGAAAGGAGTGAACAATCCGCAACCTGGCACGCTGCTTGCGTTGCCGTTCCCGACATTGGCCGTGGAATCCCAACGCTTCGTCGCCCGGCACCAAAATGGCGGTGGGGCGTTCCCCTGATGACAGCCCGCCGCCGCGCCGCGCCGGGCACGGACATGAAAGGATCACTGATGCGGCGATTCGCCCATTTCCTGATCGTGCCGGTCCTCGCCGGCCTCGCCATCCCCGCCGCCCCCGCCGCCGCCGAGGCGATGGACAGCCTGGCGATCACGGAGGCCGCCGCGGCGCTGGCGCCGAACCGCTACCTGTGGACCGACCGGCAGGCGGAGGGGGCGGTGAGCGTGCTGATCTCCATCCCCGACCAGCGCGCCTATGTGTTCCGCGGGGCAACGCTGGTGGCGGCATCGGCGGTGTCGACCGGCACCGACGACCGGCCCACCCCGACCGGGCGGTTCACGATCCTGCAGAAGAAGGCGTTCCACCGCTCCAACCTGTATGACGATGCACCGATGCCGTACATGCAGCGGCTGACGTGGGACGGCGTGGCGCTGCACGCCGGGCGCAACCCCGGCTTCCCCGCGTCGCACGGCTGCATCCGGCTGCCGACCGCCTTTGCGAAAAAGCTGTTCGACATCACGCAGTTGGGCGCGACGGTGGAGGTGACCGACATGGCGTACGTGTCGGGCATGGACGCGCCGGTGAGCGACGAAGGCGAGGTGGCGCGCGCGAATGCGGCGGCGGGGGATGTGCTGGCGAGCCGGTGAGGGGTTTTCGGGTTCACGCGAAGACGCGAAGACGCGAAGACGCGAAGAAGAAGGGGGGGCACGCGGAGGCGCGGAGGCGAGGAGAAGAAAGGGGTTCGCGCAGAGACGCGGAGACGCGGAGGTGTTTCGTTTGACGCGAAGCGTCTCTCGTCATTCGCTGGCTGGATGAAGAGCTGCCGCTCGCACGCAGCACCATCATCTCTGCGCCTCCGCACCTCCGCGTGAACCAACCTTCTTCCTTCTCTTCGCGTCTTCGCGTCTTCGCGTGAAGATGACCCTCCCCGTGAACCCGCGGTGGGAATGTCCCCCCACACCGCATAGGATGCGCTGATGGCCGACCTACGCAACATCGTCATCCTCACCGGCGCCGGCGTGTCCGCGGAGAGCGGCATCGCGACGTTCCGCGGGCCGGGCGGTCTGTGGGAGGGGCACCGCGTCGAGGACGTGTGCACGCCCGAGGCGCTGGCGGGCGATCCGGTGCTGGTGCATCGTTTCTACGACCTGCGGCGCGCGGCGCTGGCGGGGGTGGTGCCCAATGCGGCGCATGAGGCGCTGGCGCGGCTGGACGGTGCGTGGGACGGCGAGTTGCTGATCGTCACGCAGAATGTCGACGATCTGCACGAGCGCGGCGGGGCGGTGCGGATACTGCACATGCATGGCGAGTTGAACAGTGCGCTGTGCGCCGCATGCGGTGCGCGGGCGGAATGGCGCGCGGCGTTGCCGCCGGGGGCGCGCTGCGCCGCATGCGGGGCGGGGGCGCTGCGGCCGGACATCGTGTTCTTCGGGGAGATGCCCTACCAGATGGCGCGGATCGAGGCGGCGCTGGCGGCGGCAGACCTTTTCGTGTCGATCGGGACGTCGGGCGCGGTGTACCCGGCGGCGGGGTTCGTCCAGACCGCGCGCGCTTATGGCGCGGCGACGCTGGAGCTGAACCTGGAGCCATCGGCGGGAAGCGCGTGGTTCGACGAGACGCGGCTGGGCGCGGCGGGGGTGCTGGTGCCGGCGTGGGTGGACGAGGTGCTGGCGGGTCGGTGAAGGCACGCGGGTGCGGGGCGTTCGCGGGAGGTGAGAGAGATGGGCCCCTGCCTGCGCAGGGGCGACGGGGGGCGGCGTTATCCCGGCGCAGGCGGGGGGGGTGAGAAGGTCGGTTTTGCTGCCTTTTCCCTTGGTCACCCCGGCGAAGGCCGGGGTCCATGGTGCCGCGGACGCATCGGCTGGTGCGTTCGGCGATACGTGGATGCCGGAACAGGTCCGGCATGACGGATAAGGGGCGTTACGCGCGCCACCGGGAGGCCCCAGCCTTCGCTGGGGCGACGGGTGGTGGCGGGGGGTGCCACCGGGCGGCCCCAGCTTTCGCTGGGGCGACGATCGGCGGCGGGGAGGCCTATACGTCGAGGTTGGCGACGCTGAGGGCGTTCTCCTGGATGAATTCGCGGCGCGGCTCGACCACGTCGCCCATCAGGCGGGCGAAGATTTCGTCGGCGACGTCGGCCTGGTCGACCTCCACCTTCAGCATCGAGCGGTTGGCGGGATCGAGCGTGGTTTCCCACAATTGCTCGGCGTTCATCTCGCCCAGCCCCTTGTACCGCTGGATCGACAGGCCCTTGCGCCCGGCGGCGAGGATCGCGTCGAGCAGCTGCGACGGGCGGGCGACCAGCGCCTCGCCCTTGGCGACCGCCAGCCGCTGGCCGGGGACGCCTTCGCCCTCGACCTCCCCTTCGTCCTCGGCGGGGGTGTCGGCGGCGGCGGCCTCGACCGCGGCGCTGCGCACCGGCGTCAGCCGGGCGGCGTGAACGAAGCTGTCGGCCTGTTCGGCGGCGAGCGTGTGGAGCTTCCGCGCCTCCGCCGAGGCGAGGAACGGGGCCTCCACGATGTGATGGTCGGTCACGCCGCGCCACAGCCGTTCGAAATGGATGCCGCCGTCCTCGGTCATCCGCGCGGTCCAGGTCGCCTCGCTGTCGCCCTGGTCGAGGCGGCGGGTGACCTCCGCGACCGCCGCCGCGCGCGCCTCACGCGGCATGTCGGGCGTCAGCGCCCCGCCGAGCGCGAGCGTTTCGATGATGACCGGATCGTAGCGGCGCGGCACGTAGCGCATCAGCGTGCGCATCCGCCGGGCATGTTCGACCAGCGGGCGCAGGTGCGCGCCCGTCAGCCCCTCGCCGCCGCGCTCCAGCATCATCGTCGAAAGCCCCGCGTCGACCAGATAGTCGTCGAGCGCGGCATCGTCCTTGAGATAGACTTCCGAGCGGCCCTTGGTCGCCTTGTAGAGCGGGGGCTGCGCGATATAGAGGTGCCCGGCCTCGATGATCTCGCGCATCTGGCGGTAGAAGAACGTCAGCAACAGCGTGCGGATATGCGCGCCGTCGACGTCGGCGTCGGTCATGATGACGATCTTGTGGTAGCGCAGCTTTTCGATCTTGAAGTCGTCGCGGCCGATGCCGGTGCCCATCGCCTGGATCAGCGAGATGATCTCCTTCGACCCCAGCATCCGGTCGGTGCGCGCGCGCTCGACGTTGAGGATCTTGCCGCGGATCGGCAGGATCGCCTGATAGTCGCTGTCGCGGCCCGACTTGGCCGAGCCGCCGGCGGAATCGCCCTCCACGATGAACAGTTCGGCCTTGGTCGCGTCGCGTTCGCGGCAGTCGTGCAGCTTGCCGGGCAGGCCGCTGACCTCCATCACGCCCTTGCGCCGGGTCAGTTCGCGCGCGCGCTTCGCCGCCTCGCGCGCGGCGGCGGCGTCGATGATCTTGCCGACGATCGCGCGCGCGTGCTGCGGATTTTCCTCCAGCCATTCGGCCATCTTGTCGGCCATCAGGCTTTCGAGCGGCTGGCGCACCTCGGACGAGACGAGCTTGTCCTTGGTCTGCGAGCTGAACTTCGGATCGGGCAGCTTGACCGAGACGATCGCGGTCAGCCCCTCGCGCATGTCGTCGCCGGTCAGCGACACCTTCTCCTTCTTCAGCAGCCCCGACTTTTCCGCATAATTGTTGAGCGTGCGGGTCAGCGCGGCGCGGAAGGCGGCGATGTGCGTGCCGCCGTCGCGCTGCGGGATGTTGTTGGTGAAGGCCAGCACGTTCTCGTAATAGGAATCGTTCCATTCCAGCGCGACGTCGATGCCGATCTGGTCGCGCATCCCCGACACGGAAATGGGATCGGGGAACAGCGGCTGCTTGTTGCGGTCCAGCCACTTCACGAACGCGGCGATGCCGCCTTCATAATACAGCTCGATCGTCTTCGGCTCTTCATGCCGGGCATCGCTGAGGAACAGGCGCACGCCGGAATTGAGGAACGCCAGCTCGCGGTAGCGATGCTCCAGCTTGTCGAAGTCGAATTCGGTAATCTTGAAGGTGGCGGGGGAGGGGAAGAAGGTGACGCGCGTGCCCTTCTTGCCCTCCGCCGGGCCGACGACCTTGAGCGGGGCGACCGCATCGCCATGGGCGAAGCGCATGTAATGCTCCTCCCCGTCGCGCCAGATCGTGAGGTCGAGCCATTCGCTGAGCGCGTTGACCACCGAGACGCCGACGCCGTGGAGGCCGCCGGATACCTTGTAGGCATTGTCGTCGCTGGTATTCTCGAACTTACCGCCGGCGTGCAGCTGGGTCATGATGACCTCGGCCGCGGACACGCCCTCCTCCGGGTGGATGCCGGTGGGGATGCCGCGCCCGTTGTCGGTGACCGAGACCGAGCCGTCGGCGTTGAGCGTGATGTCGATCCGGTCGCAATGCCCGGCCAGCGCCTCGTCGATCGCATTGTCGCTCACCTCGAACACCATGTGGTGGAGGCCCGAGCCGTCGTCGGTATCGCCGATATACATGCCGGGACGCTTGCGCACCGCGTCCAGACCCTTCAGCACCTTGATCGAGGAGGCGCCGTACTCGCTGGAATTCTGCTGTTCTGCCATGCGGAGCATATAGGCATGACGGACGTGCAACGAAAGCGAAATGGACGGGTGCGTCAGCGTTCCAGGTGTGCGTCGATCCGCGCCAGCACGGCGTGGCGGATCGCATCGCCCTCGCGCAGCAGTTCGTGGCTTCGGCCGGGCAGCAGGTGGAGCGTGGCGGCGGGCAGGCGACGCGATAGGCGCGCGATCGCGGCGGGCGACACCACCGGATCGCGGCGCGACACCATCAGCAGGAGCGGGGTGGCGACATTGCCAAGCGGTGCGCGGTCGAGCGCCGCGATCGAGGCGCAGGCAGCGCGAATCCACCCCCAGCTGGGCGCGCCGGATGCGATCGCGGGCACGTTCGCCTTCCACCACACCTTGTCCGCCTGGCGATCCGGGCAGGAGGTCATGCGCCCGCCGACGTTGCCGGCGTCCCCCTCCCAGATGCGGCGTTCGGCGTGGCCCAGCGCGCAGGCGGCACGCGCGGCGAGCGCGAGCGGCGCGGTGCCGAGCGGGCCGGCGCGCAGCCCCAGCATCGGCGAGGACAGGACCGCCGCGTCGAGCGTGCCGCCGCGTTCCGCCAGCCAGCGCAGCAGCAGGTGCGCGCCCATCGAATGCGCCACCGCCACGCGCGGGGCGAGCGCGGCGGCGAAGGCGGCCAGATCGTCCAGCAGCGGGTCGAGCGCGGGCAGATGGTTGACCAGCGGATCGGCGAGCAGGCGCCCCGACCCGCCCTGCCCGCGCCAGTCGATGCCGGCGACGTGCCAGCCGCGCGCGCGCCAGTGCGCCATCGCCTCCAGATACTTTTCGGCGAAATCGCCGCGCCCGCCCAGGAACAGCAGGACGCCGCGCTGGGCGACGGCGGTGTCGGGCGCCCAGTCGTAGCGGCGCAGCGCCCAGCCGTCGGCGGCGTGCCAGTCGGCAAAGGTCAGGCCGGGGGGATGGCGGCGGCGGTCCACCCGCGCGGCGTAGCGCGCGCGCGTGTCAGTTCGGCGACGCGTCGGGCCGGTCGGGCAACAGCAGGAAGCAGGCCGCCGCCGCGAGCAGCGCCGCACTGCCGATCGCCAGCGCGACGGCGTAATTGCCGAACAGGTCGTGCAACCGCCCGAAGCCGATGATCCCCAGCGCGGTGCCGAGCAGCGCGACCGGCATCGCCGAGCCGTAGATTTCGGCATAGGCGCGCAGCCCGAACAGGCGCGCCGCCAGGAACGGCAAGAGGTCGTTCTCCGCGCCGTTCATCAGCCCCGCCAGGAACACCAGCAGCATCAGCGGCACCAGCCCGTGCGCGCCGCCCGCCAGCAGCGCGAAGGCGGCGGCGGAGACGAGCGCGACCGCCGCGGCGACCGGCTGCGGCCGGAAGCGGTCGATCAGCGTGCCGACCAGCAACCGCCCGGCGATCGCGCTGACGCCGAAGCCGGTCAGCAGCAGCGCGGCCTGCCCGCCGCCCAGCCCGCGGTCGACGCCGATCGGCACCAGTTGGGTGACGAGGCCGGTGGTCGCCAGATTGACCAGCAGCGCCGATGCCACCATCAGCCAGAAGCGCCGGTCGCGGCGCGCCTCCTTCGCGCTGACGCCGGGCAGCAGCGGCGCGTCCGCGACGACCGGCGGGGCGGCGGCGGGGATGCCGCGGATGCCCAGCAGGATCGGCGGCAGCGCCAGCACGGTGCCCGCCACCGCCAGCAGCACGAACCCCGCGCGCCAGCCCCATTGCGCCACCACCGCGCCCAGCACGGGTGCGGCGACCATCGTCATCAGCGCCAGCCCCGAGGTGCCGAGCGCCAGCGCCAGCCCGCGCTGGCGCCGGAACGCGACCGCGATCAGCTTGCCGTAGGACAGGCTGCTGGTGCCGGGCAGCGCCATGACGATCAGCAGCACGCCGAGATGATATTGCCACAGCCCGCCGGCCAGCAGCGCGAGGCACAGATAGCCGGCGGCGAGCAGCAGCATCGAGCCGAGGATGACCGGGCGCACCCCGAAGCGATCGGCCAGGCGCCCGACCAGCGGCGCGACCAGCGCGCCGATCAGCCCCAGCCCGGCTGCGGTGGCGATATCGCCGCGCGACCAGCCGAACGCGGCCTGCAACGCGGGGGTGAAGATGCTGGACATGTTCTGGAACAGTCCCGGCCCCAGCCCGGCGCCGACCATCGCCGCGCCGACCAGCGGCCAGCCGCGCCGCCATTCGACGAGGCTGCGCGACGCGGTCGCTCGGCTCGGCGGATCGAGCGGGGTGAAGGGCGGGGGAGGGACGACGGGTGGCTCCGGGGCTGGTGATGACGGGATAACGTCGCCGGTGGCGATTGGGTGCACGGGCGTAACGGTCTAAGTGTCCGTCATGCCGGAGCCGTTTCGGCATCCACGGTGCCGCGTACGCACACGGCGGATGTGTCGGAAATGGGTCGAGACCTTCGCGAATCCCGGTTTTGCTGAATCGTCCGTCACTCCGGCGAAAGCGAGACCTTTGTAAAACCCACTCCCGTCACCCCGGACTTGTTCCGGGGTCCACCGTGCCGAAAAATAAACGCCCTGTGAGGGCGCGGCGCGGTGGATGCCGGAACTAGTCCGGCATGACGGTGTGGGTTTTGCAAAGGTCCCGCGAAAGCCGGGGGCCATGGTGCCGCACGAGCAACGGCTGGTGCGTGTGCGGGGACATGGATGCCGGATCAGGTCCGGCATGACGGAAGGGGGGAGCGGTTTCGAACAGATCCGGGCCGCCCCCGCGCTACAGCGCCATGCGCGTCGCCTCGCCCGCGGCGTCGAACAGCGCGGGTTCGGTGCCGGTCATCCACGTCTGTCCCAGCGGCGCCAATCGCGCGAACAGGCCGGCGCGGCGTGCGGGATCGAGGTGGGCGGCGACTTCGTCGAGCAGCAGCACCGGCGGCTGGCCGGCGCGCGCGGCGACCAGTTCGGCATGCGCCAGCACGATGCCGAGCAGCAGTGCCTTCTGTTCGCCGGTCGAGGCGCTGGCGGCGGCGCGCCCCTTGTCGACATGGGTGACGGTGAGGTCGGCGCGGTGCGGCCCGGTAAGCGTGCGGCCCGCCGCCGCATCGCGCGCGCGGCCGTGGCGCAGCGCCTGCGCCAGGTCGGCTTCGTCCCCCTGCCATCCGTCGAGCGCGATCGCGGCGCGCGGCAGGATGCCCTGCGCCGGCTGCGCGGCCAGCGCGGCGGCAAGCGCATCGACGGTGCGGCGCCGCGCGGCGTCGAGCGCGGCGCCGTGGTGCGCCATCTGCGCCTCCAGCGCGTCGAGCCAGCCGGGATCGGGCGCGCCCTCCGTCAACAGGCGGTTGCGCGCGCGCATCGCCGCTTCGTAGCGGCTGGTGTGGCGCGCATGGCCCGGTGCCAGCGCCAGCACCAGCCGGTCGAGGAAGCGGCGGCGTTCCCCGGCCGGTTCGGTGAACAGCCGGTCCATCGCCGGGGTCAGCCACAGCACCGCGACCCGCTCCGCCAGCGCCGACGCCTGTGCCGCGGCGCCGTTGATGCGCGTGACGCGGCGTTCGGGCGCGGTGGGATGCGCGCCGGTCGCCAGTTCTACGCCGTCCGCCAGCGTCGCGGCGACGCCGAACCCGCCCGGCCCGTCGCTGCGCGCCATGTCCGACAGCGCCGCGCGGCGCAGCCCGCGGCCGGGGGCGAGCAGCGACACCGCTTCCAGCACGTTGGTCTTTCCCGCGCCGTTCGCGC
>JAESGL010000541.1_pt1 | contig 14561 bp, 24 predicted proteins | sample 9269711 | NCBI WGS metagenome assembly JAESGL01 (sample SAMN14515918, study PRJNA621676) | algae metagenome | isolation source: Kastovskya adunca ATA6-11-RM4 and co-occurring heterotrophs from soil and... | place: Chile: Atacama Desert | collected 2011-06-27
CAGCGCGCGCACATAGCGCTGCAGCGCGGATTTGCCCGTCCCGGGTCCGCCGGTCACGAAGGTGATCGGCCGGTGCGACAGCGCGCCGCCGAGATAGGCCGCGCCCACCCAGCCGAGCTTGAGGATCGGGTCGAGATAGGGGCGCTCCCAGTTCCAGGTCTGGAAGTGCTGCAGGATGATATGCGCCGGGCTGTCGTAGCTGGTGATCGGCTGCTGCCAGGGGCGCAGCGTGTCGTTGTCCTGGGCGTAGAAATAGCCGTCGTTTTCGCCGGTCGGCAGGCGCAGCAGACGCCAGTCGGCCGCCCGGCCGGTGTCGCGGTCCACCTTCGTCACCTCGACCGTGTAAAGGTTCTTGCCGGCATGCCAGACGAACTGCTCGCCGGCCTTCCAGCCGCCGCGGCCGCGCACGTTTTCCGAAGGGTCGAAGGTCCCGCGCCGGCCGGCCTCGGCAATGATCGCCTCGACCGCCTTGTCGCGCGCGACGCGATCGACCTTGGGCGGAATGACCTCGCCGGTTTCCTTGTCTTCCTTGGCCTTGGTGAAGGCCGGCCAGGCCCATTTCAGATAGTTGACATAGGGCGAAAACAGCTTGACCAGCGTCGGATGGTCCCAGCGCGAAACCTCGTAAAGGAAGCCGGTCGCCGAGATCACATAGACGGTCTCGCCTTTGAGCCCCAGCACCGTGATCGGGCAGCCTGGCGGCATGGCGTCATGCGGAAAACCCGGCCATTGCCCGGCCTTGATGCCGTTGCGTTCCTTGTTGGCGTCCGGATCCGTCAGGTCGCGGCGTTCCTCGACCTCCTCGAGGCCGTCCAGGATAACGGCGCGAACGGCGGTGGAGCCCCCCGGTTTATTCGTTTTTCTAGCAGCCATGTCCGCCCGCAATGAAATGAGATGTCGGCCGCCGCGCCGTCACCAGCGCGGCGGGCATGGGTCATTCGGCTGTTTCGTAGGTCGCGGCGAAGATGTCCGGCTTGCAGGGGTAGAACTCGCCCTGTACGCCCTTGATAATCCAGTCTCGCGGCGATGCGAGGTGATCACCTTCAAGCGTCGCGATCACCAGGCCCATCTCTGGCTTTGTGGTGTGCGCCCTACGTGCATCTGCGCCGTGGGATCCGATCCAGGCTAGAACCTCGTTGGCGCTCTCCTTTGTGCCGTCGAATTGCACCGCCTCGATCACGACCGGCTTCTTGCGGAACTTCGCCATCAGCCCTTCCCTCCCCATGTCGCCATGGGGCTGTCGACCAGCTCCATCGTCGTCTCGTCGATCGGCACCGGCCGGCGCTTTTCCGCCGGCGCATTCTCCTTCGCAGCTCGTTCCTTCCTGCCTCTGTCGAAGATGTCGATGCTGGTGAGTACGTCGATGAAGACCGAGACCACCAGCTCTTCCGCATCTGAGAGAGAAGGAGGGTCTAGAACACCGAGGATTTTCAGTTGCTGCGCGACCACGGCAGCCGTGGCACGTTTTCTGCCAATTTTTCGGACAAAGTCCGCTATCATAGCGGGAGCGTTGGAATGACCTCTGTTCCCAACTAGTACCTCAATTCGCCGCTGCTCATTCTCATTGATCAGGTCGCCCGCCGACAAGAGATCGAAGACCCGCGCTGCAGCATCTTCCGCTGCAGCGACGATCTCACCGGGCCATTTCTCCGCAGCGGCGACAAGCCATTGTGCTCGCTGTCGAAAAAGAGCGGCGTACTTGTCGTGAAGCTCTGGCAGAACGTTTTCCCGAAGGTCTTGCTCTAGCATCGTCTCGAGCGCTTCCTGCAGCTTGTTCGGATGAGAGTGCAGCGCTTGAAACAACGAGTTCTGATTTGCTTTCATCGCTTCCCCCAGCAACATGTTGTAGGAAGAGCTATCCTGGTCTACCTGGTCGCCGTTTTCTTCGCCACGTCCAGACGTCTCTCCTGCCGGAGCACCCTCTCCGGGAGCCCCGTCGCTTGGCGGATTTCCGTCAGGATCCTTTGGTTGAATGCCAACAGCTCCGCCGGCTCCATCGGTAGCGGCTCCAGCATCGCCGGCAGCAGCCCCTTTGCCATCCGCTGCGCCGGCGTCAGGATCTCCGCCACCGCCGTCAGGTTTTCCGCCGGCACCGCCATCTGCAGGTCCTGCTGCGGCATCTGCGCCGCCACCTGCTCCGCCAGGTCCACCAGCGCTCGCCGCGTCAGCGGATTGCTCGGCATGTCCGGCCCCAGCGTCAGCGTTATTCCCGGCGTCACCGTTGCCGCCGGCACCCCCTGTTTCGGCGCCAGCTGCCCCGGCACCGGCTTCAGGTTCTTGCCCCTGGGAAACACGATCTTGTGCGGCTTTGCCATCGGTCACGCTCCCCAGCCGAGCGCCCGCATCCGCGCCCAGATCGCCAGCTTGCGGCTGGCCTGCTGGCGCAGCGACCGCAGGATCTCCGCCTTGTACCGGTTCAGAAGCCGGCGATACTGCCCCGCCCTTCTGTTTCGCTTGCGTGCCAGATGCCGGCTGTTTCGCTGCTGGTTTTTTCGCACTGCTCTTTCTCCTTGCCATCTGCTCATCCTTTCCTGATTGAGCGCCCTACACATCCTCCCCGAGCGCGCGCATGTACGTCTCGTAAACGAGATCATCCTCCTTGCGCTGCTGGGGATCCTTGCGCCGGGCCGCGACGACACGCTTCAGCGCCTTCTTGTCGTAACCCAAGCTTTTTGCTTCGCCGTAGACGTCCGCCTTGTCGTCCTTGATCGCGTTCTCCTCCTCCTCGAGGCGCTCGATGCGCTCGACGAAGGCACGCAGCGGAGCCGCGTTGACGTCAGGACCCTCCGCGCGGGCCGGTCCTTCCTTGGAGACGGACATGGGATCGAATTCAGTCATCGGCCCCAACCTCCCTCGGCTGGGGTGCGGGGGGCGTCTGGCACCAGTCGCAGCGCCGCTCACACAGATCGCAGCCGCTTTCCGGATCGACGCATGCGTACTCGCTAACGCACATGTAGATGACGCCTTCCCCGCCACAATTCGGGCAGTCGTCATCTAGACCCATGTCGAAATCCTCTGGCGCGGGATCAGGCATAGACGCCTCCCAGCGCTTCCAGCAGCTCTTCCTCGCTGGTGACAATGTGGTTTGCCATCAGGGCCATCAGCTCCGGCTCTTCGCCATCGTGGGTCCAGATGATCAGGCGCTTGCCACGTCCGGCAAACCATCCGCCCTCAAGGTGAGCAGATCGACCGCACGGCAAGAGCAGAACACAGGTGTCGGCCCATTCCATCCCGCTAAAGTCGTTCATGTAGCCGCGAGCAGCTATCGGATGCGTGGTCAGCAGCTCTCGATACTGCGATGCCTTCCAGCCCTGCCAGTCAGGATCGATCTCGGACCAGGCAAAGCCGGGGATGCCGTTCGGCGGACTGCGGAAGTCATAGACCTTGTGGCCGGCCGCGCGCAGCATAGTCACCGCGTTCGGCTGATACTTGTTGCGCCAGGACGACGCGAGATAGATGCGGCTCATGACTGGCCTCCTTTGGGGATCTGAAAGGTGAAGTCGGGATGATCGCCGAGAACGAGAAAGTCAGCGTCGGCGCTGTAGTAGCGCTTGCCCTTGATGAAGCTGATCAACTCGTCACGAGTGCCGTCTTGCGGGGCCTCGAACCAATCGACGTTCTGGAATGTGATCGGAACGCCTGCACCGAAGCAGTAGCCATCAGTCAGCTTTACCGGGAGGCGATAGACGCGAACGAAGACACGCTCAAACATCTGCTGAGCCCTCCGTGGTGGCGATGAAGAGGCGCGCAGGCAAGGGCATCCAGTGGGACGGCTTATCCGCATAAGTGTGATCGTCGCCCATGTGGTCGCCAATGGCGTTCATCACCTCCGGTTCGATCCAGTGGCCGCCCTGGTCCTCGCTGATGATCCAGCAACCGTCGACAATTTCATCGGTGGGGCCGCCATCCTCGTCCAGCTTGACGATGGGCCACCAGACCAGAACGTCGGTCATTGACGGAGCGGTGGTGATATCCTGCGGCACCCCAAAATTTAATTGGGGAGCGAAGACGGGGAACATGCGAACTCCGTCCACCTTAGAGTGCGGGAACATTGCGTCGTATGGGTAGCCTTCGGGAAGCTCGTCCTCATAGATCCAGCCAACCACATTCGTCTGGGGCGATGGGTGCGTGAGAGCCGGAATATTCGTCGATTCCATCTGATCGATAATAGTCTGGCTGTAATGAGCTTGGAGGTCGTCAGCCCCCTGCACATGCTGAGGGGGAGATGGGGCGAGCGCTGCACGTAAACGCGGCAGCATCTCGCATTCCCATACTTCCTTCGGGGATCTCGACTGTGGCGAGATATCGAGCAGGCGGGCAAGCTCGTAAAAGGAGTCGACGTACCCATCCGAATGTGGAACGGGAGCGGGGGTGGCAGCGAACGCCGCCATGAACAGGCGGGCCTGCCCGAATGACATAGTGGCGACGTCCCGCATGTCGGGTTCGCCGTCATTCACGCAAAGAAACGCGCGCTCGTAATCCGGGCCGCGAGTAAAGCGGACATAGATGGTCGGGCAGAGATGCTCGATCCAATCCTCATGCTTGGGTGCATCCACCACCTAAACCTCCTGTTTCATGTCGTTGAAATCATTCCCCCAGAGGCTGTCGATCGCCGTCCAGGGCTTGCCGCTGCGGTCCATCGCCTCGCACACGGCGGCGAATTGCTTTTCGGTCGTCTTGTGCTTGAAGTGATCGCGCAGCAGGATGATCGACGAGATGCACGGCAGGTCGATCGGCGCATGCAGCATGTTCGCCAGGCTGCCGGCCGCCCAGGCGCGCGCCTCCGGCGTCTCGATCGCCACGCTCGCCGTCGTCTCGATGCCTTCGCCCATGATCAGCGGGTGCGGCCGGCAGGCCGTTTCCGGCGGCTCGCCTTCCGGGCCGTGGGAGATCCGGATCACGGCGCCGGCGCTCGGCCCGAACATGATTTTCGCGTTTTCCGTCCCAGCATCCACCGGCAGCTTGCGCGGCCCCAGCGGGTCGAGGAAGGTCATGTGCACGGCCGCGATCTGCCCCGTCGCCACGCGCATGGCGGAAAGCACGGCCGGAAAGCGCGGCCCGTCCTGCACCTTGATCCGCCGGCCGTTCTCATATGCGTACTGGGCGCGGGCCCAGAACTCCTGGCTCTCGGTAAAGCGGAACGTCTGCAGGTCCCGGTTCGGAATATGGTCGAGCGGGATGTGGCGCGTGGCGAAATAGCGGCGGGCAAAGGCCTCGGCCGTGGATCCCGCGCCATCCTGCAGGCCGGCGTTCCAGATCCGCTCCGCCTGGCGCATCCTCTTCAGCTGGTCGGCCTGCGCTTGCTGCTCGGCCTCGCGCCGCGCCTCGGCCGCCCGATCGGCCATCCGCCGGCGCTGCTCGGCCGACATCGAGCGCAGGCCGAGGAAGTCGCGCGACCAGTTGAGCGCTTCCTTGAAGCTGTCCCGGCTGGTCATGTCGCCGCCGCAGGTGAGATACTGGACGAGCTTGATCACGTCGCCCTTGTCGCCGGTGCGCCAGTCCTTCCAGGCGCCGATGTCGCGCGTCAGCGCCACCTTGAATTCCGGCGACTGGCGGTGGTCGCCAGTGACCGGGTTATGCGCCACCCACAACCGCCCCTGCCGGCGGCCGCCCGGCAGCAGCCGCTGGCACAGGCTTTCGATCCTGTCCTTCAGCCCCTGCTTGATTTCGGGAAGGTCGTCGATCATGCCGGCTCCCTCACTTTTGGCGCCGGCGTCAGCATCTTTTTGAAGATCGAGATGTCCGTCTTGCGGGTCGTGAGCGGGCGGAAGTGTCTGACGTTCCACCAGCAGGCACCGGAGATGGCCTCTGCTCCGTTGCGATCCTCCTGCAGAAGCGGGATTTCGTGGAACGACAGGACGAGCGTCGCGTCGTCCCAGACCTTGACTTCCGCGATCGTCAGCACCTCGTTCAGCATCGGCACCCGCGTCGGTAACGACACGCTGCCGATGCTCACACTGCCCCAGCCATCATTGATGCAGACGCATTTCACGCCAGGTGCTGCCCAAGTGTTCATCCCTCGAACGCCCCCTCGACAGCCGCGAGGATCCGCGCGATTTCCGGATCCCTGTCGCGCACCTCCTCCAGGTCCTGCAGCGCCTTGCAGACATTCGCCTTGCTCATGGAGGCGGCGCGGGCGATATCGGCCTGGGCGATGTTGAGATATTGGCTGGCGATGTAGAGCGCGATGCGCCGCAGCCGCGCCGCACGCAGCCATTGCGGATCCGCCGTCGCCCGCCGGCCGGGATCCGCGTCCAGGATGAAGCGCGGCGTGACGCCGGCGGCATGCGCCACGAAGGCAATACACATCCGGTAATGCGCCGCCGCCCGGCTTTGCCAGGGCGTGCGTCCGTCCGTGTCCTTCTCGTGGTCGGCAAGCTTCTGCATCCGCTTCAACTCGGCGACGGCAAGCTGCACGCGGCGGATCGTCGTCGGGGTCAAGGGCTTGAAGCCCGCCCGGATGTCGTGAAGGTAGCGCGCGCCGAGCTTCGCGGTGCGGACGACGTCCTGCTCCTTCAACCCAGCAGCTGATATCGCTTCGTCTATGTCGGCAATGCAGTTCATTTTCAGCCTTGGCAGAAAGGCCGAACACAATACAAATCGGCATGTTGGAATGTCCGGTTAAAGCTCGGTCGGGTCAGGTGGCGCGTAAGTCGCCGCCTGTTCCCTGGGGAGGACGTACTCGGGGTCCTGCAGCGCGTCCCAAAGCTGGAGCGCTGCAGCATGGAGGAGCTTCTCTTGGTCCGAGCCCCACAATCCATTTCGCAGAGGATCCCGCACCGCCTGCATGGCGACACCAATGGCGTCCAGGTAATCGCAGCCGGAAGGGAAGCCGGCGATCTGGAGCCGGTTGCGGATGGTAAAATCGTACTTTCGCAGAATGCTGAACGGGCATCGCAGCAGCCAGTCCACTCGGTCGCGATCGTCGTCGAGGCGCGCGAGCTGGTCGATGATCGGAAGGAGGTTGCCGGTCATGGCTTGCGCACCTTGAGAGACTCACGGCACCGTGCGATTTTCGAGCGGAGGGATCGGGCAATGCGCGTGGAGATAGAGACGCTGGCGGAAAGCATGACCGACGAGCACATTCTGCTGCAGGCGGTTACCGTTGCCCTGGCTTTGGAGCGCGCTGGCAAGGAGGTTTCTATCGCGGGCATCGTCGACGCCGCCGAACAGATACCTGGCTGGGCCGCGACGGCCGCGCTCCGCGAGAGACTACCTGGCCTGTCGGAGACTTTCGCCGACTTGGACCGGTTTAGCTCTTCCCTTGCGAAGCTCCTTTCCTCCAGCTCTCGCTGAAGAATTGCTGAGCCCTGCCGGGCTAGGCGGCGGACATTCTCTAAGCTCATCAAACCAATCTCCCCTCGTCGCCGTCGAATTCGGGTTCTTCGCGTGGCCTGCGGCGCCCGCCGGCCTCTTTCACGCCGCGCAGCAGGTCGAGCGTCAGCACCGCCTCGCCCGGCTCGATCTCGATGAAGGTGCTGCCCGAATGGGTGTAGAGGCTGACCACCTCGACGCCCGTCCAGCCGTCGTCGCGGGTCATGTCGGCAAGCCTGTCGACCATCGCCTGGTGATTGATCCGGTTCTGCGCCGGATCCCGGTCGATGTCGCAGCCATAGGCGATGCACGTGAGCATCATAGCTGAAGCTCCGGCACTGGATCGACGAGCACGATGCCACGCTCGGCCGCGATCTGGTCGATGGCTACAGAAAGCCGTCGGCGGATCCGCGGCGTGGGCTCGCGCCCCAGCGACTTCGCCTTTGAAAAAGTGGTCTCATTCACATCCGCAACGCTGCACAAATGCTTCTGTGAGATCCCGAGCCGGGAGCGTCGCTCCTGAATTTGCTCGAAAGAATACACAGCCATTTTTCACATTCTCATTGTGTTTTCACATGTCGATGTGATTTGCTGCGGATAGTCAAGTGGAGTTTTGCGTTTTGAACATGACTGCGCGTCCTGCGATATCGGTCGTCATGACCTCGTTGCGCGACCAGCAGCTCGCTTGGCTGGACCACATCACGAATTCCAGTGGCCTGACGATCACCGAGATCGCCAGGGCAGCAGGCCTGCACCCGTCATCTCTCACCCGCTTTCGGGCCAAGAACGAAAACGGGCACACGCTCACGTCGAAGACGGTCAAGAAGATCGAGGACGCGACGCGGGTCCCTGCCTACGAGAGCCGGTACATCCCCGACATCGTCCTGCACCGGCAGGACGAAGCGCAGCCATTCGCGATCATTGAACTAAAAAACACCGCCGATCCGATGTGGAGCGCGGTCGAAACCCTGAAGCAGGCGGCGAACCACATTGAGATGTGGACGCTGAAGACGAGTTCGATTGCAGCTCTCGGCTATCGGCCAGGAATGGTGGTCGTTGTCGACAAACAGGCCACTGCCCGCAACGGGGATGCGGTCCTGGCGCAGAAGATAGACTTTCGCCGCGGCAGTGCCGAGGCACTGTTCAGGGTCTACCGCACGCCCTACCTCCTCACCGCCTATGACGACGGCGAACCCGGGCAGCCGGAAATCGTCGACGATGAGCAGGTGAAGATCTCCGGCGTCATCGTCGGCGGCTTCCTGCTGCGCCACTAGCTTTTCATTTGCGACATCCGGCAGTGAACTGAGGAGCGCTCCCTGCGCCGCCATTCACAATGAACTGAGGAGCGCTCCCGCCTTCGCTTGCGCACTGAACTGAGGAGCGCTCCTGCTCGCCTTGCCGCAGTGAACTCAGGAGCGCTCCTAATCGCGCCGCAATACCGCCCGGCTGTCGCCACAATTTTTCACGCGCCAAGTTACCTTTTCACACATCAATAAAGAACAATCCGGAAAAGAGTTTTCGTCTTTTCATATTTTTATTTGATTTTCACATGAAATTCACGCAGCTTAATCCCGGCGCTGATTTGCAGCGTGCTTTCACACGGGAGAACGCGAAACATGATCCCCCAGACTGAACTCCAGCCATGGATGACGGCCGCCGAAGTCGCCGCCCTCCTCGGCTACACGCCGCAGACCTTCTCGCGCTACAAGCGCCGCCTGATCGCCGAGGAAGCTTTGCCGCGTCCCGTCCCGGGCGGCCGCTTCAACCGCACCGCCATCCTGCGCTGGCACGAGACCTATGCCGATCGCAAGGCGAAGGCCGAAGCCGAAGCGTTCGGCCGCACGGTCGCCTCCCTGCGCGTCGGCCAGGATCGCTCCCGCCTCGAGGAGAAATATCTCGCGAGGAACGCGGCATGACAGTCATCCATTCAGGCCTGGCGTTGGACGAGGCACTTACCAGCCAAAGCGATGTGACAAGGACCATGGCGCGCTGCGCAGTGAGCGGCTGGGTCGAGCAGCTTTCTGATTGGATCAATGATGAGATGACGCGCCCAGGCGGTGACCCGATGGTCATGGTGCAGGCAATGGCGATCGTCTTCATCCAAACCATAGGAAGCGTTGCCGCCCAGGTCAGCAAGCCGAGTGGCGATCAGATCCTCAAGGAGGGGATCATTGCCATTATCGAGGAGCAACTTCTCCGACACATGGAAATGACGCGGAAGGGAGCGCCGGCATGACGACGCCCATCACCGAAAACCCCGCCGTCACCAACCCGCACAAGAACCTGTCGAAGGCGGAGCGGGACGCCCTGGTGTCGATCGATTTCTACCGCCGCCAGAAGGCGGTCGGCCATAGGTATCAGATCGGTCCGAAACGCTTCCACCAGCACACCGTCTATTCGATCGAGCGCAAGGGCCTGATCAAGCCGAGCCCCACCGGCTACACCCCCACGATGGGCGGCGAGCTGGCGATCGCGCGGCTGAAAGGAAACGCCCCATGAGCGTGCTGATGACCATCGAGCAGCTGCAGCGCATGGCCTCCGTCGAGGACGAGCTGCTGCAGCGGTTGATCCGCGACCTGGAGGACTATGCCGAGGCGCAGGCGGACCTCGACCGCATGATGCAGGCGCAAGCGCGCATCCGCGCCGAGCGCAGCGCCCTGTTGGTCGAAGCGGCCGGCATGGTCACTCCAGGCCGGGAAGCCGAGATCGTGCCCCTGTCGCGCTTCCGGCGGCCGAGCCTGAGGATCGTGCAATGAGCGGGCTGTCCGTCCTGATCCTGACGCAGCTTTCCTTTGTCGCCGGCGTCGCCACCATACTTGGCTGGCAGGCGCTCTGGCGCCGCACCCGCCGCCGCGTGAAGGAAGAGGCGCAGATGCAGGAGGGCGCCGGCGAGGACGAGCTGTTCCTGCAGGAGATTTTCGGTCGGCGCGGAGGCACCGATCAAGACTGACCTCCCCGGCGGCCGAACCGTTCCCCCTCGGCCGCCGCATCCGGAAGCACCCGATGGAGAGGGGGCGATCCGGATTTTGCCCGGCGGTCTTTGTTTCGCGTGGCCGCCGGGCCTTCTTGTTCTAGAGTACCGCAGAGGTTGCCGCCATGCCCAAGAAACCCTCAGATGATCCGAAAATCAAATACGTCGCCTGGCGCAATGGCCGACCGCGCTTCGCCCCGTCGAAGACGCTGCGCGACCAGGGCCACCAGGGCGCCGATCTGCGCCACGAGGATGGCCGCTGGATGAGCGCCGGCGAGGCGCTGGAATGGTCGCGCCAGTTCGAACGCAACCTGCGCCAGCAGGCGGGCAAGGCCAAGCCGAAGAAGCGCACGCCGGCGGCCGCGATCGCGGTCCCGCTGGCGCCGGCCTATCCGCTGCGCAAGCTGTTCCAGGAATGGCTGCACCCGGCCGACAATCCCGACGTGGCGGATCTCGCGCCAAAAACGGTCGCCGAGTACCGCAAGAAGGAAAACACCATCCGCACCTATCTGCCGGATGTTTGGGAAGCGGAGGCCGAGGCCTTCCACAAGCCGATCGCGGTCGGCATGTATGACGCGCTGCGCCAGCACACGGGGCTCAGCCAGGCGGTCGCCACCATGCGCGTGCTCGGCATCGCCTTCCAGTGGGCGATCCGCAAGGGCCGCGTCAATCCGGAGAAGCCGAACCCCTTCCACAATCTCGGCATGAAGACGCCGGCGCCGCGCATCCGCGTCGGCAGCAAGGAGGAGATCGCGCAGATGATCGCCGTTGCCGATCGGCTCGGCCGGCCGGAGATCGGCGACATGATCGTGCTCGGCGTCTGGTCGGGGCAGCGCCAGGCCGATCGGCTGAATTTCGAGATCGCCCGGCGCGAGCGCGGACGCATCACCCTGCGCCAGCGCAAGACCAAGGCGATCGTTTCCATGCCGGAAGCGCCGATCGTGCGCCAGCGGCTGCAGGCGGCCGAGGAGCGCCGGCGGCAGGCCGAAGTGATCTCGCCCTACGTCGTGCTCGACGAACGCCGCTGGGTGCCGCTCCTGTCGTCGCACTACGCCCATGTCTTCGCCGAGATCCGCGAGGCGGCCGCGCGCGGCCTGCCGGCAACGGACGAGCATCCGCAGATCAAGCCGATGCCGTCGCTGATCGGCAAGCCGGATCCGGACAACCCGGGCGCCGACGACGGCGAGCTGCTGGCGCTACGCGACCAGGACCTGCGCGATACCGCCGTCACCTGGCTGGCGAACTCCGGCTGCACCATCCCCGAGATCTGCGCTATCACCGGCCACAGCATGAAGACGGCGCACGACATCCTGAAACACTATCTGGCGATGAACCCCGAACTGGCCGACACCGCCATCGCCAAGATGATCGCCTGGTACGATGGGGAAGAGGAGAACGAGCAGTGAGCAAGGGGAAGCTGTGTCGCTGGATCGGCCATCGTTTCACATGGTCCTGCCATGTCGATCGCGACGGCTTCCTCTGCGCCAGGTGCGGCGCTCGGGTTCGATCGGAGACCGGCCGCCAGGCGAAGCAGATCCGTGCGACATGCGTGCGACTTGAGCAAAGTCGCACGGTCGCACGACGGTCGCACAATGTCTCACGGTTAGTTGAAAAGGCTTATTTTCTAGGGGTTTTGGTGGGTGATGTAGGGCTCGAACCTACGACCCGCTGATTAAGAGTCAGCTGCTCTACCAACTGAGCTAATCACCCGAAAACCCGTTCGGAACACGTCAGCGCCCGCCGGTGTCAGGGCGTATAAAGGGGTTCGTTCGGCTTGTCCAGCGCTTCCTCTCAAATTTTTCCAGCGGGAGAAAAACGGCTCCCTCTCCCCCTCACAGGAGCGAAAAATCAAAGCTCAAGCGTCCCCCGCGCAAGCCGCACCGCCTGCCCCCCAATCCGCGCCTTGGCGATCATTCCCTCCTTCACGTCGACATGCAGGTGAATGTAGGAGGGGCGCCCCATCTCGACGCCCTGCTCCACCAGGATCGGGTGATGGCCGTCCGGCAGGGCGTCAAATTGATGGATGGCGCCGGCCAGTGCGGCAACTGCCGAGCCGGTTGCCGGGTCCTCGGCTATCCCCATATCGGGCGAAAACATGCGCGCATGAAAGCGGGCGTGATGGTTGACGGCGCCCCGGCAGTAGACGAAGGCTGACGCCAGCCCGCCCTCCACGAATGGCGCCACCTTTTCCCAGAGCGTCGCGTCGAACTCCAGCGTTTCGACGCTGGCGAGATTGTGCACGGGGATCATGACAAAGGGTACGCCTGCGCTCCAGACGGACACACGGTGGTTCTCGAAGCCGATCATGCCGGCATTGATGCTGAGGGCATCCGCCAGCCCCTGCCGGTCAAGAGGAAGGTCAACCGACATCGGTGTCTTCGGCAGGTCGAATTCGGCAAAGCCGGCGCCTTGGCGGCGAAGACGAACGGCACAGCGAACCGGGCCCACCTTCTCTTCCAGAACGCAGACCATGTCGACGTCGACGTCGCTTCCGTGCTGGAGCTCTGCCAGCGCTACCGCCGTACCAACCGTCGGATGGCCGGCGAAGGGTAGCTCGCGTGCCGGCGTGAAGATTCGCAGCCTTGCCGTGTGCGCAGGTTTGGAAGCGCTCTGTACGAAGACAGTCTCTGAAAGGTTCATTTCCCGCGCCACGGACTGCATGACCTCGTCATCCAAACCATCACCATCGAAGATCACCGCCAGCGGATTTCCCGCAAGCACAGTATCGGTGAAGACATCATAGATCCCGTAACGCCGCGCCAATGAACCTCTCCAGCATGATCTGAACTGCTCCCAACCTGCACGACGGTGCGACGGTGTGCAACCGCGGTCGTGGTTTATCCTGAACTCGGGAAACCAGGAGAAGTCATAGACTCAGCTCGACCACGACGGGACAATGGTCGGAGGCTTTGGGACGATCCCAGCCGATGCGCGGATAGCGCTCCACCTCCTGGCCGGGAGGAAAGGGCGTCCGGCAGGGCTGGCCGCGACGGATGATCTCCGGAACCATCTTTGCGTTGCGTGACGCCAGCACCGGCGAGAGCCAGATGTAATCGAGCTGGCAGAGGTGCTGCTCCTGTGGGCCCCTCGAATGGTAGAGTGTCCAGCGGTCCAGTTCGTCGCGACGCTGGACGACATTCTCCGCAAACCCCTCAGCGCTGAAGACGTCGAGTGCGCTCTTCTCCTCGCGCTGATAGGTGAAGTCATGACCCGTGCGGCGCGTGCCGGAGACCACGACTTTCTCCTGGTAGTCGTTCATGTCGCCGCAGATGGCGAAGTTCTTTTTGGCAGACTGGCTTGTCCCGAACCGCCGCTCGATGATCCGGCGCACCGCCCGCGCCTCCGCCATGCGCACCGCCATGGTAGCAAGCCGCCCGTCGCCCCCTTCCCGCACATTGCCCATGGACTTGAAGTGGACCACGTAGAGGGTGAGCGGCCGGCCGCCGATCCGTATGTCAAGCTCCAGACAGTCCCGCTTGAAGATCTTGTCATTCCGGTTGACGGACTTCGCGAGCTCCTCGTTGAAAAGATCGAGATCGTTATAGGTCAGCATGGCATGGCTGCGGATGTCCACCAATTCGATTGGCTGCCCGTGACGAGTTTTCTCGCGCATCAGGACAGCGACATCGATCCCGCGCGTATCATTGCCCTCGATCAGGTATTTCTGAATATAGCCATTGCCGACCATGCGAAACAGATAGCCGTATTCGAAGGCATGCAGCGCCGGCATGTTGTCGACTTCCTGCAAGCAGAGGATGTCTGCGTCCGCATCGGCAATCGCCAAGGCGGAAAGCTGGCGCGTGTCGTCCGTGGAGGCAATCACACGCGCTTGCTCCATCTGCTGGTAGGCCTCCTTGTCGGCGACGTCGTAGAGGCGCAGCACCCGGTCCTGTCGCAATTGGTTGCGAAAGCCGGAAAAATCGAAGCGGGTGATCAGGTTTTCGATATTGAAGGTGGCAAGGCGGACTGACATGAGCTTTTCCGATTGACGCAGCAGTTATGCCCGCTGAGCGCCTCGTCTACAATCGCCATCCGCTGGTCAGCACGACATGGACCATGTCCCCCGGCCTCACTGCCTGCCGCGAAAAGCTTCGAAGCGACTGCCCGTCCTGCAGCTCCAGCCGAAGCGCGTACCGCTCCCCTTCGAAGAACGAGGAGATGACGCACGCGGGTAGGCCGGAGCTATCCAAGATCACATCCTGAGGTCGCACCAGCACATGCGAGGATTCCCGACCTTCCATCGGTTCCAGCAGGGCCTGGCGCAGACGGGGCCAGT
>JAESGL010000542.1_pt1 | contig 14519 bp, 19 predicted proteins | sample 9269711 | NCBI WGS metagenome assembly JAESGL01 (sample SAMN14515918, study PRJNA621676) | algae metagenome | isolation source: Kastovskya adunca ATA6-11-RM4 and co-occurring heterotrophs from soil and... | place: Chile: Atacama Desert | collected 2011-06-27
GTCTGACAATGAATGGCTGACGGTCGATTTAGCTGCCTTCCAGACCGCGAGGATGAATTGATGGCTAATGTCGAGAAGTTTCAGCCGGTGGAAGTTGGAGAGAACTATCGTTTTGATCCGGATGAATTGCTGGAAGCAGCCAAAGGCCAAAGCTTCACCAATCTGGTGATCCTGGCAGAGCAACCGGATGGCGAATTGTGGGTCAGCGGCATGGCGAACGCTGGCGAGACTATGATCCTATTGGAGCGGGCGAAACATCACATCGTCTTCGGGAAGTGATCAATGCCAGACCATTACGGCACTCTTCCAGCTGCGCTGGCCTACCACGAAGCACGAGGCAATGCGGCTTGGACCGCCGCAGACGTGGACGACGACAAGCGACCGCTGCTCTGGTGCGCGCCTCGCAGGCGCTTGATGCTCTCTATGGTGCTCGCTATCCGGGCGTGGTCGCTTCTGCTGATCAGGATCTCCTTTGGCCGCGAGCAAATGTGATTTGGCGCGGCGAAGATCTGGCTGCGGATGACGTGCCGGCGCCGATCGAGAAAGCCGCCTATGAGCTTGCTCTTCGGGAACTGGTCAAACCCGGCTCTCTCGCTCCGGACGTTACCGCTGGTCCGCAGAAGATGCTGACAGAGGCCAAAGGCATCAAGTGGAGCGTCGTGGGGGGCTCCTCCGTGAAAGCGACACTGCCTATCGTTGACGGCATCCTTGATGAGATCCTGCTTGCGCGCCCGACCGGCACCACCGTCACTACACTTTCGAGGTTCTGATGTCCGAAGACTGGCGTGCAATAGCTGCTGAGGTGGCCGATGCCATCCGCTCCGTTTCCGACGTCTCCCAACCCCATGGCTACCCGGTGACGCTGCGCATATCAGGCGCGGTCACCGGCCCTGAATGGGACCCGCAACCGGGAGAGCCGGTCTACAAGGCGCTGTACGCCGTGGAGCGCTTTCAGGAGGTGCGCGATGCGTCAGGCACCCTGATAGGCCAGACCCGCCACACGCTGACCGTCACGGCTGATCCTGACGCTGTGCCGATGAAGAGCCATCAGGTGCTCATCGGCCAAGCCGTGGCCTATGTGGACGATGCGACTGACAAGAGCCTGCCGTGGGTGGAGATCGCCGAGGTCCGACCTCTCTCTCCTGCCGGCGTGGCCGTCCTGTACGAAATCGATCTGGTGAACTGATCACCATTCCAAGGAAAGGGAATTCCAATGGCTGAGAGCAAGCGCAAGCTGGTCAAGGTGGAAGTGACGCAGGCATTCCGTCGCTACAAGGTTGGCGATACTCCAATGCTAACCGCGTACGAGGCGAGGGCGCTCGAGCAGCAGGGTATGGTCAAGGCGGCCACTCAGGCTGCTGAGAAGCAGATCGCCAAGGCGAGTGTCCCCGCCGCATGACCTTCGAAGAACTCCTCAGCACCTATGAGCCTCGCCTTGCCGCGGCGTTCCGTGAAGGTGTTGAGGCCATCAAGTCTGCCATCGTTCTCCAGCGGGTCATTGATCGGCTGGAGCGTGGCGACCTGAACGGGGCGATTGAGGCAATGATGCTTGAGCCGGAAGCATTCTCTGCGCTCGACCTGGCTCTGCAGGAAGCGTTCAATGCGGGGGGCATCAATGCCGTGGGTGAGTTGCCGACGGTGCGGGATCCGGAGGGGGCGAAGGTCGTCTTTCGTTTCGGCGTTCGCAACCTTGAAGCCGAGGCCATCCTTCGTGATCTGTCGTCGTCTATGGTGACGCACATCACCGACGATCAGCGTCAAGGCGTTCGCTATGCCCTGGAACAGGGATTGCAGCGCGGGGCCAATCCTCGCCAGACAGCTCTTGATGTCGTCGGGCGGGTCAATCGTGTGACCGGCAAGCGCGAGGGGGGCGTCATTGGACTGACACAGCGCCAGATCGAATACATCGAGCGGGCTCGTCAGAACCTTCTCTCTGGCGATCCTGATCTGATGAAGAGGTATCTGGATCTCACGACCCGGGATAAGCGCTTCGACCGCACCATTCTTGCGGCCATCAGGGACGGCAAGGCTCTCAAGGCAGAGGATGTCCAGCGGATCATCAGCCGCCTGAATGATAACAACCTTCGCCTTAGGGGGGAGATGGTCGCGCGGACCGAAACCATGATGGCGCTCGGATCTGCCCGGGATAACGCCATTCGCCAGCAGATCAACGCCGGGAAGATCGAGGCCCGCGACGTCGTGAAAATCTGGCGCTCTGCCGGAGACAGCCGCGTACGTCACACCCACCGAGCGCTGAATAACACGGCCGTCCCGATCGATGGCGTCTTCATCAGCCAATCGGGAGCCGCGCTGCGGTACCCAGGAGACCCAAGCGCACCGATCAACGAGATTTCCGGGTGCAGGTGCCATGTGACCTACAAGGTCGACTACATCGGCGCTGTGGAGCGCAGGTTCCGTGCCGAGGCTGCCTGATGGCCACGCTGTCATTCTCTGCGCAGGTGGCGGCCTTTGCTGAGAAGGTGCCGGGCGCCATCGAAGCGGTATTCAAGGAGAGCGTGCAGGAAGTCGTTGAGGAGATGCAGAAGCCGGTCGCACAAGGCGGCAGGATGCGCGTCGGCACGGGCTTCTTGAGAGCATCGTTGATGGCCTCAACTGCCGCGATGCCAAGGATCAATCCGGGAGCGCAGCCGACTGAAAGCGGGTCCTACTCTGCCGACTTCGGCCAGATCGAGGCTGTGATAGCGGGGGCGGACGTGAACGACACGCTCTATTTCGGCTACACAGCCGCATACGCTGGCTTCCGCGAGTTCGGCAGTAACGGCCAGCCGCCAGACGCCTTCGTGCGCTCAGCGGCTCAACAATGGAACGGGATAGTCGAGAGGCAGGCGGCAGACCTCAAGCGTCGTCTTGGGCTTTAGCGTCATCTGACCGCTTCACTAGCGCTGCCTGCAGGGTGAACAGCACCTTGCGGGCGGTCGCTAGGACATTGTTGCCGAACTCGCTTGATCCGCTTTCTCGGGCCAGCAGGTTCCACGCCTCGCTCAGCTTGGCATGAACCTGGTCATCGGTGAGGGGCGGCTTTTCTGACATCGATGAGGATTTACACGAATGGCCACTGGTGTGGAAGCGAACATCTTCGCGGCTCTGTCCAGCCGGTTGCCGACCCTTGTTCTCAATCCCGCGCTGCCGATCGCTTGGCCGAACCTTCAGTTCCCGCCCGATGGGGTGACGAAGCCGAAGGAATACCTTGAGATCTTCTTTCTGCCGAACCGGACGGTGACGCGTACCCTCTCGCCCGGCCACCAGCAGCATAGGGGCATCTTCCAGGTGACCGTTCACCACCGGGATGGCGCGGGCATGGTGAAGCCTCTCCAATTCGCAGACCAGATCATCGCGCACTTCCCGCTTGGCCTCATCCTCGATCAGAGCGGCGTCCGGCTGAAGATCTACCGCAAGCCTTATGCCATCCCGCAGCCGCCTCAGAATGGCTCGGTGACGGTCCCTGTCACGATCGAATACGAAACCTACCAGCCATAAAGGAGCACACCGATGGCTATTACCACGGCGACCGGCGCCAAGTATTACATCGGGGGCACGACCTCCATCGACTACACTTCGGATGCCACGGCCATTGCCGCGTTCGATGCCCTGACATGGGTTCCGATCGGGGAAGTCGAGGACGGCGGCGAGATCGGTGATGAATCCGCTGATGTCACCTTCCAGTCCCTCAGTGATGGCCGCGTTCGCCACCTTAAGGGCGCCCGTGATGCCGGAACCATCTCTCTTGTCGTCGGCGATGACCCGCTTGACCCGGGCCAAATTGCTCTTCGTGCGGCCGAGCAGACGAAGTTCCTCTACAACTTCAAGGTCGAATACGAAGATGCACCGAGCGCCGACTTCTCCAACAGCGTCGACTACTTCCGCGGCCTGGTCATGTCCGCTCGGAAGCAAATCGGAGCCGGCGACAATGTCTTGCGCCGCACCTTCGCAATCGGGATCAACACCGAGATCCTGACCGTCGAGCCTGCCGATCTCACGCCGTAAGGAGTGCCCATGTTCGACCTCGAGAAATTCGAGCAGGAAGTCTCGTTCGACTTCGAAGACACCTTCACCGTTGAGATCATCCACCCTGTCTCTCGCGAGAAGACGGGGCTGGAGATCGAGGTGGCTTCCTATCGGTCGGAGCGGGTGAAGAGGATCCAGCGCAAGCTGGCGAATGCTGCCATCCGTGAGAACCGGAAGAACCCGAAGAAAATCGGGACTGTGGAAGAGGTCGAGGAGCGGACGAACGAAATCGTCGCGGCATCCGTGATCTCCTGGAATATGACCCGGGGCGGCCAAGCTGTACCGGCCACGCCTGAGGAGGTGATGAAGATCATCTCCGATCCTCGCTACTTCTTCATCGCAGAGCAGGTTGACGCTGCGGCTGACGAGGACGCGAATTTTACGAAGCGGTCGCAGAAGGCCTGATCGCCTACGCGACCGCGTTCTTCCTTCCTCGCCGCAGGAATGACCCGCCACCAGAGGAGCCTGAATTCGGGCTCCACATCTGGGGATGGTTCATCGAACTACACAACACCCGCCAGTCAGGCCTTTCGGCCAATCCCATCACCTACAGCGAGATCGAGAGCTTCTGCCGGTTGGCGGGGGCTGTCATCTCGCCGTGGGAGCTTTCTATCATCCGGCGCATCGATGCCGTGGTACTTTCGGTCATCAACAAGACCGGCGGCCACAAGAGGGCGGAGGCGACTGAGGCGGACGTGGCGGAATCCAAACAGCGCATCCGGGCGGCGGCGAAGAACCGGCGCGTAGTGAAACGAGAACAGGTGCCAAATGGCTGAGCTTGCCACCCTTGGGATTGAGGCGAGGGCGAAGGGCGTTGATGACGCGTCTCGCTCTCTCGACAAGCTGTCTGGCGCTGCAAAGCGTGCAGAGGCAGCCGTCGAAGGAATTGGCCCGTCTTCGTCGAAGGCTGGGGCTATGGCCTCTCGTGCAGCACAGGAGACGGCAACCGCTCTCAACGCTGAAGCTGCTGCAGCTACAAAAGCGGCCGGCGCTATGCGGCTTCACGCCACCGCTGCAAACCAGAACGTGCGCGGGCTTGGTGCCGCCTCGATGAACGTGGGAAACCTGGCCGCACAGTTCCAAGACATCGGCGTTTCTGCCGCGATGGCAATGAACCCTCTGCAGATCGCTCTGCAGCAGGGTACGCAGATCAGTGCCGTGCTTGGTCCTATGGGCGCGGCTGGTGCGGTCAAAGCACTTGGAGCCGCGTTCCTATCCGTTCTCTCCCCCGTATCCCTCGTGACCATCGGCGTCGTAGCCCTGGCCGCGGCGGGCCTTCAGATGGTGGATTGGTCAAGGTTGGCCGCGTCGTCCCTTACCCTGGTTTCCAACACTCTTGAAGCTATCGCTCCCTATGCTGCGGCCGCTGCGGCTGGTTTGGCGCTTCTCTACGCTCCTGCGATCATCGGCGGCACGGTGCAGTTGATCGCGCTCCTTGGCCGTTTGTCGGTCGCGGCGTTGGGTCTGGCGGCATCCTTTGCCGCTGCCAATCCTGCCATTGCCTTCGTCGCCGGGATCACGGCTGCTGTAGCCGCTGCGAACATCTTCCGTGACGAACTGGCCGGCATCTTCGGGCGAGACATCGTCGCCGACGCAAAGAATGGCATCAACGCGGTAATCGGAGCTTTCGTCGGCGGCTACGAGGGCATCAAGGCTACGTGGGCAAAACTTCCGGCCGCGCTTGGCGACATTGTGATGTCCACGGCCAATGCCGTTATCACTGGCGTCGAGAACATGATCAACAGCGTCTCGACGGCCATCAACGGCTACATCCAGAGCATTGATGGCATGTTGAAGTCTTTGCCTTTCGGCGTGGGCGAGGGGATCAACATCGGCTCCATCGGCACCGTGAGCCTTGGCCGCGTCGGCAACCCCTACGCTGGCGTCGCCGATGAGGTGGAGTCGACAATGGGCGCCGCTATGTCCAGCGCCATGAGCCGCGATTACGTCGGAGGTTTTGGCGAAGCCATAACCAGAGGAGCATCCGCAGCGTCATCCAAACTGAGAGAGCTTGCCAGCAGCCTTACTGCTGTTGACGGCGAGGCCAAAAAGGCAGGCAAGGGCGGGAAGGGCGCAGGTGATGCGCTGGATGCTGCCGCAAAGAAGGCACAAGCGGCATGGGAGAAGACGAAGCAGGCGGTAGAGAACGCCAAGCAGTCTCTGGGCGAAGGGTTCGGCGGGATACTGAAGGGGCTGGTAGACAAGTCATTGTCATGGCGTAATGCGCTCATGCAGGCAGGGCAGGCCTTGCTGAAGTACCTCGACCAAGTGGCTGTTGCCAACGGAGGCGGTGGCTTGTTTGGCGGGGGCTTGTTTGGGGGACTTCTGAAGGGCCTCCTGGGCTTCGCCTCCGGCGGCTATACAGGCAATGGTGCTGCCCACCAGGCGGCAGGCATTGTCCACAAGGGAGAGTACGTTTTCTCAAAGAAGGCGACGGCTCGTATCGGCGTTGGCAACCTGGACCGTGCGCACAAAGCCGCGAAGGGCTACGCCTCTGGCGGATATGTCACTCCGACTATGCCCGCGCCTGCACCATCCAACAGCAACATCTCGATCGGCGGCTCGACCTTCGTCTTCAATGGAGGGGGAACCAACGAGCAGATGCGCCAAGAGTTCGCCCGGATGCTTGACGCCCGAGACAAGCAGATCAGCCGCAATATCGGCAAGACGATCGATGAGCGCACTAAGGCTCGTGAGACACGGAAGGTTCGCGCCTGATGCCACGCCTGACGCCATTCGTTGATATCCCACTCATGTCTCAAAAGCCGATAGCCGGGCCAGAAGCAATCTCTGGTAGCCAATCCACCTCCATTGGCAACTTCACACAGAGTGTTGCCTCAGCCTTTGGCGGATGGGTGTGGGAGTTCGTATTCAAGCCGATGGAGGGTGAGGAATACCGTCACTTCCGCGGATGGCTCGCTGCGCAGCACAAAGGGGCGAATGCAACTCGCTGGCAGATGACAGATCGTGATCTTATGCCGCGATCCAGAGCGGGCGTCTCCGGAAGCGCTGGGGGCCCATCATGGTCTAACGGTATGCCTTGGTCGAATGGATTCCGATGGAGCTTCACCTATCCGAACGTCGCCGTGGTGGAAGCTTCGGCCTTCGATGCAACAATTATCAATCTAGGCAGCGAGTTTTGGGGGCATGCTCTCAAATGGGGGGACCGTATCGGCTTCTTTCCTTTCCACTTCGGGCTCTACCAAGTCACCGAAGTCATCGCTCCTGGTGAGTATCGGATATGGCCCCCGTTAAGAAAGGCGATCACGGCCGACGACTATGCCACGCTGTACCCCACGCTGGCACTTCGCCTAATGGCTCAGGATCTCGAGTACCCGACTGAAGAGCAGTCTCACACCATGGGCGCCATGGTGCGGATGATCGAAGTCATGGATTACGACATCAGGGACTATTTTACCTCATGACCGACCGTCTCGACACCATCAAGGCCATGAAGCGAATCGAGCTCGCGCGGCTGCATGCCGGCGAGCTGAACCGGGCACTGTTTCCCGACGATCGGCGGGACGATGATCTTACTGGCGAGGAGAAGGCGGAGATGCAGATGACCGTTTCCGAGCTCGTGGCGCAGCACCGTGCGGAAGTCTCTGCGTGGGAACAGGCTAACGGCTGATCATGGCACTCTTCACCGAAGAAGACCGGGCGTTCCTGCGGCGCCCGCACATTGCCCGTGCCTGGTTCGCTGAGCTGCATCTGCCGTCCGGGGTATGGCGGCTGCACAACGGGGTTGGGCGCAAGACGGTCGGTGGGCATGAATGGCGCGGCGTCTCCGATCCTGCCGGCCAGCAGCTCGTTTCCATGTCGGCTGTCGAGGATCCGCGCTTTGGGCAGGCGGCGAAGGTCGATATCGTCCTCTCGGGCGTCAACGTTGATTTCATCCGATCAGTGAAGGACCAGGCGCGGCAGATCGAGGGCGCGCTGGCCGACATCTACTGGTGCGCCTTCGACCAGGAGACGCAAGAGGTTTGGTCGGGTGGGCTGAAGAAGCTGTTTCCGGGCTATCTCTCCGCGCCCAAGCGGCAGAGCCAGGGCATCGGCGTTCGCACCGTGTCCTTCACGATCGAAACGCTATGGCAGAGCCAGAACTACCCGTTCGGTGGCCAATGGACGACGGCCGACCAGCAGCGGCGCTACCCCGGCGACAAAGGCCTCAAATACGTCGGCGTCAAGGTGACGGAGATCATCAAAGCATGATCGAAGAGCAGCTGAAGGCATACCTTGCCAAGACCGTTGATGCGCCCATGGTCTGGGGTGAGAGTGATTGCACCATGTGGCCGGCGCGGTGGATCGAGCAGGCGAGGGGCGTCACGCTCACCATCCCGAAGTGGGAGAGCCGCGAGAAAGCGCATGCGCTGATGGAGAACGCAGGCTCGCTGGTTGCGCTGTGGGACCAGGTGCTCGACGGGCATCTGTTCGAGACCGGCGCACCGGAGGCTGGCGACGTCGGCGTGATCGAAAGCCATCTGCATGGTGAGGCCGGCGGCATCTTCCTCGACGGCGGCTATTTCGCATGGCGTGCCGAGCCGCAAGGGTATCGCATCCTGCATCCACGCCAGAACACCGTCCTGAAGGCCTGGGCCATCCGATGAAGCTGACAAAGCTCTTGCTGACCTGCAGCGCCTCCTACGCTGCCATGACGGCGGATGCCTTTGCCGATCCCATGTCGGCCATTGCGACGGCCATTCATGGCTTCCTGCTGTCCAGCACGGCGATTTCCGCCGCGCTTACCGGAACGCTGGCAACCATTGCGGCCAATGCCATCGTGGTAGGTGGCGGCTTGGCGCTATCAATGATGGGAAGGCAGCGCCAGGGCGGGGCGGTGAAGCCGTCCGACATGAAGAGCAATTTTGAGACCGGCGAAAGCTCCGTCATTGAACTCGTCGGCCGTGGGCGTGGCGGCGGTCTGAAGGCCTTCGGCAATACGGACGGCAGCACTCGCGCCCGATTGATCTGTCATTTCCAGGGGCCGATCGACGCGATCGAAGCCTACTACCTCGGGCAACGCGAAGTCACGGTGGAGCCGAACGGTGACGTCTCGTCGCCACCATGGGCACGCCCCGGCGGCTCGTGGGCCAACTGGCAGACAAAGATGGGCACGGGTGCGGAGACCGCGTGGGCAGGGCTCATGTCGCTCTTCCCATCACTGTGGACGCCGGCGCATCAGGTTCGGGGTATCGCGCAGTCGCAGCTGTTGTTCTACAACCCTGGACTGGCGGAGGAGAAGTATCTCAGCCTCTACCAGAACCCGTCGTCCATGGATGGGGAAATCGTTGCCCGCGGGTCGCTGATCTATGATCCTCGCTCCGGACTGACGGCGTGGTCCGAGAATGGTCCGATCATTTGTGCTCATGTGCTGCGGCGCGATCCCGCCTTCACCTTTGCCCGCTTCAACTGGGCAAAGATTGCAGAGACTGCCGATGCTGCGGACGTTCTTGTCCCAACCAAGACGGGGACGGAGAAGCGCTCTCGCCTTTGGGGCATGTGGGCATGGGAAAGCGAGCGTGGCCAGACCATGCAGCAGTTCCTCGACTCCGCAGGACTCGAGATCCGGCTGGACGAAAGCGGGCTGATCTATTTCGAATTTATCGATGACGTGGTGACGCCGGAGATCGCGTTCACGCCGGAGGACATCTACGACTATTCCTGGGCTGCCGGGCCGGAGGCTGTCGAGCGGCCGAACATCTGCCGGGTCAAATACTACTCGCCGGAGCGGCTCTACGAAATCACAGAAATCAATCTCGACGGGATCGCCTGGGCGCGGATCAACGAGGAGGTGGAGAAGTACGGCCCGAAGTATTTCGATATCGAGCTGCCGTTCTGCCCCTCTGCCTCTCAGGCGCAGCGAATTGCTCGCCGCATGTTCGCGCTTGCCCGCGCCGATCGCGGGACGATGGTCACTAATATGGTCGGGCTCGCGGCCTGGGGGTTGCTTTATGCGCAGATCACCGAACCGGATCTCCTCGACGTCGAGACGGTGCGGATCGAGGCCCCGCGGGTAGACGATGAAAATGGCTCGGTAGAGATCCCGTTCGTTGTCTGGCCGGCGCTTACGGCTTGGAATCCTGCAGTCGACGAAGCCCCGGCTCCGGATGTCGTGCCGGAGCTGGGCTATGAGACGGACATGGAGACGCCGGACGCGCCCTATGCGGCGTTGCAGGTCACGTATCCTAACGGAAGCCAGGAGATGCGGATCGGCTTCAACCTGCCGGGGCAGGAGTATGACGTCACGGAAGCTGCCTACCGAACCTATAGCGGCGGGCTGCCGAACAGTTGGATGGGCATGACGGAGTACCCGTCCCAGAGTTCAGCTTACCTGGCCTACGAGCCCGGCAACTTCGAAGGACAGACGATTGATACCCGCGTGCGCGTCTTCAAGGGCGACGAGGGGAGCCACTTCTCGGACCTGCTGAATACGGTAGTCAGCGTCGACAACTCTGCTCCGGGGGCGCCGACGCACGTCAGCGGTGATGTCGGCTACTCCGGCACGACCGGAGAACTTAGCGTCGTAGTGCGCGCCGATGAGTTGCGCGCCGTCGCGATCAAACTGCAGCGCCGCTGGCGTACCTACGCTCTCGGCACCTGGAGCAGCTGGGAGAACATCTCGCAGCAGAATGCCCGCACCCGGCAGACCCTGACATTCACCGACAGCCAGGGCGTCACGGCCAGCGGTGGGGAAGTCGAGTGGCGCCTTCAGACTCTCGTGAGCGATGGCACGGCCGGCGCATACCGCGAATTCGCCGTCATGATCCCCGGCTCCTAGCACCCTATCCAGAACATCAAGGAACGAATGAATGAGCGTCTTCACGAAGCGGGCCCAGCAGATTTTTGCATCTGCAGACGAGAACGGCAATGCGCGCGCGATTCCTGAGCAGGAAGTCGGTGTATGGGGGACGGAAGTCGAGCGTGAGTTCGATATTGTCCGCTCTGAGGTGAATGCGGAGCTAGGTGTTGTTCGACAGGAGATCGAGGCTGCCGCCGAAGGACTCGTCCAGAACGAGACGTGGACTGAGCTGGCCTCGATCAACGGAACCAGGAACGGCCAACCGGGCCGCGTCACGGGGCCAGATACCGGAACTCATGTCGATCCGATGACGGGTGAGACGGTTGGCAACACAGGCGAATACTCGTGGAGTTCTTCGCCCACCGGATGGAAGAGGGTTGGCGAAGTTCTGGTCAAGAGGAGCTCAAGCCCAGGGGCGAATTTCGTGGACGAACTCGGCTTCATCGGCGCTCAGATTGATGATACCGGCGCGCTGAGAACCTTGGAGGAAGATCGCACCTATGAGCTGAACGATACTCGCTCGGATGATGAGTTTCTCGCGGTGACCGACCCTCTTGGTTTCAAGTCTCTGTCGCTCACTGCCAATGGTCTTAAGGCGAAAGGGTTATCTTCTGAAGCTGACGTAGCCTTCAACGAAGGGTTCAGCGCTTCGCCTTTGATCGGTGGAACGCTCGTCGCATTTGAGGGTGCTGAGACGCATCTCTACATCCGCAATGTGATGACCGACCGAAGCGACGTATCCCGCTATCGCGGCACATTCTACAGCGAAGCGGCGATCGACGGGACACGATCCGCCTATAGTCGGCTTGGAGACGATGATCTCGTCTTGGACCTCAGAAAGAGTGGCCCCACTGGGTATCTCCAGACAAGGCTGAGTGAAGTTTCCTCGGACCTGCGCCATCAGGTGGAACTCTCGGTCGTAACGGTTCCCGTAGCGCCCGGATCTTTGAACACGGCTTCCGTGCTTATGATTGGGGACAGCATCACGAACCGTCAGCTCGCGGCTTATGTCGAGGCACTTAGTGCTTTCAACGGCTATGACCTGAGCTTGATCGGCACACTGAATGCGTCCGGAATTGACAAGATCAGCTCGGACGCCACAGGCCCCCTAGGCGAGGCGCGTGAGGGCTGGCAGTTTGGAGACTTCACCTATTCCATCATAGACCGCGTCACCATTGTCGCTCCCGGTGACGAAGCAGCCTATATGAGCGCCGACAAGGCGGCGAAATGGCCGCAAAACCCTTTCTTGCGGGTATCATCCGGAGGAGATGATCCGTCTGTCATACGCAACGGGCACGTCTTCGACTTCGACTTTTACCTAAGCCGGTTTTCGCTCCCCACTCCAGATCTCGTTTTCATTGGGCTCGGCACAAACGACGTCCGCGATCTCGACAGCCCTGATCTGGGACCTGCTATCACCGATGGGCTGACCATCATCTGCTCGCAAATTCAGTCGGCCAGGCCCGGCACAAAGATCATCATCTGGTTTCCGCCAATCTCTCGATCTTCCGATCGAGACAGCCGCTGGGATGAGTATGTTGAAGTGCTCTCTCGGACGATCGCATTCGTACGACAGCAGGCTTCGGCCGATGTTCGACTGATACCGATCTGGGCAATGGCCTCTCAGGAAGTCGGTTTTTCACTCAGTGCCGGCGCAACGTCTGATCTGGGTGTCCAGACAGCCCCTCTGTCTGACGCCGTCCACCTCTACCGGTACAACATCACCACTGTCGCTGAGATCCTGGCCGCAGCTGCAGCCGGCGCGGCACAAGGACTTCTCTAATCCCTCTTAAGGAGCTTTTCGATGGGTACAAACATTCTGGTTACCGGGGCCGATTTTTCATCGAGCGCGGTGGGGTTTGACGCCGCAGTTACCGCCAATCTTGTGGGGCTTTGGTTCTTCAACCGAGGAGTCCGTGAAAGTCGCCGTAACCTGGCCGTGGGCGGCGTCGATGCAGAGGTCTTTGGAGCGCCTTCGGACCAAGGCCTCTTCCTGCGCTTCAAAGGCCTGTCGAACTTCTTTCAGACGGACATCTCTGACAGCGTTGAATTCACCCATATTGCGGCTGTCAAAACGGTCGATACATTGGCGGATAGCCAGCACTCGCCCATGTATGTGAGCAACTTCGGATCCGGGTCTGCTGCTGGCTATGTCTCCTCCGGTCTATCCGGTGCCAGCATCTATTGCAACTCTGCCTCAAGTATCACGATGAGCGCCTCCCGTTACACAGACGGAACACAAACTACTGTGACGTCTGGTGGTGCGCCTCTTTCCATCACATCGGCGAGTATGTGGAAACTGGTGGCCTCTCGCAGTCGCGCCAACCGGTCTCAGAGGGACAACCTGTCGGAAGACATCGCTGGAGCCGGCAACTACACGACCAATCGCGTTCTAGCTGCTGGAGACTTCCGGATCGGAAGTTCTTACAGCAGCAGCTGGACAGGTGAGGCGGATATTGCGGCTGTCGCTATGTTCAGTCGATATATAGACGATGTGGAGCTTTCCACGATGGCGACACAGTTGCGAAACGCACTGGCACATATTGGCGTTGCGGTCTAACTGTTGATGTTACCGAAGTAGCGAAAGGCGCTTTGGCGTTCCGCTTCGATCTGGGAAGACAAACTAAACGGAACGCTTCAACGAAGTGCTAGGTGATATAGATTGACTTGGTATTCGCGCCAATCAACTTCCGTGGGGCGGGTCGCCTTCTGGTGTAGGTGCTGAATGATCGAGCTGGGGGTGGTCGATGTCCCATTCCAGCCTCTCCCACTCATCGTAGGTGGTAACCACCTTTTCACGGTGCTGGAACGATTCTTCCGGACGATACTCAAGGTCGGCTTCTGTCTCAGCAGGCTCCAATTCCTCGCCGGCTTCCTCATTGTCGCTGTCTAATTCGTCACTGTCGTCGAGGTAGCGTAGGCGCGGCGTGTTTTCCATATTACTCTCTTTCATGCAGCGGTGATTGAGGGCATCCGGACACCGTCACGCATTTCAAGTATGAAATCTAGTGCATCTTCCAAATCGATCAGCTTCCCTGTCCGTGGATCAACGTAAATCGACTGACGGATACATGCCGCGTGGAAAAGTTCTTCTACAGAGAGCGCCCGTGCCCTTCTCGGAAGACGTTGCCTGTCATGAGTGAGCCCCCAGCCAGAATAGAAAGGAAGGCCAAATACATGCACTTCCTTCCCGCGGAGTACGCCCTCAAAGCCCACCTGAGACGTCACAACGTATAGCTTTGCGCACTGATCAAGTGCGCCTGTCAATTTGCATTCGTCTGGGAGCAATGACACCCTGCCATCGAAGGTGTGACGGTTTCTTCCTCTATTGTCGGGATGGAGCTTTAGGAAGATAGGAGCGTCGGGATTTTCTTGTATCGCAGCCTGAATCATCAACTCGAATGTTTTTTCCGATGCTGCGCCAAATTCAATGCTTGCATCGTTAGACTTTTGATCAACCAAAAGCACGCCGTTGGAAGGGAAGACGAAGCTGCTGGGCGGTGATGGCGGGCGATAGTTGTATTTGGTAATGCCGTTTAGGATGATCTTCTCTATCAGAGTGCGGGCTCGATCGGACTCTCTTTCCGATAGCTTCGACTCTTCACTGTTTAAGAAGGTTTCTAGGCGCGACGGGTTACGTGCGTCGAAGTAGTACCCCATGTCGTCGAATACGTACCCGAATGACTTCCTCAAT
>JAESGL010000545.1_pt1 | contig 14509 bp, 11 predicted proteins | sample 9269711 | NCBI WGS metagenome assembly JAESGL01 (sample SAMN14515918, study PRJNA621676) | algae metagenome | isolation source: Kastovskya adunca ATA6-11-RM4 and co-occurring heterotrophs from soil and... | place: Chile: Atacama Desert | collected 2011-06-27
AGCGCCGGATGATGGCGAGCACATTGGCAGATAATTCGAGCAGGATGCCACCTGCCAGTGGCAGAGAGCGTGAGCAGAAAAACCGGCTGTTTGCGAGCAGACGCCGCTACGATTGCAAGCGCCTACATGTATCGTCAACCAAGCCAGCCCTTGGAGGAAGCGTACCCAAGTCACGAGCATCAACATGATGCTGAAAAGCCGACTGTCCATCGGCTGCAGGAAGTGGTTTCTGTAAAGGCGTGCAAGTCGGCGGCACAGACGTCGACCGACTACCTGGGCCTTCCGGCTTCTAGTCACATGAAAGCCTTCCCGGCGTGATCCCGATACCGCTCCGTATCGCGGACATATTCCGCGACCATCTCGATCGACGCGTGGCGGCTGTGCTCGCGCATTTTGAACAGGTTGGCGTTCTGGCGCCCCGCCTCGGTGAGAAAGCCGGCGCGCAGCGAGTGCCCGGAGAACGCCTCGGCCGGATAGCCCGCCGCGGCCGCGGCCGCCTTGACCACCAGCGCCACGCCCTTGGTGCTCATCGGCTTGTCGGTAAGGCGTCCCTGCGGCGTCAGCTTGCGGAACACCGGCCCCTCGGCGATGCCCGCGATCGCGATCCACGCCTCGTAGTGGCGCACCGGCTCGAGCCTCGGCCCGTCGAGCACGGCCACGCCCTGGCCTTCGCCGAACTGGTCGGTCTTCGACGACGCGACTGTGATGGTCAGTCCTTCGCGGTCGCGGGTCACCCGGTCGACGGTGATCGCCACCAGCTCGGAGCGGCGGAACGCGCCGCCCATCCCGATCGCGAGCAGCGCGCGGTCGCGGTGCGCGCGCAGGTCGTCGCCGGCGATCGAGCGGAGCATGTCGCGTAGGATGTCGCCGTCGGCCGCGCGCTTCTTGACCTTCTTCTCGCCGCGCTTGGTGCGCCGGATCCCGCCCATGACCAGGCCGAGGTCGCTGGCCCCGGGCTGCGACGTCGGCGGCTCGACCTTCGCCATGCGGTGCGCGAACACGATTGCGGCGAGGCGTCGGTCGATGGTCGACCGCGTCAACGGCTTGGGCGTGCGCGGCGCGCGCAGCTTGCCCGTCTTGGTGCGGCGCTCGGCCGCGGGGGTGAAGCCGGTGGTGGCGAGCTCGCTTAGGAACGCGGCGACCGTCTCCGGCGACGCCGGCAGCGGCCGGTAGCGCCGCTCAAGGCACCAGGCGAGGAAGAGGTCCCGGTCGGACTTGTAGGCTTGGAGCGTCGCGTCGGCGCGGCCGCGCCTGGCAAAGCCTTCGACCCGCTCCTGGTCGCTGGGTGCCAGCTCGGGCAGGTAGAGGTCCTGCGGCTCCGCGTGATCGAGGACGGTGAGCGCGCCGGTGACGAGGGCGTCGAGGTCGGCCGAGCTGCCGGCGCCGGTTGGAACGCGGATCCGAGATGGCGCATCGCTCGCATCGCCAGTCTCACCAGCCGTGACAGGAATCTCATCGTCGGTGACCATCGGCAGGTTCGTTCGTCATCGTGGGTGAGACTCGTTGCACGTGCGTGAGACTGGTCTCGATTTTGGTGACGAATCCTGTCGGATTTCCTGAAACAGTGGACGCCGTCGCTGAAGGGAGGCGCAACCTGAAATAATGGATTTTCACCTAAAATAGTGGATGTTTCGAAATCCGGTGAGAGGAAAGCCGGAAACGTACGCTGAGGCTCGCCGTTTGCGGCGCATAGATAGCGTTACGTGGTAGGTGACGCAGATCGGTCGCGATTGAGCAGAACCAGCACGATTAGGATCAGCAGCGCGGCAATTACCGCTTTACGCTTCTTGCCGGCCGCTGCGGCTTGGTTCGCGGTTTCGCCTCGCGGAACGTGATGGTGATGCGCTGTGCTGGAGTGTCGATCCCAGAGCTGGTCGGCTGGAACCTGAAGACCTCAGCCAGACGACTGCACAACACCAACTTCGCCGAAACGAAAGTTCCGCTGTCGCCATCCTCGAGGGAGAGGTCGAGAACCTGCTTCAGGGCCTGAACATCCGAGCCGGCAGGCTGGCATGTCGGGTTCGCCGCGTGCAGCGCTTCAAGCAAGCCGGACTTCACGGCATAGGTCAGATTGGCCTCTTTCAGCGAAGCGCGGATCGCGACCGCTATCACGCGCTCTCCCGGAGCCACGATCAGGCCGAGCCCGACCTCGCGGTTCAGCTGCCGGTCGAAGCGTGCCAGCTCGTCATACACAGGCGGCTTGAACCCGATGAACTCTAGCGACTGGTTCTCGACCATGGGTTCGCCAGGAACCCACTGCGGCTCGAACGGATGGGATGTGACGAAGAGCGCCGTGCTCAGCGTCGCCAAGCACGCATCGAGATTGCTACCTAGGCAGGTCGCCGGAGTACCCCGAAGCGCTGCCACCCGATCTGTCTGGCGGGCGAAGGCCTGTGCTTGCGATGCGGTGATGAACGGGTTGTTGCCGTCCCCCTCGTAGAACTCGCGGAATTGTTCGTCGCCAAGATGAGTGGCAATCACTGTCCCGCAGAAGGGGAAGTAGCCGGGCTGGTTTAGCGCAATCCGAGCGTCGCATACCTTCTTCACTTCGGCCGGCTGCACGGGGGAGCCGCTGAACATGCTGAGGTCGGTCTGGGCAAGGGCCGCGCTGCCCACCACCAGGCCGATACCGGCCGCCACCGCGCTTCTAATCACCATACCCCTCCTTGCCCCAAGCGGCTGTACCAGCGCCGGTCCGATCTCGAAATGACAGAATAAGGTGCGCACCGGTTGCAGTCCGGCGCAGAGCAGCGACAAGCACATCGTCCTACGCGCGCCGAGTAGGGGCAGGACGCATCTCGGCAGGGTCGGGACCGGGCTCTAGTCGGCAAGAGCCGACCGGAGCCCCGCGAAGGCAGGCCTCCGCCCTTCGGGTAACGATCGGAGCTGTTGAAAAAGGGGTAAGAACCCAGGGGTTAACCTCCAGCTGCGCCGGCGATCCCGTCAACGCGCCACCGTCGCCGGACGCAGCGTCAGTGCTCCTCCATCGCCCTAACCAGTGCGTCGGGGCCAAGGAAACGCGCTCCGGATCGACGCCGGGCGAGGAGCGCTCGCACCGTCGCGTTGTCGTTCCGGGCGGCCTCGGCGAGGGACGGCATGCCCCCCGGCACCTGCCGGCCCACCGCGCGCGCGTCTTTGGAGGTGTAGAGGGTTCCGTTCTCACGGTCGCGATGCTCTACTCTTCGGCCGAACACCCGGATGCCTTCGCCACTTGTCTGCCAGAACTCGATAAAAAACGGCGGGGTGTCGCGGACCTCGGCCTCGGTCAGCCCGGTGAACATGTCGTGGACGCTGCAGGCCGCGATTAGATCTCGCTCTCGGCGCGACCGCGCGACGGCCATCGAGGCGGCACGTTCCGTTCGGGCCTCCGGTTCCGTGAGCGGTATCTTCTCCAGGAAGAAGCCGAGGGCGCGGTAGCGGTCAGGATGGAGGCGAACCGCGTCGAGCAGCGATCCTGGTCGCGCGTCGAGTGCTGGCGGGGGCGGTCGCCAACTCATCCGAGCACGGGCAAGCGCATCGTCGTCGACCCTCGCCGCGGGCCGGTAGAGATCGTCGAACCACGTCCTCGCCGCCTGCCACATGTCGGCGCCGGGCGGGTGGTAGGCGCCGAGTTCGACATGGCGGGGAACGCGCCCGTCGAAGCCGAGCGCGGCGGTTGAGGCATTCGCGGAGCCGATCACCACGCCCTGGTCGGACAGGTAAAGCTTGGCATGCAGCGCCCTGACCTGCCGCAGCCGCTTGTTGTCCGGCGCCCCGAGCTCCCGGAGCGCCTTCTCCTGCGTGCCCCCGAGCGTCACGTCGCACAGGATCCGCGCCTGTCGCGCAGTGTCAGCGGAGCCGAACAGATCCTTCGCCGCGCCGCCGCCCCAGAACGCGACGGCCAAGCGCGCCCCGGCGCCCCGGGAGATCGCCTTGACGCGTTCGGCGAGTGCCGTTCCCGTGAGCAGCTCGGGCGCGGGATTGAGGCTAGACAATTAACGTCGCAAGCCGGCCAAGGCGGCGGCCTGATCGCCTTCGTCAGCTGGGAAAGGCGCCAGACGGTACAGTTCTTGATTTGCCCGAAGTAGTGCAACAGTGTCGCCGGCCTCCACTGCGGACGCGCCATCGCGCACGAACCGGTCGAAGGTTGCTGGATCGGTTGCGGCGTGGCGGCGCGCGGCCAAGAAGCGGAATTGGCCGATCAGGAAGTCTGGATCGCTTCGCAGCCCCTCTCGGTTGATTGCGTCCATAGCCTCGATCGCTGCTTCAGCGGCCTCCACACGCATCGGCTGACCCAGTAGTGCCTCCTCCGCCGTGTGACGCGCGCGGCCGAACTGAAGACGACCAGTGTCGGTCAGCCGGTCAGCGAGGGCGGTGTGAAGTTTTAACGCGCGGTCGAGCTCCGCACGTAATAACACAGCGCGGTTGACGGGATCATGGCGTAGGCGCGACATTTCTTGGCGGATTAAGCGGGCTTCCTCCACCACGCGGCGATACGCATCTGGATCGTCGGCGAGACGACGCTGGTCGAGCAGTTCGTTCGCGCGGGTCCGTAAACGGTTCAGTTCAGCGTCAGCGCGACCATCGAGCAGATCGCTTAGGCGATCGATATCAGCATCTATGGATACGACAGCCTCATCGGCAAGCGCCGGGCCGCTAGTCCCAAAATCTACGAGGGCGAACCGATCCACATAGAAGTTCCGGTCATCAAGGTGCAGCCCTTGGCGTGGCAGCTCTACCGAGCAGCTGAGAAGTTGACTTTCGTCCACTGACCAATGCAAGTTGACCTCGTCACCTTCGTAAAGGGTTCGGCCAGACGGCAGGTCGCTAGCTTCGAGCCGGAAGGAACCCACCGGCTGATTTGACTCCGGGTCAGGTACGCCGGGAGCCTGTTGGTAAAGCTCGAAATCGATCCAATCACCGCCGTCAGGAATAAGGCGCTTTGCTGCACGCAACGGCAGCACGTTCCGGCTCGGTAAGGTCGCGCCCTTTTCAATTAGAGGGACTACGATGTTCTTCGCACGGTCGCCATCGCCATCAACCACCTTGATGGCGATGGTGTGGGTGCAGGGAGCGCCGGCAGCTACTGCCGCGACCTGCATGATTACGAGCTCCGCGCCCGCATCCGTCATATGAGAGCCGTCTGCGTCTGTTACGACAAGCCGCACGCGGTTCTCACCAGGCTGCAGCGGCACAGTGAACACCGGCTGGTCGGCGACAAGTTTTTCACCTTGGTCACGGCCGTTACCATCGACTGCGGAAACGCGAAGGCCGGAAGTATCGCCTTCACCCACTACGCGGACGCGCGCCTGTTCCTTGGCCGTCCTTGCTTCGAAGTCGTAGGATATTCGCGCCGACGCGCTCCTCTCGCGTCGCCGTGCGTCCTTGCGCCCCCCCGCGCCCTCGGCAGACCAGTTACGGCCCTCGGCGAAGATTGCCGCACCGCGCGCCACCGCCGTCATGGGATCCACCGACAGGTCAGCGGGCACGCCCAATTCGCGCGGAACCCGATCGCGAACGACTGGCATCTTGGAGGGGCCGCCGATGAGTACCACACGGTCGAGATCATCGGGGCCGTAGCCGTTGTCGGACAGCACCTTGCGGCAAAGTGCAATTGACTCGTCGATTTTGGCCCCGACCAAACGCTCCAGATCGGCCCGAGCTACGGACACCTCGATATAAACGTCCCTCCCTGCGGAGTCAGTCAACCGCGCTTCTTCCTCACCGACGAAAATAACCGCCTCGCTCGCCGTAGACAATTCGATCTTCGCCTGCTCGGCGGCTGCGCGTGCAAGCGCCAACAGACGCCTCACTGCTGGATCGGATTGCCCGTTCGGCAACTCGAACTCGCGGCTGAGCCAAGGTCGCACATGCGCATCAACCAGCATACGATCGAAGTCGGAGCCGCCCAGCATGTTAATGCCCTCATGCGCCTCGATCGACACAGCGCCATCCACCGCACGAACCAGCGCCACATCGAACGTGCCGCCACCAAGATCGTAGACCAGGAAGAGCCCGGTCTTCGCGTCCGAGCGCTCCATCGCGGCGAGACCGGCGGCCACCGGCTCCTGCAACAGCGCCACTCTGTCAAGGCCGGCGGCTTGGGCGGCACGCACCGTCGCCTCCGACTGCAGCTGATTGAACGCGGCCGGAACCGTGACCACCGCGCCCTCCACGGCAACGGCGCCGAGCGCAGCGTTCACTTGGCCGCGCAGCGCGCGCAGCACCTCCGTGCTCGCTTCCTCCGGCGTGATCGTGCCATCTCGACCGAACGGCAGCGTCGAGCTTGTCCCGAGCAGCCGCTTGAATCGTGCGGCCACTTGGCTCGGTGCGGTCTGAAGCTGGCGGTAAGCCCGCTCGCCAACGTAGCGACTGCCTCCTCGATCCGCCATTACAACGGAAGGCAGCGTATCCTTGTCCTCCTTGGTCTTGAACAGCCTGAGTTCGCCACCGCTGTTGCCAACAACGGCGGAGTTGGAAGTGCCAAGATCAATACCGAGATACATTACGCTTCCTTGATTACTAGTTTTCCAGGAAGAACCACACGTCCGTCGCTGGCGATAACCGCAGGTTCAAGGGTGGTCTCCACCACATGCTCTTCACCGCCAATTTCATCAGCGTTCACGGCGCTGGCGGGCAAGGCAGGTGACCAAGGCTCACCGTCATAGATAGCAAGGCGTAGGTCCGCGTCGCCTAGTAGAGCGTCTAGCCGTCGGCGCGCGTAACGAAGTTGCGCCTGACCACCGGCACGCCGGCTTTCGTCAAGAAAGCCGAGCTGACGTTCAAATGCCTGAGCCAGCTTCCAGAACTCGACAGCGAGCTGGGGTGTTGGGTCACATTGCATTGTCGTATGGGTCCTCGGCGTCGTTATCGTCTTCGGTCAGAGATGGCGAAGCAGTCGGCAAAGGTTCATTACTCTGTGAGTCGCCAAGCACCTCGCCGAAGGTTGGAACTTGAGGCGCAGAGGTGGAGCTCCATCTTTGAAGCCGAGTAAAGGCAGAGCGACGGATCGCCGCGCCAGCAGCGGCGACCTCAGCGTCCACCATCGCTTTGTCGTCCATGTTATGACGTGCCATGTAACAACGAGCGTTGTAGTCGCGCACAGCTTCGTTGAAGCCTGAAACTGCTGCGTCCGGCACCTGCCCGGTGACGGCTTCGAGACGCGCGGACTCGAAGGCGCACCAGCGCACCTGCGGGCGCGTGAGGAGAGCATAAGTGCTTGGCGGAGGTGGCTCCTCTATCCCCACGTCGTCGGACGCAACCGGTTCGGAACCTACCGCCGAAGGGCCGTCAGCCGCCATCGTCGGCTCGCTCAGGGAAGCCATCCCGTCTGTCATGTTCAAGTCGGTGACAGCGTCACTTTCAGTTGGGTAAGAAGGACTGCTTCCCTCGTTAACGCTACCGGCGACCACCGCGAATAAGGTGACCGCGGCGATGCCAGCGAGCACGAATCTGCCCGCTCGCCGCGATGCCAGCTTTTCATTGACTTTGCGCTTCAGCGCCGCATGCCGATCAGCACCGCCAACCGCGTCCATCGGCACACTGTCGAGCAACTCAGCCGCTTTATCCAGTCGGCCTGCATTCATCGCCTGCGTTAGGTCGCGTGCGGCGATCACGCCTTTAACCGTGCGGAGATCGTTACCCAAAGTCGACGCGATCGACACCGATGGTCCCTGTGCAAGAAGCCAGTCGATCAACCGGGCTGCCGCATCAGAAAGGTCATGCTCATTGTGCAGATCGATGGCGGCGCTACGCGCGATGCGCCAAGGTAGGTCGCTATCGCTTAATTGAGCGGTAAGTGCGGCGCGAAAGGCACGAGCGAAGGCACCGGCGGGGCCGCGCTCGCCGTTTAGTCCGCCTGCCAGCACCCCATCGCTGAACTGGCGCGAGCGGTTGAGCGCTTCGTCTCGTGCGGTCTGTAGAGGAGTTAGCGCTCGCTCGTCCCGCTGCCGTGTGACGAGATCGACAAGCTGGGCCAGGTCATCAGTCGCTTTCTGTGCAAGCGAGGGGGTGTCGGAAAAGGCATCTGCCAGCGCCTTCGAAAGGGCTTGGGCATCTTGAAACCGCCCGTGGTCGTTGGCGAGATCCACTGCCAAGCCGCGCACCAACCAGAACAGTGAACTTCCCTGTGCATCCCCGAGCCCACGAGCTATCTCACGCCGTTGTACCGGCCGATAAAGTGGCACCCACCGCGCTAGCGCTGTGGTGATGGCCTCCAATGCATTTGGGGAGTGCGGCCGCGCGCGCAACGTCTGTTCGGCCTTCGCGATCTCATCGCGGACCCGGGACAACTCGGGGGCGACGCGCTCACCGTAGGCGGTGACCACGCCGTCAAGAAGTAGCGAGGCCTCGCGAGTTGGTGGATCGGCGCGCACCCGCTCGCTCAGGTCCGCTGTCGCCTGGGGTGAACCGGCAAACGCGGCACCGAGTGTACCTGCAATCGCGGAACGGCGTTCCGCCAGCGCCTGCTCCCAAGCTTCAGGCGCTACCTGCTTGCCTCCCGCAACAGCTCGCGCTTCTTCAACGGCCTTGCGTGTCATATCCGATCGCCAACCGAGGGCGTCGCCGAGCACGCGCCCAGGTTCTCGTCCCGGTTCCATCAACAGTTCAATTAGAGCTAGTCCAAGGTTAACGCGTGCCAGCCCTGAGGCACCGTCGCGCAAGCGCCGTAAGTCAACGAGCGAGTGCGCTTGAACAGCGCCTGCTGCTTCGCGCGCAGAAGTCGGGTTCATCTCCGGGAGCCAGCGTAGCTCTTCGCCGAGACGGTCGCGCGGATTTAACAGCCGCGCGCGGGCGGCGTCGAGCAAGTGAGGGTTCTGGCCCTGTTCGAACGAGAGCCGATCATATGCGTCGTTGAGGCTACGGGCGTCAGCGCGAGGCGAGACTTCAAGCAGCGCGAACGCGTTACCAACCAGCGACGCAGCATCACTTGTCCCGACCCGCAATTCTTTAACATCACCCACGTGCGACGCCATACATTCCCCCGTTGCACCTGACCTAAACCGGCGATGGACCCCTCGCCAAGCCCTGGCGACGGGTATGCTTTCCTGCACCAATCGGCAGCGAGAAGAAGATTGCAGCGACACTCTGTCTGCAGCCATCGACCGCGCCGGCGCGCCTCCTAGTTGTAGCGGCCTGCAATGATGATCGGCCGGACGCGCAATCATCGGCGTTTTCAGGCGCGCATTAGGTGAGACAGAACGGGCCGGCGAACGCACGTTCGCTGATCTGTGAGGCGCGATCGTTGAGACGAACGCACAATAACCAGCCCCCGGCTCGCGGTGCCGGGCCGGATGACGCGCTCCGCTGTCTCGATTGGGATCGAGTTTCGGGAATGCCGGACGCTTCCCAAAATCCGTCTCTATTGCAGAAGTGAGAAAGTGAAGCCCTCAAGCCTAGGTGTCAGAACCGTTCGAGACTGTTGAAAAACGCGTGCTTGCGACGGCGATGGAGGCGTGATTCACTCTTGGCAGACGGCAAGGGATCACGGACATGATGGGACGGCAGGTGGCACAGGGCGCGCTGTTCTACGGCTTCCGGCTTGATGAGCATGTGCCGGTTGACCACCTGCTCCGACGCATCGACGGCGTGTTGGACTTCGGCTTCGTGCGCGAGGCACTGGCGTCGAGCTACAGCGCGAGTGGGCGACCCTCGATCGACCCGGAGCTGATGCTCAGGATGCTGCTGGTTGGCTATCTGTTCGGCATCCGCTCGGAACGGCGTTTGTGCGAGGAGGTGCACCTCAACCTCGCCTATCGTTGGTTCTGCCGGCTTGATCTGGCCGACCGGGTGCCCGACCACTCCACCTTCTCCAAGAACCGGCACGGCCGCTTCCGCACCTGCGACCTGCATCGCCTGCTGTTCGAGCAGGTGGTCGCACGATGCGCCGTGGCCGGGCTAGTGGCGGGGCGCGACGTGGCGGTGGACGGCAGCACGATCATGGCCGACGCCAGCCGCGAGAAGAAGCTGAAGGGGGCCGACGCCGCAGACGAGCTTCGTGGCAGGGAAAGCATATCGCGACCCGTCGCCGAATACCTGGCGGCGCTCGATGCCGCGTTGCCGCCGGGCCCCGACGAACCGGCGCCCGTCGATCCGACCAGCATATCGCCGACCGACCCGCAGGCGGCGCTCACCTGCAAGCACGGACCGGCGCGATACGCATACGCCATCAACCCCCTGCTTGACCTCGACACCGACTGCATCCTCGACGTGGAGGCCACGCCCGCCCGCTTCGCAGCCGAGGTGGCGGCGACCCGGACGCTGGTGTCACGCGCCGGCACCAGGCTGGGCATCGAACCCGCCAGTCTCTCGGCCGACAAGGCGTATGGTAGCGGTCCGCTGCTCCGCTGGCTGATCGACCGGAACATCACGCCATACATCCCGGTCATCGACCGGACCCGCCAGCGGGACGCCTTCTTCACCCGGGATGCCTTCCGCTACGACCGGGAAGCGGATGCCTACCGCTGTCCGGCGGACAAGCTGCTCGGCTATTGCGGCACCAACCGGACCAAGCAGGTGCGCGTCTACCGAAGCCGGCCGGCCGATTGCGCCGCCTGCGAGCTGAAGCCGCAATGCACCATCGGTCCGAAGCGGGGTGTCACCCGGCTCGTCAGCGAGGAAGCCCGCGATACCGTGCGCGCCCTTGCCGGCACCGACGCCTATGTGCACGCACGGCGTCGAAGACAGCGGATCGAGCGCGTGTTCGGCCATCTGAAACGCAACCTGGGGCTACGAACGCTCAAGCTGCGGGGCCTGTCAGGAGCCGCCGAGGAGTTCACCATGGCTGCCGCGGCATACAACCTTCAGTTGCTCGCCCGGCAGGCCGCGGCGGCCTGATACGCGGCGTATCCCCGGTGGCCGGCGTCACCAGCCATCCGCCACGCCGATTTCGCGCAAGCCTTTTTCAACGGTCTCGTTCGGTTGTGACACTTAAAACATTACCGGCTTCGGTGCGGATAGAGCTATGGGATGGCAGGCCCAAACCGATTTAGAGGCACCTTGAGAAACGCCGTGCCGCAAGCCTCCGCGTCGGGCAACCGGCCTCCCCGGATGTTGACCTGAAGTGCGGCAAGCATCAGGTCGGGAAGCGGCAGCGAAGCGTCGCGCTTCTCGCGGGTCGCCACGAACTCCGCCTCGTCGATGCCATCGCGCACATGGATGTTGTCACGCCGCTGATCGGCGACGGTCGAGCGGCCGATTACGTCGCGACCGTCCTTGCCATAGTCATGCCCGACATAGGTCGCGGTTTCGGGTGAGAGGTCGAGGATTGCGCGGATCGAACGCCAAAGTTCATGCGCGTCACCGCCGGGGAAATCCGCCCGGCTCGTGCCACTGTCGGGCACCATCAGCGTATCGTGAACAAACGCCGCGTCACCCACGACATAGGTAATCGAGGCGAGCGTGTGGCCGGGCGACGGCATGACGTGCGCGTCGAGCGAACCAATCCTGAACCGTTCGCCATCGGCGAACAGCCGATCCCACTGGCTGCCATCGACGGGCAGGTCGGGCAGGCAGTAGATATCCTGCCAGAGCTTCTGCACTTCCACGACCTTGGCGCCGATCGCGGTTTTGCCACCCGTCTTTTCAGCAAGGTACGGAGCAGCGGAGAAGTGATCGGCGTGGGGATGGGTATCGAGTACCCATTCCACTGTAAGACGCTTCGCGCGGACATATTCGAGGATCATATCGGCATTGTCGGTTGCGGTCGCACCGGCACGGGGATCGAAGTCGAGGACTGGATCGATGATCGCGGCGGCCTTCGTGGCTTCGTCGACCACGACATACTGGAAGCTGCCGGTGCGCTCGTCATGGAGCGACGCAATCGTCATGCCTTTGTGATTATACTCGATCATGTTTCGTATCCTCTCGCATCGTCAGCTTTCTTCCCGGGCACGCGCGAACAGCCGTTCAAAGTCGCTGGTATCGATCGCGCCCATCACCAGCATGCGTCCGGCAAGATAACCCGGGGTGCCGGCCAGTCCGATCGAATAGGCTTCCTGTCCGTTCGCCCGCAGGCGTGCCGCGACAGCGTCCGCGTGGGCGGCAAGCCAGGTCGTCGTGCGCAGCCAATCGCCGCCAGCGCGCATCACGACGTCCCGTAGCATGTCGTCGTCGATCGTGCGGCTGTCCGTCATCAACGCACGGTGGACGGCCGGGTAAACTCCCTGTTCGGCGCACGCGAGCGCCACGCTTGCGGCACGTTCGGATGGCGGACCGAAGATGGGCCAGTCCTTGTAGATGATCTGCACCTTGCCGTCGCGTTGTACAGCCTCTTCCAAGGCGGGAAATCCATGACGGCAGGCTGGGCAACGATAGTCGGTGAACACGGCAAGCCGAAGCGTAGCATCGGCAGGTCCGTCCTCGGGCGAGCCGTTACCGGCAAGGATCAGGTCAGCGGTCGGCCCGACGTCGCGCCCGATCGGGGCGGTATGCCGCAGCACCTGTCCGACTGCCCAACCACCCACGACCACCGCGCCCAAGCCGGCAAGCTGTCTCCGATTGAGCGGCCCAGGCATGATCAGCGCGCCGCAGATTTTTTGCGCGCTTCGGCGACGAGACGACGCAACGTCGGGAGATCGACAGCACCGGCGACGACCTGCGAGCCGACGATCAGCGCCGGCGTCCCGTTGAAACCGATCGCTTGGGCGATGCCATCGGTGCGCGTGAGCAGCGCGTCGATTTCGGCGCCGCGCGATTTCAGATCCCGTTGCAGACGGGGCCAGTCGACCCTGGCTTTGGCAGCCGCTGCCTTGACGCCCGCGCTGTCGAGCCGCGCCGGCGAGGTCATCAGCGCCTCGTGAAAGGCGGCATGCCTGCCCTGCCATTGGCTCGCGACGGCTGCGCGCGACGCCTCACGTGAAGCAGGTCCGAAGATCGGCCAATCCCGGTACACGACCCGTACCCTCGGGTCAGAGCGAAGCAGGGCGTTCAGCACCGGCTCCATGCGACGGCAATAGGGGCAGTTGTAGTCGAAGAACTCGACCACCGTGACGTCATAGGTCTTGCCGGCGCGCTTGGGTGCCACGGGATCGTCGACGACGGCCTTGCGCGACAGATCGGGCTGCTGCGCGATAACCGGGGAGATCGGCGCGGCGAAGGCAAGCGCAGCCAGGAGGCCCCCCGACAACAGGTTGCGACGGTTCATCGGTGTTTCCTTGCTAATTCGATTCCATCGACGAGGGCGGCGCGTGACAATTCACCGAGCTGGAGCTGTACGATTGTGCCGTCGCCCGCGACGAAGGCCGTTGCGGGATACCCCGCCACCTTCAGGGCTTGGGAAAGGCCACGATCGGTGTCGAGCGCGACATGGCGCGCTCCGATATTTTCACGGCCGAGAAAACCGCTGACGATCGCTTGCGCCTCGCCCTGATCGGCAAGAAGGATCGGGACCTCGCCAGGGCGCGATGCAACCGCATCGAGCATCGGCAGCTCACGCCGGCACGGGCCGCACCATGTCGCCCACAGGTTGACTACGAACGGCTGGCCACGGAAACGATCGAGTGGAAGCGGCGCGCCGGACAGGGTCGTCAGGTTGAGATGATAGGGGAACGGGCCGTAGGTCACGGGAGGGATCAGCGCCTGAAGCAAGAACCAGAGGCCACCCGCAACAGCCAACGCTCCCCAGCCTGCCGCCAGCGCGCTTGAGCGACCAAGCCGGATCGCCAGCATCGCCGCTGCGCCGAGAAGCCCTGCAAGGGGGGAAAAGCCGCCCTGCCACATGGCAAGGATGGACAGCGGAGCGTCGACGTAGCTCGACCAATGCGCTGCAACGTAACCGATCCGCGCCGTAACCAGTCCAGCGACGATGGCGCTGGTGGAGACCGTCGACACGCGAGGGATGTGAAGCCGACCGGCCAGCGTCGTTAGACCAAGGAACACGACGATACACAGCACGGCAAGCCCGCGATCGACGGCCAGCATCAGCGGCCCGATGGTAATCGCACCCCCCATCAAAGAAACGCGGCCGCGCTTTTCCAGAGCATGTAGGTCGCCACCACGAAGATCAGGACGGCGAAGACCGTGGTGAGCGTGCCGCCCGAGCCGAGGCGCTTCGCGATGCGCGTGCCGATCAGGCCGCCGACAACCCCACCGGCGATGAACACGAAAGCGAGCGGCCAGTCTACCAGACCGGAAAACGCGTAGTTGGCGGCCGTCGTCAGCCCGAACGCGGTGACGGCGATCAAGGACGTGCCGACAGCGTTCAAAATCGGCATGCCCGTCGACCCGATCAGGCCGGGGACGATCAGAAAGCCCCCGCCGATGCCGAAGAAGCCCGAGAACAGACCGGTGCCAAGGCCGTAGCCCAGCACCTTCGGCGCCTTTTCCCGGTTGCACTCCGCCCCCGGGCTGCCCGTGTCACCGCGCCCGCGCAGCATCAGGACGCCGACGACGACCATGACCAGCGCGAACAGGAACAGGAGCTTGCCGCCATCGACGGCCTTGCCCGCGGTGGAGCCGAACAGGGCGCCGATGACGCCGGCGGTCGCATACATGCCGCCACAGCGCCATTTGACGTTATGCGCCTTGGCAT
>JAESGL010000546.1_pt1 | contig 14447 bp, 19 predicted proteins | sample 9269711 | NCBI WGS metagenome assembly JAESGL01 (sample SAMN14515918, study PRJNA621676) | algae metagenome | isolation source: Kastovskya adunca ATA6-11-RM4 and co-occurring heterotrophs from soil and... | place: Chile: Atacama Desert | collected 2011-06-27
CCGATCCGGACGCCTTGCGACCGCTGCGCGCCGTCAACTCCCTACTTGCCGCGTGACGTTCGCTATCCGTTCGCCCTTTCCGTGCAGATACGTCACTTTCGTGTAGTCACCCCAGGATGCGGAGGGCGTGCTGGCGCTCTGGAAGCGGCGGGGCAAGCGCGCGTTCGACGCGGAAGCGGAACAGCCGAATTCGCTTGGTTCGGCATCGGACGCAAATCCTGTCCGCGATCCGTTGGAATATGAACAAGGAGAACCCTGATGCGCCGGCCGATATCCGTCCTCACTGCCGCTTGCGTGCTGGCGCTTGCGGCGTGCGAGCGCCCAGGCGACGGGCAGGCATCCTCTCCGCAGGCCAATAGTGGCGCCGACGCTCCAACCACCTCCTCGAACACCTCCGCCGGGGCAGCGGCAAACACCGCTACCGGCGTCGCGCAAGGCGACTGGTTCTCGCTTGATGCCCTGGTCGGGCGCGGTCCGATCGAGAGCGGCTTGCTCGATAACAGCGCCGTATCGAGCGGCCTCGTGCGGCTCCTCGGCGACAAGCTGGCCGTGCTGAAAACGAACCTGCAAACCGCCTCGCCGCTTGAGCGCCAGGGACAGGTGATCTTCGCCTCCGGCAACAAGCCCCATGCAGGCGGGTCGGACGCGGCCTATATCCTGATCGACCCTGCCGCGAAGGCGCTGGAAGTCGGTCTATGGCAGGGCGGGAAACTCTCGACCTACAAGACGCCGGGGGCGAACATCGCCAAGCCTAGGGACATCCAGACCCTGATCGCGAACAGCCGATGAACCAAACGCGCGTTCGACGCGGGCAGTAACATGGAGGATCGACGGCCTTGATGAAGCTTCTATGGACCCTGCCGCTCTGCGTCGCCGTTGCCGGTTGCGATCGTGGTCCCGCCGATCCCCACGGCCTTGAAACCGGCGAGACATTGCTGACCGTCGCCGGCACGGGACGCACCGAAGCCGCGCCCGACCAGGCGCTGTTCACCGCCGGCCTGTCGAGCGTGGCGGCCGATGCGAAAAGCGCCAGCGCCCGCAACGCCGAAGCCATGAACCGGATCACGGCCGCCCTTGCCCGGCTGAACGTGCCCGCACGCGATATCCAGACCCGCAGCCTGTCGGTCAATCGCGTGGACTACGGCCCCAACAAGGGCCGCTACGAGGCGAGCAACACCCTCACCGTGCGGATGCGCGACACGGCCCGGGTGGGCGAGGCGATCGCCGCCGTCACCGATGCCGGCGCGAACATCGTCTCCGGCCCGGAACCTCTCGGTCGCCGATCCCGAGAAGGCGAACCTGATCGGCTATGATGCTGCCTACAAGGCCGCGCGCGCCAAGGCGGAAGCCTATGCCAACGCCGCCGGCCTCCGGATCGATCGCGTGCTCGCGATCCACGACGGAGACCAGGGCAGCTACATGCCGCAAAGGGCGGAAATGGACGCCCGCATGGTCGCGCCGCCCCCTGTGGTCGCGGTTCAGGCGGAACAAGCCGCGCCTGTGATGGCCGGCACCAACGCCGGAATGGTGACGGTCCGCGTAAGCTTTGCGCTGGCTCCCAAATGATCGCTTCGCCACCACCCCGACCGGGCCATTTGTCCATTGGGTGCATGACGGCGAGGCGCGCGTTCATCGCCTGATGACCCGCGAGCGCTTCCCCTACCTGCATGACCTGCTCGCCTCCACCTCGATGGATGGCGAGGATAGCCTTTGGGCTGATCTCGATGCCCGCCTGACGCATTGGCAAGGCCAGTCATGGCGCGAGGACAGGGTGATGGTCGCCGCGCTCGCTGCCGAAGCACGCCGGTTCAGCAAGCGTTATCCAGTCGGCGACCGTCATCGGCGGGCGGCATGGTGGGCGCTTGGCGGAGCAATGGCCCGGGAGGATTGCATGGGAGCTTTGCTCAGCGCGCTGAGCGTGCTCGACGGGGAGCAGGCATGATGCCGCGCACTACGATAGCCAAATTGAATATTGAAGCGATCCGGGCGGAGGTCCGCGCGCTGCATTTCAGGCGCGGCTCGTTGGCCGAAGTGGCGGAATGGCGCGAGGCCGATGCCGAATCCCGCGCCAATCTCGCGATCGAGGGCATGGACCTGACGCCCGACGAAGACGCGCTGTTCGCTATGCTGCGTGATGAAGCCGTGCCCCCTCCCCTCGCCACGCAAATCATCCTTAAGCTAATGGATCATCCCGACGCCGATCCAGCGCTGGCGATCACGCCAGTCTGGGCGCTGCGCTGATGGCGGGTTCGCTCCTCGGGCGTCGCCGAATAGCCTGGCGGCTCTCGCTGCCCGTCTCGTTCATTGCCGCCTATGCGACCGCCCGCTGGCTTGAAGGCATTTTTGGCGTCGGCAGCATTTCCGGCACGGTCTCGTTCTTCCTCCTGGTCGGGCTTCTCGCTGCGACCTGGTGGAACAACCATCTCGCCGCCGGCAGGGGCAACGACCTGCTCGGCTCTGCCCGCTTCGGCGAACGTGCCGACGTGCGGAAGCTGGAGACTAGCGGGGATCTCCTGATCGGCCGCTCGGGGAAGTCCGGCAAGCTGCTCCGCTATGACGGCCCCGCGCACCTGCTGACGATGGCTCCCACCCGTTCGGGCAAGGGCGTGGGCACGATCATCCCCAACCTGCTGCTCGCCGATCGCTCGATCATCTGCGTCGATCCCAAGGGCGAGAACGCGCGCGTCACGGCACGCGCCCGCGCCGCCAGGGGACCAGTCTGGTGCCTCGATCCGTTCGGCGTCTCGGGCCAGCCCCCCGCACGCTACAATCCGCTCGATCGGCTCGACCCCCATGGGCTCGATCTCGCGGAAGATGCGGGCACGCTCGCCGATGCGCTGGTGCATGACGCGCCGGGTCAAACAGGCGAAGCGCACTGGAACGAGGAAGCCAAGGCGCTGATCGCCGGCCTCGTCCTGCATGTCGTCACTACTGAGTCCGCCGATCGCCGCGTGCTCGCCACGGTGCGCGAGCATCTGACGCTCCCCCCTGCCCGCTTCGCCGCGCTGCTCGCCGCGATGGCGGATAGCCCGGCCGCCGGTGGCCTGGTCGCGCGCGCCGCCAATCGCCAGCTCGGTAAGTCCGACCGCGAAGCCGCCGGCGTGCTGTCCTCGGCCCAGCGCCATACCCACTTCCTCGATAGCCCGCGCATCGTCGCCAGCACGGCCGCGTCGGATTTCGGGCTCGCCGATCTGAAGGAGCGCAACGGCACGGTGTTCCTGTGCCTGCCGCCCGATCGGCTCGACACCTATGCGCGCTGGCTGAGGCTCCTGATCACGCAAGCCGTCACTGACATGGCGCGCTCACCGGCGAAGCCGGCGCGCCCGGTTCTGTTCCTGCTCGACGAGTTCGCTGCCCTCGGCCGACTGGAGCCGGTCGAACGCGCGATGGGACTGATGGCCGGCTATGGGATGCAGCTCTGGCCGATCCTCCAAGACATGCACCAGCTCCGCGCCACCTATGGCGAGCGCGCCGGCACGTTCATGTCCAACGCCGGGGTCATCCAGGCTTTCGGGGTCAACGATCACGCGACCGCCGACATGCTCTCGCGTACGCTGGGCGATACGACGATCGAATACACCACGTTCAGTTCCTCGCGCCCGGCCAGCATATTCAGCGACGGCGCGCGCTCCCAAAGCGCCAGCGGCCATGTCGCGGCTCGCCGCCTCGCCACCCCTGATGAAATCATGCGGATGCCGCCGGACTCGCTCCTGCTGCTGCGCCAGGGCGAACACCCGCTCGTGGTCGGGAAAATCCGCTACTACGACCAGCGCGAGTTCGCCGGCCTGTTCGATCCGTCGTGATCGCACACACCGATCGCGAAGGATCGAAGGGCGAGCTTTGGGATATCGCCTCCCTGCCCTTTCCGCTGGCGGAACGCTGAAGGCACACACCGCCGGCTTCGCCTGGCTTCTTCTGGAAGCCCTGCGGCCGTAGGCCGCTCTGGTGACGGCGATAGCCGGCACGGAATGAAGGCGTATTGGCCGTCAGGCCAATTCCGCATTGTCCTTTTCAGCTCACGCCTTTGGCTGCGTCCTGACGTTAAAAGATTCTGTTAAATAGGAATCGTTAAACAAGTTAAGCCTGTGGAAAAGCGGAAATAGCGCTTTTCCATCAATCGCTTGTCGTCATGCCCGGTGGGTGAAACCACGTGATTCGGTGTGTGATCCCACGATAGTAGGGTGTGTGATCCCACGAAGGAAAGGTGTGTGATCCCACGATAGTAAGAGGCCCCAGATTGCCTTCCCGGAGTAGCTATTGGCCCACGCCTCCCGTCAAGCCGCCCGCCCTCTCGAAGCTGCGGTGTGTGAAACCACGATAGTCAGGAGCGGCGTGCGAGCCGATCCATGAGGTCGTCAACCTCAGCGGTTCGCCGCCGATCGGCATCCAAGCGAGCGCGCCGTTCCTGCTCGGCCTGGAGTTGTTCGGATAGCGCCAAAGCCTCCGCCTCTCCTCTCAACCGGAACAATACGGCCGGGCTGCCATCCGTGGTCGCCGCCATTTCTAGGACATAATCAGGAAGCTGGTTTGCCTCGATGATCTTGCGCAGCATCCGGTTGAACTCTTTGGGCTTGCTGTCGCTGCCGGTCTTGTCGCGCAACACCTCGACCCGGCACGTCCACCCGCCTCGCTGATTGCCGGCGTGCTTGCGGGCGATGCGGTAGAGGGCTCGCTCCAGTCCTCCGGAAAGTAGGAAGTAATCCGGGTGCATGGTGAGCAGCGACCGCTCCGCCATGATGCCTTCATAGACCCAATCGGACAGAGTGATGGTCATGCCACGGGGCTGGTCAGTGTCGGGGTCCACCTCTAAGGTCCATTTATCCAGCCAGTTGAAGCCTGCCTTGCTGCGCCGCTTGGGTGCGCGGATGGATGTAGAGATGGAAGTGGTTTGTAGCCGCTGCAGGGCCGCTTGCAGCTCCTGGTAGGCTCTCCCGCTGGTATCGCGTTTGATCGCCCGCAAAAGGTCGTAGGATGTGGTCGTGAGCGTCCTCGGAAGGTCGTTGATTCCCTGCTCACGCATCCGGTTCAGGGTCGAGGTGGCCCATATGATGATATCGGCATCCCAGATCGTCGCCATGCCATAAGCCGGGATCGCTTCGATCTTCACCCAGGTCGCCCCATCGGGGCTGGTGTATTCGATCGGCTTGACCCGCTTGCGCTTCTGCAAGGAGAAGAATGGTCGTTCCATCGTCTCTCGCTGGTCCTTGAGCGGAAGGTCGCCCATGATCGGCAGGAAGAGATCGAACTCCGGATTAGGGTCCCGTCGCTTCTTCACGTTTCAACCTTGCACGCTTGCAAGTGTGCAGCATTGCACACCATCACCGCCCAAATTGCTGGTTGGCGTCATACTTGGCCACCAACTCGGCAATGGCTTCGGCCAGCAAGTCCTGATGGCTGCGCCGCGTCCGCGCTGCCAGCACTCGAAAGGCCTCCGCAGTCGGGTCCGCCGGATCGAAATAGGCTCCAAGATGATACTTGCCGGTTCGCCGCCCGCTAGATCGTGCTGCCGGCTGTTCCGGCACGGGGGAAGGCCGCGCCTCCGCCGCAGCGTCCTGCGCTGGCTTTTCCGAAATCGCCGGCGCGAGAAGAGATGAACGACGTGCCATATCAAACCTTCACATTTGCAGGTGTGCAATCTTGCAAGACTTCAAACAGGAACTCGCGCAGTGATGCAATCTCCTGAGCGGCTTTTCCGGCCGGCTCATGCTCGATGACGCCAAGCCCGTAAGGCCATGCTGCACGATAGACGCTGCGCTCGCGCAGCACCGCGCGTGCGACTCTCAGCCCCGAGGCCTCAACTAGGGTCCGAGCATCTTCCAGCAGCGCCGTGGCAGTGGGGGGAGCAGCATTGAGCACGACATAGCCGCTCTTGCCGGTGCTGCTGATGAGCTGGGCGGTGCGTTTGATCGCGTCCAAATCGATTAGGGAAGGGCGGCACGGAATCAGGACAAGATCGGCGCGTTGCGCGGCGGCTACGGCTTCAGCGCCAGCGGCAGGTGGTGTGTCGATGATGGTGAGCGCAAAGCCATTCGCCCCGGCGGCGTCAATTGCCTGATCCAGCCGCCGGGCGCTGATCGGCTCGACATGCGGCAGTTCGGCCTCACGACGCTCACTCCATGCTGTGGCGCTCTCCTGCGGGTCGAGATCGAACAGCGCGGTCTTGATACCGATGGACTGGGCCGCAACTGCCAGATTGACGGCCAACGTGGTTTTTCCGACTCCGCCCTTCTGAGCTGCCAGTGTGATTATCTGCACGTGTGCACACCTTCAATTTTGTTATTGTGATGTTATGCAAATTGGAACGATGGCACAACACATTGGAGTTCTGCCACCTAAGGTCAGCCTGACTTTTGCGATCTATATTAGTCCGCTTCCGCATCGTCGGCGTCGAGCGCATCGTGGCGCATCGTGGCGCATCGTGGCGCATCGTGGCGCATGGGTCCGTGGCCGTCGATCGGGCACAAGGGGGCACCGGCCGTCTCCAGCCATTTGCGCGCGGTCCGCGCCGTGTAACCGCACGTCGCGCACTCACATTTGAGCATCCGCGTCGCCTGCTTCTTCGGCCGGGTGGTTTCGCCGCCGGTGTCGAGTCGGGCATGGGGGAGGGGACCGGCTGCGGCGAGGATCGGCGCGATGACGCCAAGGAAAGCATCGCCGGGGGTGGTGGCGCGCATCGGACCGACCAGCCCCAGCCCGACTGCGAGCCGTTTAAACGCCCTCCCGTGCCCAGCGGCGATCCCGACCGCCGCATGAACCAGCTCGTGCGCGAGGATCGCTGCGATCTGCGCCGGCATCGCGTCGGGGGCATGGGCGAGGTCGGGCCGGATGAATATCTCGAAATGCCCATCGCCGCTGCGCCGATTGTCCCAGCACTCTCCGATCGCCTTGCCCTTGGCTCCCCTGCTGGTGAAGCCGATCGCCACCCGCACGCGGGACGGAAGGGGGGCGTCCAGCGCCTCGAACAGCGGCGCCATGCCGGCCGCCACCCGGTTCAGCCAGCTTTCGCGATTGTCCTGCTCCATTTCGTGCTCCCTTCAAATCGCCCACGGGGCGATGGCCTCGGCCATCGGCCCTGCCTCGTGGCGAACAGCGGGGGGTGAGGGGGCAGCGGGAATCTGCCGGGTGGTGCGGGCGCAGGCGTAGCCGAGCCACGGCCCGGCTGATTGCCGTTGCTGGGAGAGGGGGGCGGCGCCCCACTTTCCCAGCGATCAAATGCAACGCCGCCGGCGTCGCCGGCGACACTCTGGACGGGTGCGCCCGTCCCTAGCGCGAGCGATCGTCACCCGCATGGGACGAGACGCCGATCGGCGGCTCGGTCGAAGCGAAGCGGAGATAGAGCGCGGTCCAGAAGGACGCGCCGACTTGGCGCCTGCAACTTACCAAGGCTATCGTGCCGCCAGATATTCAGCGGAGTAAGCGGTGGCGATCGATTTTACATTCAGGAAGAAGGCGGTTCGCACCCTTACCAACCAGATTGGCGTCTATGTTCTTTGTGATCTGGACCAGGTACCGATCTACGTCGGCCAGTCTAAGGATGGCATTCGCAGCCGCGTTGCGCGGCATCTGACTTCCGCCCGCTCTGACATTATTGCCAATCGTCAGATCGACGTTTGGGAGATCGCTTGGGTGCTGGCCTACCCAGTGGAGACGAAGGAAGAGATCACGCCGTTAGAAGGCGTGCTGTTTCACCACTTCAACCCGAAGTCTCAGCTAATGAACGGGTCTATCCCGGCGGCTCCTCCGGAAGGCGCGCCGGTGCCGGAGCCGGCCCAAGTGGTTCAGGTCATGTCGGATGAGGAGATCGCCGAGAAGATCGATCCGGTGCAGCGACTCCCGCGCCAGGCAGGCCACTACACCAACATCGTTGGCCACTTCCTGGCGGTGAAAAACTCGCCGCAAGTCGCCCGCGCTATGGACGCCCATTTCAAACGGTTGGCGAGCTATCATGCCGAGCTTCTGGGCCTGACGGGCGAGTCTGATCCTGGAGAAGAGTAGGGGCTTGCTCTTTTTCTGGAACATATGCAGAACATACTAGACAGAACGTGATTGTGGCGCCACAATGGCGCCATGACTACGAACTCCAAGCCTGCCACGGTGCGCGACCTTGATCGCATAAACCTGCGTCTCTCCGCCGAGACGTTCGCGCTGATCGACGCGGCGCGCGCTAGCCGTCCTGGCAACGTCTCGCGCAACACCTGGATCACGGAAGCAATCGCGGAGAAGCTGGCGCGCGAGACGGGCGCCAACGACCCCCGTGAGGAAAGCCGGGTCGCCAATGGCTAAGTTCTATGAATTCTTCGCCGGAGGCGGCATGGCCCGCGCCGGGTTGGGGGCGGGTTGGACCTGCCTGTTCGCCAACGATTTCGATCATAAGAAGGGGCTCACCTACCAAGCCAACTGGGGCACGGGAGGCGAGCTGAAGGTTGGCGACGTAAAGCAAATCACCGCTGCGGATTTGCCCGGCATCGCTGATCTCGTCTGGGGGTCATTCCCCTGCCAGGACCTGTCGCTCGCAGGCGGCGGCGCTGGCTTGCGCGGCGAGCGGTCTGGAACCTTCTATCCGTTCTGGGACGTAATCCGGGGCCTGATCGCCGACGATCGCGCGCCCAAGCTGATCGCGCTCGAGAATGTGTGCGGGACGCTGACCTCGCATGGCGGCAAGGATTTCGAGGCGATTTGCCAGACCTTCGCGGATGCCGGCTATCGCTGCGGCGCCCTCGTCATCAACGCGGCGCTGTTCCTTCCGCAATCCCGTCCTCGGTTGTTCGTGATCGGCGTTCATGGCGACGTGCAGGTCGATCCAGCATTGCTTGCGCCTGGTCCCATCGAGCCCTTCCACACTCGCGGGCTGCAAAGCGCCGTCGAACGGCTGCCGGCGGCGTTACGCGAGGCAATGCTGTGGTGGAACATGCCAACGCCGAACCGCCGCAATACGACGTTCGCCGACATGATCGAGGAGAACCCGTCGAGCGTGCCCTGGCACACGCCGGCCGAAACCCAGCAACTCCTCGGCATGATGTCACCGCTCAACCTCGCCAAGGTGAACGCGGCCAAGCGGGCTGGGCATCGCGTGGTGGGCGGCGTTTACAAGCGCACCCGACTCAACGAGAAGGGCGTGAAGGTGCAGCGCGCGGAAGTGCGTTTCGATGACATTTCGGGTTGCCTGCGAACGCCCGCAGGCGGGTCCAGTCGGCAGGTCATCGTCGTCATCGACGGCGCCAAGGTCCGATCGCGGCTGATCTCCGCGCGCGAGACGGCGCGCCTGATGGGCCTGGAAGACGACTACAAGCTGCCCCGCAACTACAATGAGGCTTACCACCTCACGGGAGACGGAGTGGCGGTCCCGGTGGTTCGGCACCTGGCCCATCATATCCTGGAGCCCTTGCTCGGAATGGCGGAGGCGGCCGAACGGGCGGCTGCATGAGCGTCATCCCCTGCGAGCAGAACAGCGATCTGCGCGCGCAAATCGAACGGTTCGCGGAGGTCTTGAAGACCGAGGCGCACCGGCTCGGCGATCATGGCCTGGACGAACGCGACTTCTACAATTCCGGCCTCTTCCGGGGCGCGGTCGAGCGGGTGAGGGGGCAGTTCTCCGCGACGATGCGCGCCAAGCGCGAGTTCGTTCAGCACGTCCTGAACCACATGGAGGATGAAGGCTTCATTGCAGGATGGGACCTGACGGAGGACTCCAGCCGCAACGATTATGCCGTCCGGCTCCCAAGCGGACGCAGAGCCGTCATTGACCTGAAAGGCTGCCTGGACGGCAACAACACCAACATATTCGAGCGCCCGGCCGATGCCGATGAGTTCGTGATCTGGAGCATCTGCACCAACCTTGGCGCCGATCCACGGCGCAATGCCTGGTCGGGGATCCACACTCGCCTCAGCGCCGAGGTGATCTCACGCAATCAGCGGGTGGATGGTCTGATCGTCTGGGACATGGTGTGCGGCACGATCGGGCGCCCATGCCCCAAGGTGGCTGGCGAAGACGGATCGAGGCTCACCGACATTGGCCCTTTCCGGGTTCCGCCCGCCTGCATCTATCTGTTTCCCAGCACCGTGCCGTCCCTCGCCAGCCCCTCCGTCTCAGCCCAGCCTATCGATGCCGTTGAGCTGCTTTCGGCCTTCCACCGCTGCTTCAAAGGATACGATGCCGAGCTGAATCACGTCGATTTCGAGGTGATGCAAGCCGGCGCGGACGTGATGCGGCGCACCACGGTCCGGCGCGCCGGCGCTGTCGAGAAGGTATCGGATATGGCGGCTATCCGCCGGGTCTAATCGCCAAGAAAATCGGTCAGACGGCGGGATAGCTCGTCGGCGCTCCGCATCTCGCATTCCCATATCACCAAGGCTCGCCAGCCTTGGCTTTCAAGGCGCTGACGCGCTTCCCGATCCCGTTCGACATTCCTCGCCAGCTTGGGATGCCAATAGCTGGCGTTGCTCGCCGGCCGTCGCGCGCCGCGTGGGCAATCGTGCTGATGCCAGAAACATCCATGCACGAAAATCACCGCTCGCCGGGCCGGAAACACGAGGTCCGGGCTGCCGGGCAGCTCGCGCCGATGCAGGCGGAAGCGATAACCGAGCCGGTGCGCCAATCGACGCACCACCATTTCCGGACGGGTGTCCTTCCCCCGCACTTGGCGCATGCGCTCCGATCGAGCCGCTGGGGTCAGCGTGTCAGTCAATTGCTTGGCGGGCACGGTGCTCGCGCAACACGCGCTGTACGGTGGAGCGGGATACGCGGAAGAGGCTGGCGAGCTGGGCAGGGGAGCCTTGGCCGGATTCCGCCTTTGCGATGATCTCGGCGCGCTGCTGACCGGTGAGGCTCGGTCGGCGTCCAAGATGCCGGCCGGCTTTGCGCGCGTGCGCCAGCCCGTTCATGGTCCGCTCGCGGATCATGGCGCGCTCGAACTCGGCGAACGCGCCTAGCATCTGCGTCATCAGCCGGCCGGGAGCGGTCGTCGTGTCGATCGCCTCGGTAAGCGACCGGAAGCCGGCGCCGGCTGCGGTGATCACCTCCAGCGTGAAGAGGAGGTCGCGAAGCGAGCGGGAAAGGCGGTCGAGCTTCCACACCACCAGCACGTCGCCCGGCTTCAATGCGCCGATCGCGCGCGCCAGCTCGCGCCGATCGGCTTGGCCGCCCGACGCTTCCTCCTGGTAGATCGTCGCGCAGCCGGCATCAGTTAGCGCGCGGAGCTGCGGGTCGAGGTCTTGGTGATCGCCACGGGACACGCGGGCATAGCCGATTTCCATGCGATTGTTCTGACACAGGGTTTTGACACCTGCAAACCCTTGGAAAAGCAGGGGCAGGGCGCTGGTGTCAAAACCGACCGGTTGTGACACCAACACCAGCTTGGCACGTCGAGCATATCTAAAAGGCTCGGAGCTTTGTCAGGATGCGCGTAATTGCTCGGCGGAAATCACATCGCAGCTCAGGCATCACCTTCGGTGCCGGCGATCAAGACTGCTAAGGGAAAAGCATGTACACCGGAAGCGCCATTTTCGTCGATTTCGACAACGTGTTCACGACGCTGTGGAGTCTCGATGAGGGGATGGCGATCCGGTTCGCTTCTAATCCAGCTGACTGGCTCGCTGGCTTGGCGGCGCTTAATGCCGATAGGCCTTGCCGCTGGCTCGTGGCCCGCTGCTACCTCAATCCCATGGGCAAGGTGCACGCGCCCGGCGAAAGGAATGATCGCCTCTGGTTCTCCAGGTTCCGCGCTAACTTCGTGCAGGCAGGTTTCGAGGTAATCGACTGTCCTCCGCTGACGTGGGGAGCCAAGAATGCCGCTGATATCCGCATGGTCATCGACGTGCTCGATCTGCTGGGTCATCGCACCCGCTTTGAGGAGTTCGTGTTCGTCTCGGGCGATTCCGACTTCACCCCCCTGCTGCACCGATTGAGAGCTGAGGACCGCCGGACCGCAATCGTGTCACCAGGCCATCTAGCAACAGCATACGCATCAGTCGCGGAACGCGTGCTGGGGCTTGAGGCCCTCGAAACGCTGCTCGCTCCCGCCATTGCTGCCGCACCCGATCAAGCGACAAAGGATGCGGCAGCAACCGACGCATCAGAAAACGAGCGAGCTTTTGAACAGCTCATCCGACAACGCTACGAAAGCGCCGTTAAGCCATTAAACCTCTCAACCTTGTCTCATGAGGTGCTTCGCACCCTGCCTGATGCAAAGTCGGGGGATTGGTTCGGCAAGGGCACCTTCCGAAGGGCTCTCGACGCCTTGGCGCTACCAAACGTCCGCTTCTCGAACCATCACCTATGGAACGCGGAGAAGCACGACCCGCCTGCGGCCTCGCAAACTGCTGCGACCACGCTGGGCGACGAAGATGACCTACCGCCCGATCCTGAAGAACAGAATTAAGGGCGACAGGCTCGCAGGCGCGCCGCCTTTCTCACCAGAAGGTAGACCTTTTTACCGGCAAGGAAAGTACATGGCCCTCTTGAATCAAGGCTGTGAACTTCATACACAGATGGTGTGACCGTTGTTCACGAGGGAAGTTTGTCTAAAGATAGTGGTCACGAGCTGGTAGGGATCAACGAGGTCGCACAGATGGCCGGCGTGTCGAGGCAGGCCGTCGCTAACTGGCGGGTCCGTGCATCCGACTTTCCCCAACCAGTCACCGAGTTGGCTTCGGGGCCGATCTTCCTCCGAGCCAACATCCGCGCCTGGCTGCGCCGAAACAAGCGAAGTGGAACCCCGATGACCCATGTAATCTCTACCATCAATCTAAAGGGCGGCGTCGGTAAGACGACCACCACTGTCGCGCTCGCCGAGACGTTCTCCGCTTCAATGGGCAAGCGCGTCCTCGTTATCGACCTCGATCCCCAGACTAACGCCACGCTGATGCTTATCGGCGAGGATCGCTGGTTCGACCTCAACACCAAAGGACATACCCTTGCGCGCCTGTTCCAGGACGCGATGGACCCGGACAACCGGAAGTTTGACATCACTGCCACTCTTCAGAAGAGCGTGTCGGATGTTCGGGCCGCAACCACAATCGACCTGCTGCCTTCCAGCCTCGACCTAATCGACGTGCAAGACAAGCTGGCCTCTGCTCCCGCCGGCAAGTTTTTCTCGGCCAATCCTATCGAGCTTCTCAATCGCGCGGTGAAGTCGCGCATTGATGAATACGATATCGTGATCGTGGATTGCCCCCCCAACCTAGGGATCATCACCCTTAACGGGCTGCGAATTTCCGACCATTATATCATCCCGACCATTCCAGACTATATGTCCACCTACGGCATTCCTCAGATTGTCGGTCGCGTAGCCGGATTCTCGGAAGCGATCGGTGAGGAAATTGAGCCTCTCGGCATCGTCGCGACGAAGTTCCAGGCAAACTCGACGGTCCACAACAACGTCATCAAGCAGCTGAAGAGCGACAAAAATCTGCCGGTCGTCATGGACACTGTTATCCGGCAGGGTAACGCGGTCGCTGCGGCAGCGGAGTTTCAGGCGCACTCCCGCACGATCAAGCAAAAATACCCCGGCGATCTCGGCGACGACTTCTATAACTTGGCGCAGGAAATATGGTCTGATCTGGAGAGCGGGCTGTGACGGTCAAGAAAAAACTGAACGCGCTGCTGCGCGAGGTAATCGCCGAATCGGAAGCCAACCCTGCCTTTCAGGAACGTCTCGCAAAGGCTCTCGCCGCTGACGAGAAGCCGGTTAAAGCTCCCGTCGAGCGGAAGCGGCAGGCCAAGCCGACCGAACACAAGCGTCCGAGCAACCGGCGGACCCCTGCCGTACTCGACCCAGTGCAACTCGCCCGAAACGGCGAGTCCGAACTGCGCGAGGCGCTAGCGAAATTGGATATTGAGCAGTTGCGCGATGTGGTGGCGGACTACGGTATGGACCCAGGCAAGCTGGTGATGAAGTGGCGCGATGCAGATCGCATTGTCGATCGCATAGTCGAGGTGGCACGCGGCCGTGCGCAGAAGGGCAGCGCGTTCCTGCCGCCGTCTGAAACCGCAGAAACCAAAGCCAGCGAACCTACTCTCCCGTTGGAAGACGGGAACGAATAGACGCCGTTTTTAACTGCCGGTTTTCGGACACGTCATGCTCAACGACCTAGAAGCACTCGCTACCGATATTGCGGACCTGTCCAAGGCTTGCGCCGAGATGGAAGGCACGGAGGCCGCTATGCTACTGAGCCAGATGATTGCGCACCTTGAGGTGGCATTGTCCGAGTTGGCGGAGCGCCCCGGTATGCTCGTCGGCGACATGCCGTGGTGGATCAGCCGCCAGAGTAAGCGCAATAGCCTCAGCTAGGGGTCAGGACATAGAACGGGCACAGATATACGCTAAGCGTCTCTGCGCGCACTTATGGGTCGACTCTATGCGTCGACGACTCCAGCATTCCAAAGGCATCCATCGGACAGTTGTAGCATCGCCTCTCGTCGCAGAGCCGGCATATCGTCAGCGCCGAGA
>JAESGL010000548.1_pt1 | contig 14389 bp, 16 predicted proteins | sample 9269711 | NCBI WGS metagenome assembly JAESGL01 (sample SAMN14515918, study PRJNA621676) | algae metagenome | isolation source: Kastovskya adunca ATA6-11-RM4 and co-occurring heterotrophs from soil and... | place: Chile: Atacama Desert | collected 2011-06-27
GAACGATGGTGACGTTCTCGCCCTCGCGAGACAGCAGAGGTTTGCGCACAAACTCGCTCAACTCACCGGCGCGCGTGTCACCGGCAAAAAAGGCGGGCAGCAGATTGGGATGGTTGGGGTGCCGTTCCCAAAGCAGCGGCAACAATCCCTTGTTGGAGAGGATGGCCTTCCACGCCGGCTCGACGAAGACATCTCCTGACGGCACGAGTTCGCGGGAGAAGGGCTCCCGCAACATGAACTCCCACGGATAGAGCTTAAAGCACTGGTCGATGACCCGGTCCTGCAGGTCGGTAAAACGGCCCTGCGCATCCACTCCGATCTGGCTGATATCGAGCAGTTCGACCCGGTGACCCGCCTGCACGGCACAGTCCATGAGGTAGACCGTGGTGCCGCGGTCCTCTTCATTATCGAGCATGGCCGCGAAGTGGAAGATCGGGTCGTGCGGGAACTCGCCGAAAGCTTCGACTAGGCTTTCCTGCAGCAGGTTGTATTGATCGGTGTCGGCTGGCAGCGCACCCCGTTCGACTTGATCGGTCATCCAATTGAATTGAAAGTAGCCGGTCTCGAACACCGACGTGGGGGTATCAGCGTTGTATTCGAGCAGCTTGGCGTCGCCTGTACCATCATAGGCGAGGTCAAACCGGCCATAGAGATGGAGGTCACCCCGCTCCCAGGAGCGCTGCACCACCTCTCGGAGCTGGGAGGGGATCGCGAGACGATCGAGATACTCTTCGTTACCGACGATGTCGTCCACCAGGTCCATGCACATCTCGTGCAGTTCCTGAGAGGGCGCCTCTATCCTTGTTTCAAGCTCTTCGAGCGTGAAGGTGTAGGCAGCGTCGTCCACCCAATAGGGTTCGCCATACATCTCGTGGAAGCCGAACCCAACCTCACGTGCCTTGTCGCGCCAGTCGGGACGTGCCGGTAGGGTGGTACGCTCCATATCAGCCGCCGAACCCAAAACTCGTCGAGCGCCCACCGAAGCCTTGGCGCGCGACCGTTCGCGTGTTGACGTTGACGGGCTGCATGGTTTGCCGGCCGGGCGCCACAACCGAGGTGTTTGCGCCACCGCCAAAAGTGGGGGTCAAAGTCTGGCCAGCCCGATTGCGGTAGATCGGAGTTGAGCCATAGCCATAGCCCTCCGCCTGTCGCTGCCGCCGGTAATTGCTGTAGTCGGTCAGGTTGCCAATGGCTGACGACATCACGTAGCCGGCCAGGAATGGCATGAAGAAGCTACCACCGCCGCCTGTGGCCCCGACCGGCGCCACGGTGCACTGGTCCACGCCATATTCTGCTTCGCAGGCGGCGAGCCCGTCGAAGCGCGGCGCTCCCTCGATGTGGGCCTGCACAGCATCCTGGTAGCCAGCCTGGCAGACCTCCTGGCTCATGCCCGCCTCGATGCATTGCTGCGCGTTGGTGAACAAGACCTCTCCGGGCGGTTCACCGGCACAGCCGGACAGCGCCAGGCTTGAGGTGGCAATGGTGCCCAGCACCAATAGAGGACGCTGACGAGCGCTCTTGAGTCGACGCATTGCCGTTCTCCTCAATAGCTCATGCAGGCGGCGTTAAGAATGCCGATGGCCAGAGCAATGCCGCCACCCCAAAGACCTGCCGCCATCTCACCATTGGTGATCTTCTCATGGAGCTTCTGCATGGAGAAATTGGCGATGAAGTAGGCGAGGATCTGCGCGATTATACCCACCACAGCCCAGATGATATAGTCCACGATGCTAACCGAATTGGCTGCGGCCGAAGCCAGTGGCAGACTGAACCCCAGCAAGGCACCCAGAAAGGCCGTGACGGCGGCCAGATTCCCTGCGCGAATCAACTCGACCTCCCGATGGGGCGTGAGCGTGGTGTAGATTGCGGTGAAGGCCGCATAGGCGGCTAAGCCGATGGCGAAATAGCCGAGGAATGCGGGCAGGCCTGCCAAATAGTCGAGCATCAGTGAAAATTCCTAAATTGCAGACGAAGATACTGGATCAGACGCGACGGACATCGGCGGGGCCCAAGCCATAGCCGAGGAGAAATTCCACCGAGCCGCCAGCGCGTGCTTCATCGAGGTCGCGCTCGATATTGATCAGCAGCATCTCCCGTGTCGATCCCAATGGGCGAAAATAAAGCATGCAGGTCTGATGAATGGTCCGTATGGTCTCGCCATCATCTACTTTCTCCACGAATTCGACGGGCTCGGCGCGATCAGTCCCCTCTCCCCAGAAGCGCTGAAACAGAATACCGTCAGCATCGTATTGAAGCTGGCCCAAGAGACCATCCCGACCGCGCCAGCGCTCCCATTCGCTCGGGCCGGCGGGAACCACGCTGTCCCACGGATTGTAGTAGGTGAGATCCTGCACCGCATCGCCGGGCTGGCCCGATGCCGATAGCACCTGCACCACGTGGTGCTGGTCATCGTAATATCGCGATAATACAGTCGCGCCATCAAGCCGCGCTTCACCATAGGCGGAGATGATCAAAGGACCCGATTTTGGTAGGGGATGAGACGGCTCGCCGCCTATAGCTTCGGCTTCGAGCGATAGAAAGTCGAGGTCGAGTGCACCGCCGATGCCGACGGCCAATGGCCCGCGTTCGACCGGTGTCGGCCTCTCGTCTTTTGCTTTGCTGAACCAGTCGAACATATCGAGCGCCCCCTACCCAGCTGTGAACGAGGCGCAGGTCGTGCCAGGTTCCAGCTATGTGCGGTTTTTTATCATCTAGCACCATGCGGCCTATTTGTGACGGCTGATCGAGAGAGCTGCTCCCGAACCCTTTTCAGCCTCGTACAATATTTGCTCCCCTCTGGTGAAAGCGGACAGGCGCACCACATACGCCATGCGTCGAGGGTGAGTGCAAGCTGGCAAGGAACTCGCCCGCGCCCCCGCTGTTGCAGCTTGATGACTGATCGCGGTAACTGACTTGCCCAACCATGGAGGCCTTCTTTTGGAGACTTGGACCCTAACCAGCCTGACGCGCCTGTTTGCCGCCGATCCGGAGGCGCTGGGCGATGTCGACGTCAATGTTCCCCAGGGGGGCGACGTCATCTGCGTCACTCTCAAGGAGCAGGGTGAGCTCGATGTTTTCGTCACCATTAGCGGCGAGCGCGACATCCTCGCCAGCGTGCTGCTGGCGCCCTGCGATAGTATTCCCAATCGCGCAGCCTTCGAGCACATGGTGCTCAAGACCCACAAGTTCGTGCCGCTCTCGAGCTTTGGCATCACCACGCGTGAGGGCGAAGAGTGGTATGAACTTTTTGGTTCGCTCTCCGCCAAATCGCCGGCAGAAGCCGTGGTCGAGGAAGTTGCAATCTTGGCCGCCAATGCTGTCGACGCCGCAACTATGATCAAGGAATGGCGCAATGGGGAGATTGCAGCATGAGTGCCTGGGGTAAGATTTTCACCGCCATCCGCGGCGGCGTGAACGAAGCAGCTGAAAAAGCCGCCGATACGCAGTCTATGCGCATTCTCGACCAGGAAATCCGGGATGCCGAACAATCCCTTCGGCAGGCCCGCTCGGATCTGGCGGGCATCATGGCTTCCAACAAGGGGCTGATGCGCCGCATCGAGGAAAACCGCGCCAAGGAAGCCAAGGACAGCGAGAGCGCCCGGTCTGCCATTGCTGCGGGCCGCACCGATCTGGCGCAGGGGCTGGCGCAGCGTATTGCCACAACCCGCAGTGATCTGCAGCGCGACCAGTCCGAGCTGGAGAACCTTTTGCCACGCCAGCAGCAAATGCTGCGCATCATTCAGGAAACCGAGTCCCGGATCACGCAGATGAAGCGGGAAGTGGAGAATGTGCGCGCCAATGAAGCGCTGCTGCGCGCGCAGTCTGCGGTTGCCCACAGTCATTCGGGCGTCAGCAACCGGTTGGGCACCGCCATGGACAGCCTCGAGCGCATCAAGAAGCGCCAGGAAGAGACGTCAAACCGGATTGCTGCAGGCGCCGAACTCGCCGCGATCGAGGACGGCAGCGATCTCGACCGGCAATTGCGCGAGGCGGGGATCGGCGGCTCGCGCCATTCTGCCGACGATGTTTTGGCCGAATTGATGGCGCCTAGCGGCTCCGGCGAAACCGGCTCCCTGCCCCCACCACAAAAGCGCTTGACCTAGTGTGAGCGCGCCTGCGCACGCGGCCCCCACCGCGTGCGTCCCATCCGCAAATCCGACGTGGACGAGCTACTCCTCCCGTCAGGATGGGACGGAGGAACCGCCCTTGAGGCCCGCGGGGCGCGTCGCCTGTTTGGCAAAGGCGACGATCTCGCGATTATAGTCGTCATGGCCTTCCAGCAAGCCCATGTGATTGCAGCCCTCGATGACCCGCAGTGATGCGCCGGACTGTTGCGCAATGGATTGGCTTGCCTCCGGTTTTGTAACAATATCCACGGCACCGGCGAGTATGTGAAGCGGCACTTCGGGCTTCGCCAGGGCTCCTGTCGCGTCCCAGTGGAACATGGCCAGGTTCCCCTTCTGCATATTCCCTGGCGGGTTCCTGGTGGTCAGAAGGGTCGTGTGCTCGAGTTGGCTTCGGGTGACGTATTTGCCAAAGGCAAGGCGATTGGTCATGTGGGCGGTTCCGTTGAGATAGCTCATCCAGACACCTAGCCAGGCCACGGGCTGCAGATGGATGATGAGGCGCATTACGGGCTCTAGCACGGGCCGACGGAGTGCTTGGGCCAAGCCAGATAGGATCATCGTCTTGAGCGGGTTGGTGTAGGTGGTGTTCACCAACACTGCCCCTGCCACTCTGCTGGCGAACAGTTCGGGCATGTCGCGCGCTAGTGTTTGGACGGTCATGCCACCAATGCTGTGACCGACCAGGACGACGCGCTGCGGCGCTTGCTGCTCGACAAGAACTGCCAGATTACGGGCAAAACTCTCCAGGGAGATCTCACCGCTCGACTTGCCCATGCCAGGCAAGTCCCAGACAATAACTTTGAAGTCCTTCGCCAAGGCCAACTTGCTATAGTGCCAGATGGTGCTGTCCATGGCCCAGCCATGGGTCAGGATAACCGGAGCCCCGTCTGAGCGCCCGAGCTGCTCGACATAAAGCTGGGCGCCGTTTGCACCCTGCACCACCTGCCCGGCGCCGCGATCCGGCTTGGAGGGTTCGCCGCTGTCGGGCCCCGCCAGTAGGAGCAACATCAGCGGCCGCCCGACAAAGGCGAACGCCAACAGCAGAAGCGGCACCCAAAGACGCCAGTCCTCCCGCACACGGACGAGGCTGCCGTCGGCCAGCAAGACGTCATCCCCCTGGTACCAGGTCCAAAGGAGGTACGCTGCTATCCCGAGCACTAGCAGGGACAAGAGGGTGGCGAGAAATCGTACAATGGAAAGCAGCGGCATCGGGAACTCCAGTCAGCGGCCGATAACCTCCTGACCTTCTTGCTGGTTCCTCATGAGTAAAATGGTCCCTCGGCGGCCCTAACTCGCCGTACGGGTCACAACATAGGCTATAACTCCCAGAGCGACGATCGCGAGCAAGATGAGCAATGCGACCACGGGTACCGCTCCGGCAGCGGCGTTGGTGCTCTCGGGTGATGGATTGGTGTGGGGGTCTCGGGGTTCTCGGAAGGCTTCCTGTTTATCCGCCATGTTGCTGGCTCCTTTATGGCTCGAGGGAGAAGCGTCGAACAATGGCGCCTCAGCCACGGCGACGCCCCGCGGCTATGATGAGGAACACTGCTGGCTCCAGCGAGTTGCCTCCGAACGCATTTAGCCAAGAGTAAGCTGCCGTGACCCACCGCAAAGGTGCTTCGCTCGAGAAGGGCAGCCAGAAGGATGCGCCTAGCCAGCAGGCGCAAGTCATCTGGGAAAAGCTACGAACCAGCTTCTGGTTGGTTCCTACGATAATGGGGCTGCTGGGCGGGCTGCTCGCATGGCTGGGTTATTCCGGCGACTTAGTGCTGTCCCGGCAGGCTGCTGCCGCGGCGCCACCCCTCGTCTATCTCGGAACAGCAGACCACGCCCGCGACGTCATCGCTACACTCCTCTCATCGATGATCACGATGACGAGCCTGGTTTTCTCCATCACCATGGTGGTTCTGACGCTGGCTGCCAGCCAGTTTGGGCCGCGACTGATCCGCAGTTTCATGTCGAGCCACCATACCCAGGTGGTGCTGGGTACCTTCATCATGACGACGGTCTATTGTCTCTTGGTACTCGGCAGCATCGGTTCCTACACCTCGCAAGAGCAACAAGCCTTCGCGAGCGTTAGCGGCGCCATCGCGCTGGCGCTCGCCAGCCTTGCGTTGCTGGTGATGTTCTTACATTTCCTCGCCCGTTCCATTGTGTCGGAAACGGTTATTCACCGCGTCGGCCTAGAGCTGGACCATAGCATCAGAGATCTGGAACCAGTCGAGAAGACGCAGGAAGCCGATCCGCGGACCGCCCTTCCGGCTGAGTTCGAGCAGACAGCAAAGTTCTTCGGGCCGCCCGGTCAGGGTTATGTGCAGGCGATCGACTATGAGAGCCTCGTGGCCCATGCCGAAGGGGCTGACGTGATGATCGGCCTCTACTTCGCGCCGGGTGACTATGTGGTGATTGATGGCGGCGGCATTGGCGTTTATCCAACCGACCGATGCACCGCAGAACTCGAACATCAGATCAGTCGAGCCATGTTGCTGGGTCCTCATCGGACCCCGACTCAGGACATCGAGTTCTCCATCCGCCACCTTGTCGAAATAGCGGTTCGCGCGCTCTCTCCCGGCATCAATGATCCGTATACAGCGGCGGCGGTGATCAACCAGCTTTCCGCATCGCTTTCGCTTTTGATGGGCCGGGCAATGCCACCGGCGGTTCTCCATGATACCGCGGGAAAGCTGCGTGTGAGTTCGCCCCGCGCCACTTACGCGACGCTTCTTTCTGCAGGGTTCAACCAGATCCGGCAGAATGCGGCGGGCAAGCCGTTCGTGGTGATCTATCTGATCGAGGCGATCATTCGGATTGCCGATCATGTTCGTCTCGAAAGCCAGCGCTCCGCGTTGCAGGAGCAACTCAACGCCATCCTCTCTGATGCGAGGAGAGACATCCCAGACGGCTACGACATGGAAACGATCAGTGCCCGCGCCGAGGCCGCAAGCCGGTTGCTTGCCCAATCAACCGTTTCCACATCAGAATAGGAGGAGACTTCAGCCTAGCTGCGCCGACGCCGACCAAGTACTCTCGCCAGATAGGCAGCAGGGGCGGCAATTGCGAGCGCTCTCCACGAGATGCGCTCGCGTGTAGGCCGGACCGCCGGCAGGCTCGCCACCTTGTCCACATCGAGCGGAATGACCTCGCCTACGGTGTCGGCCATCCGCGCACCCCGTTGACCTAAAGGAAGGGGCTCGCCGGTGGTGGAATCTTGAGCGGTCTGATGCTCAATCTCAGAATTCAGTTCAGCGCCGACAATGATGATGATCGCAGAAATCCACACCCAGGTGAGAAAGCCGATGAGTGCCCCCAGTGAGCCGTAGGCGGCGCTGTAATCGCTGAAATTGGTGACATACCAGGAGAAGGTCACCGAGGTGAGCCCGAGCAGCACGACCGATATGACGGCACCGGGCGTTATCCAGCGCCACTTCGCCCGCTCCCGGCTCGGGCCCCACCGGTAAAGCGCGCCGATAGCAAGCGCAATAATCAGCAACATCAAGCCATAGGCAGCAATCTGGACAATCCAAGCATATTCATCTGAGCCGGGAATGAGCTGCAGCAGTGGCGGCAGGATAACGACCGTAGCAATCACTAGAATTGCGGCGATCGCGCCGGCAAAGGTGTATATCATAGCCAACACAGTGACCCAGAAGAACGAGCGTTTTTCTGTCTCCTGATAGGCGATGTTCATCGCGTCAAACATCGAACGCACACCAGCGCTGGCACTCCAAAGGGCGATTGTAAGCGACACCAAGAGAGTGACACTGAGGGTGCCAGTGTTTTCGGCTGCCAGACGGGTGAGCTGTTCTCTGATCAGCTCCAGCCCGCCTTCGGGGACGATCCCGGACAAGAGGGAAACCTGCTCGACAACACTCCTGGTGTCGTTGAACAGGCCGTAGATGGACACGAAAGCAGTTAACGTCGGAACGAGGGCCAGGAGAACGAAATAGGTCACCCCCGCTGCCGTGAGGATGACCCGATCTTCGTTGAAGCTGCGCCACAGGCGCCAGAGCACGTCTTTCCACCCGGCCCAAGGAATTCTCTTGGGCGACCGCGCCTGACGACCGCGTCCGGTTTGGAACTGGGCGGAGTTGTTGGTACTCGTGTCCGTCACGCTCTGCCTCTAGTGCCCAAATGCGGCTGCCTCTCGGGCTTAGCGGCTCAGGTCTTGGGTCGACCCGCTGCCTGCGCCGCTCACCGTGGCCTGGAGCTTTTCGTGAGTCTCGCTCACCTTCTCCACCACGGTCTCGTGCAGCTCGGCGGCCTTGGCACGCCCCTCCTCGTAAAGATGGGATGCCTCCTCCCCCAGCTTGGCCTTGATCGAGTCAGAAGCCCGGCCCAGCACTTCATCTTCTTGGCGTGTGCGCGGCAGCGTCGAGGCAATTGCCGCACCCAGGGCAAAAGCCAGCGCTCCAGCGATCAGCGGCTGGTCTCGGTAGAGCTGGAGCCCGGTATCACCCAGGTGCCCCGCTTGCTCCCGCGCCATGCCCGCTTGGCGGCGCATCATGGTGCTGGCATTGACGGCGCCACTTGCTGCCATGCCGCGGCTCGAGCTTACGGTTCCGGACACGGTATCGCGCAGGTCATGCATCTTCCGCCGCGCTAGTTGCCAAGTGTCAGCAGCCCAATGGCTCGCCTCTTCCAGCACATCGCCTGCCTCGTCCCGAAAATGGTGGATGCGATTGCCGGCAGTGTCGGTGAAGCCGCGGTATTTGTTCCCGGACTCGTCTCGGAAGTCACCGATGCGACGACCGGCCTTGTCCGTGGCGGCATGGAAGCGGCGTCCGGCCTCATCGACGAACTCGGCGAAACGGTTGCCATGCTCGTCCTTGGAATGTCCCGCCCGCTGCATGCTCGTGCCCGAGACCACGATAAGCGGGTAGGGAGTATCGGGCACTTCTTCAGCATGGCGATAGCCCCGCTGTGTATTGATGCTGCGGTCCCAGTCGCGATCAGCCTCATGGTCCTCGCCCTCCGCTTCGCCTGGCCGCAAGAAGAGCCAGGCCGCAGCAACGCCCAGGAGTAGCACCGGCAGAGGATTGGTCGTGACCTGCCGTTGAAGGCTGGTCAGCATCTCGCCACCGCCGCGGGATTGGGAAAGAAAGTCATCGAGGATTTCGCCGGGCGAAAGCTTCTGCTGGATTTGGTCCAGTCGCTCGTCAATGCGGCGACGCTGGAGGTCGACCTCGCGCTGCAGCTCGGCCGAACTCTTGTGGTCATTGCCCGCCATCAAAGCTTCTCCTTCACCATGCCGGCATCCCGGCTTAGCGAGGTTGTCGTGCGGCTCATGTTAAGGTTGGTCTTCTTGATGGCATCGATGCCTTTGGACACCAACATCCAGGCAATCAGCGCCACAACAATGGTGACAATGCCCGCTGAGGTAGAGGTTGCGATCGGCACATCGAAGCCCTGATCGACCAAAATCGAGGTGCCAAGAGCAACAATGGCGCTCAGCAGCACGCCGATGGCGCCAACGGCTAGCACCCCACCTATGCCCATGAACACCAAACCGCTCATCGCCTGTGAAGCCTTCTCGGAGGCCTCGGTCTTGGCAAGTTGGATTTCGGTGCGGAAGAGGTTGGAAATATCGGTGGCGAGTCCGCCGAGTAATTCTCCCAGGGAACGTGAGTCTGTGGTGGCCATGAGCTAACTCCCTCAACGGTGTGGCTCTCTGACAATGCGGAGGAAGTGTGGCAGTTCCCAGCGGAGGCTCCGAGCCTGCTCTTTAGGCCTATCGCCCCCGTTGGCGCCGGGGAACAAAGGGGAGCCGTTCTGGATTGGGACGGGGCGCGGCTCGTGCAGCTCTGGCGAAGCACTAACCTGCGCTAGCCCGGATCGCGAGACCGATCCCGCGCGTTCCACGCCACACGCCCAAGCGGCCCAATAGCAAGGAATTAGCATGCCCGAAGCAAGAGAATACTTTATTTCCGGCCTGAAGAACGCTCATGCCATGGAAAACCAGGCGCTTTCGATCATGCGGCCGCAGGTAAGCCGCATCGAGAACTACCCGGAAGTGGCTGCGCGCCTGGAGCAGCATATCAAGGAAACCGAAGTCCAGATCGACCGACTTGAACGCTTGCTCGAGGGCCTCGGCGAAAGCAATTCCGGTCTGAAAGACATGGCTCTCTCCTTCAGCGGCAGCATGGCTGCAATCGGCCACAGCGCCGCTCCTGACGAAATCGTCAAGAACAGCTTCGCCAATTATGCCTTCGAGCACTTCGAAATGGCTGCCTACAAATCCCTGCTGGCCCTCAGCCCGCATGTCGGCAATGCGACAGCCACCGAGCTGCTCACGCAGAGCTTGGAGGAAGAGATCGCGATGGCCGATTGGGTTGGCCGCAACATCGAGCCGGTTACCCTGCAGTATGTTGCATTGCGGGAAGCTGGAGCCACGGCAAAGAAGTAACCTTTTGCCCGCGATCGGCATTCTGGCTGGAGATGATGGTGTCCGGCCAGGCCGGGCACCACTTCCAACAATCCTACGAACGGAGACCCGGTCATGACCATCGCCCACCGCATCTCAGCCAATCTGCTTACCCGCGACCTCGCCGCCAGCAGCGCCTTCTATCAGGCACTGTGCGGCTTTGGCGTCGTGCATCAGGAAAGTTGGTATGTGATCCTCGCTGCGGCGCCCGACAGCGCCTTCCAGCTGGGCCTTATCGATTGGGTCAGCGAGTTCGTGCCTCGGGCTGCGCGCGGCGTACCGCAAGGCTCCTTTCTGGAGGTCGTGGTGGACGACGTAGCAGCAGCTGTTGACGCGGTCCGCTCCTTCGACACGGAGATCATCGAGGCACCAACGCAATTCGGCGAGCAGACGCGGGCGGTGATCCGCGACCTCGATGGGCATGTCATCGACGTCGCCACGCCGCACACCCGCTTCATCATCCCGCCGCGCAAGTCCGTCGCCTGAACGGCATCAGCATCAATGCAAAAATCCCCGCCTCGTTGGTGGGGATTTTCTTTTTGCGGATCAGTGGGCCTTAAGAACGACCTTGGTCCACTCGTTCTGCTTATCGCGGAAGTTCTTGTAGCCGGTCGGCGCCTCTTCCAGGGGCAAGCGGTGGCTGATGAGGAAGGTCGTGTCGATCTCACCTTCCTGGATCTTGTGCAGTAGATCCTTGGTATAGCGCTGCATGTGCGTCTGGCCGGTGCGGATCGTCAGGCCCTTCTCCATCATGGCGCCCAAGGGCCATTTATCGAGCATGCCACCATAAACGCCTGGGACCGAAACCCGGCCGCCCTTGCGACAGGCGAGCAGGGCCTGACGCAGTGCATGGCCGCGGTCAGCACCGGGTGAGAGCTTTTGCTTGACGACATCGAGCACGTTGTCGACCGCAAAACCGTGGGCCTCCATGCCGACAGCGTCGATTACCGCGTCAGGTCCAATGCCACCGGTCATCTCCATGAGTGCTTCGCGCACATGCGTTTCCGAGAAGTTGATCGTTTTGGCGCCAAACTTCTTGGCAAGCTCCAGGCGATGCGGATGGTGGTCGATGGCAATGATCTGCTCGGCGCCCATCAGTTTGGCGCTTTGGACCGCAAAGAGCCCGACAGGGCCGGCGCCCCACACGGCAACGGTATCACCAGGCTCGATCTCGGCATTTTCCGCAGCCATCCAGCCGGTGGGGAGAATGTCGGAGAGGAACAGCACCTCTTCGTCCTCCATCCCATCAGGGATGACGATGGGGCCGACGTCCGAGAACGGCACGCGTACATATTCGGCTTGCCCGCCAGCATAGCCGCCGGTCATGTGCGAGTAGCCGAAGATACCGCCCATGGCATGGCCATAGAGCTTCTCGCTCGCATCCTGCTTGGCGACCGGGTTGCTGTTGTCGCAGGCCGAGAACTGGGTGTTCTTGCAGAAGAAGCACTGGCCGCAGGATATCGTGAACGGCACGACCACGCGCTGACCCTTCATCAGGGTGCTCTTGGGGCCGACTTCGACCACCTCACCCATGAATTCGTGGCCCAGTATGTCTCCTGACTTCATGCCGGGGATCACCCCGTCATAGAGGTGCAGGTCGGAGCCACAGATGGCCGTGGAGGTGACCTTGAGGATCACGTCGCGAGGATTGATGATTTCGGGATCAGGTACAGTGTCTACACGGACATCCTGTGTGCCGTGCCAAGTCAGCGCGCGCATGACGGCTCCTAGGGTTTGGTTCTATGATCTGTGGTAAGCGCCGGTGGCGATTTCACCGGTCTCCATGAGCATCTTGAATCGCTTGAGTTCATGGCGCGCCTGGATGTTCGGCTCGGCTGCGAAGAGCTTGGCGACAACACGCCCAAGGTCTCCGGCGGGTGGTTCGTAGCCGATATCGGCCGACACCACAGTGCCGCGGTCCGCGGGCGCATCGGTGAACGTAACACGACCCTCGGTCTTGATTTGCGATCCTTCTACCGAGCGCCAGGCGATGCTCTCGCCGTCGACCACGTCGGTCACCTCGGTCTCCAGTTCGACGGTCTGCCCGGCGGGAGCACGGATGGTCCAGACGGAGCGCTTCTCCCCGGTCATCTGGATCTTTTCGACCGCCTCCATGAAAGAAGGCAGATTGGTGAAATCGCGCCAATAGGCGAAAAGTTCTGTGCGTGGCCGGTTGATCAGGACGGAGCGACCGACGATCGCGAGGTCGCCGTCTTTGTCGTCGCGGTTCGTTCTTTTTGGGGCGTCATCGGTGTTTGCCATGTTCGTCTCCGCATTCGGTCCCAGTCCAAACAGGGGAGAAGCGCCGAGGTTCCGGTGGCTGTCACTTTTGCAACCTAGATGCAGGCGCTGGTGCCAAAGATCACAGAAAATACAAAGACCGAAGCCGCCAGCGCCCCGAGGTTAAGGGTATGCCCCACCCATCCCAGAAGCGCCCGCGGCGCCGCTTGCCCCCGATTGCGCCCGCGGGAGTCCCAAACAAGGAAGAGAGCTGCCAATAGCGTTGCCGCATAGACTGCGATCAGCACGACCCGGTGCAGGGTCGTGCCAAGTAGCTCGATCTCGCCCCAGCCATATTGGCAACCCAGGGCCTGAACCGCATAGAGCGCGATAAAGCCAGCCGACCAGAGGGTAAAACCAACAACTGTCGGGAGTATTCCTGGCAACCAGACCATCAGGCGCTCCCCCCCAGCATTGCCAGAGCATAGACAAAACCCACGCCCACCAGCAGGGTCGCGGCGGCAAAGTCGGTCCAAAGTACCACTAGGTTCAGCGTCGTGGCGCGGCGGGGCGAAAGGTAACCACCGCGGCAGCGCAGAACGCCCTGCAGCGCCAACAAGGCAGCGACACTGGCGTGCACAACCCCATAGAGGAGGATGGCGAAGCGCAGCGCCGGGTTTGCGTGACTGGTGGGATCTGGCAGCACATACATGGCGTAGGCCAATCCCAGGACCACCACGCCCTGCAACACCATAGAGCCGACTAGGCTCGCCATAGGTGATTTGCCATGGGCGTTGGCCCGGCGCGCCAGATGCGCCATCACCGCTGCCGCTAGGGACGCAACTGCGGGCGCGGCGATCCACCAGGGCGTCGCCTCGGCTACCCTGCCCTCCCAGCCCGGCGCGACCACGAGGAGAAACAGGGCTCCAAACAGGAGTGAGGCGTACAGCGTTGCATCGGCTCCAACCGCAAAGAGGTTGGCCCAACCCGTCACATTGCCGTTCACTTCCGCATCAAGCGGCACGGCAACACCTCGGCCAATGTCGAGCGCACCAACGTCTTTCGGCGCGCCAAGGGACCGCGCCCAGATGAAATACATCACCACGGTAGCGATCACCCCAACGGGAGCCAACCAATAGACCTTGAACAGCAGCGAAAGAAAGAAAACGCCGGTCGCGAGCGCGGTGTAGAGGGGGACGAAGCTACTGTTAGGCAGGATGATTACATGCTCTGGCTCGCCGCTCAGCATGTCAACGCCAAGCGTCTCCTGGCGGCCCTCTCGGGCAAAACTGAGATAGCCCTCCCCAGATGCCAATTCGCGCCCCAACCGCTCGGTATCGAGATCATCCGCCCGACCGGAGATGTGCGGAATGGAGGCGAAATTGTAGGAAGGGGGCGGTAGCGGCGTTGCCCATTCGAGCGTTCGGGCGCCCCAGGGATTGATCCCCTCGCGACGGCCGAAGCGGAACTGGAGGATGATGTCCACCAGCACCAGCGCGAAGCCGACGGTGGATAGGAACCCACCGATCGACGAAAGCAGGTTGAGCCAATCCCAGCCCCAGTTCGACGGATAGGTCGAGATGCGCCGTGGCATGCCCATGAGGCCCGTTAGATGCATCAG